>Ga0209804_1000577_pt1 | contig 28659 bp, 22 predicted proteins | sample GraSoiAngelo_139_FD_185896 | JGI IMG/M metagenome (GOLD analysis project Ga0209804, IMG submission 185896) | Grasslands soil microbial communities from the Angelo Coastal Reserve, California, USA - 14_0929_12_20cm (SPAdes) (version 2) | ecosystem: Environmental > Terrestrial > Soil > Grasslands ... | reverse complement strand
ACGTGGCGCCAACCGCAACCTGCGATCCATCGCAATACTGAGTCATCACGCCCGACCAAAGCTCGCCATTGGTGCCCAGACCCTTGATCCAGGCCTGAATATAGGGCGCAGCGTTGCGCGGGTCGCCAGTGAACGTCGCGTAGCCGTTGGAGTTCGTTCCCTCCGTGCCCCATTGCGTACCCCAAAACACCAGGTACACCTTGGGGGCGCCGCTGGTCACGCCGATCGAATCGACGCCGCCTCCGAAGCTCAGGGTCTCCGGGCCAGTGGCGGCAGCGACGATGGCCGGCTCCGTCGCGCCAACGCTGCCTCGCTCTTTGTGTTCCGCATCGGCCGGCCGCACCACGCCACGGTTGGCGGCTTCCCATGCTTTCATTTTCCCGTGGGTTTCCCGCGTCGGGTGGACGCCGTGTCGGTAGGGGTGACCGTAGCGCGGCGAATGCGGATTGATGGCATCCGTGGCATTACCGGCGTCCTTGGCGACAGCGACACCGGCGAACGCGAAAGAGACAAACGTGAGAAGGGCAAATCGACGGGCATGCATGAGTGGCTCCTCTCCTGGTTCAGTCAATTCACCTGCGACCATCACACAGTCCGTGGTTCTTGAGCCCCGTCCCTGCTAATCGCTCAGAGCATGTTGCGGGATGTTTTTTCTACTCGTCGTAGTCCTACGACGACGGGCACCGATCGTGCTCGCTACAAACTCGACCGTCAACGGGTGAGCTACCTAGGGATTTGCACCCATCTAGCGAATGCTCGATGCCACGCGGATATTTCCAGATCGTACAACCATCGTACAACCGCAGAATCAGCTCGATGGAAGACGTGATAATCATCGAAAGGCGGACCAGTCGGCTTCATCAACGCTCTCGGTCTAGCTCAAGCCGGAGTCCTCGTGAGTGTCATCGAAGCCGAACCGCACATCATCCTGGAAAGCGACGGAAGTCAACAGGAGCGTTTATTTTCTCTTGCAGGCTGCCGGCCGCTCGAGCGATTGCTACTCGCGGCCCTCTTCTGTGCCAGATTCGGAGACGACACCAGCCTGCCCGAATGCCGCCGTTCGCTACCGGCAGAAACCGGGTCACATCCGGACAGTCGACGGAGGCTGGGCGTCCGACCGACAGCGTGAACCTCAGCTTGGGCTGTCTAATATTTTGCCGCGGACTCGCTCGAGAGTCCACGTCACTCTCCAACCGGTGCACGGACTGGAGGTTCAAATGAATCAATGGGCTTTCATCCTCACAGCCGCAATTCTGGGCTCGGGGGCAGCGATCGCCCGAGCGAGTGAACCTGAGGCCGCATCCCCTGCGGAATCGAATGTACGAGGCGCTCCAAGCCCCAGCATCGGAGCGGACCGCACCATCCACTTCTCGCTGAAGGCACTCGAGGCGAACAGCGTGCAGGTCGCCGGCGGTGACGGTCTGGGTGCCGGACCATTTCCAATGACCAAGGGAGCCGACGGCGTCTGGAGTGTGACAACACCACCTGCTGTGCCAGGCTTCCATTATTACTGGTTCGTCGTGGATGGGGTGTCGGTGAATGACCCAGCGAGCCAGACGTACTTCGGATATGGCAAGGAGACTAGCGGAATTGAAGTGCCCGAAGCGGGTGCGGACTTCTACGCAATACGCGATGTCCCCCATGGCGAGGTGCGCGCAAAATGGTACTTTTCAAGAACGACCGGCGCCTGGCGACGCGCCTTGGTATATACCCCTCCGGACTATGAGAAGAACCCAAAGCGCCGCTACCCGGTACTCATCCTCCAACACGGGGCGGGAGAGGACGAAACCGGCTGGACGCGGCAGGGGCGAGCGAACTTCATTCTTGACAATCTGATGGCCGCGGGTGAAGCGGTACCAATGATCGTCGTAATGGACTGTGGTTATGCGAATAAGGCAGGAACTGCGCCGCTCGCGATTGGGCCCGGCGTATCCCGAGAGACCATCAGGATCGCTTTCCGCACTTTCGAGGACGTGATTGTTCACGAACTGATCCCGATGATCGATGCCGCATACAGAACGATGCCGGACAGGGACCATCGCGCAATGGCCGGTCTGTCCATGGGCGGGATGCAAACTCTGTTCGTTACGCTGCATCACCTGGACAGGTTCTCGTACATTGGCTCCTTCAGCGGACCCGTGATTCCGGGCATCAACACGGGCAGGGAACCGCAAGGGAATACGCCGGAGGAGTTTGATCCTAAGACGGCGTACGAGGGGGCTTTCGCCGATCCGAGAGCATTCAACAAGCGCGTGAAGCTGCTTTGGCTCGGCGTCGGAACCGCGGAGTCGCCGATGTTTCGTAGCAGTATCAGTGGCGCCGCGACCGCATTGCAGAGAGCCGGAGTGGACGTAGTGTATTTCGAATCGCCGGGTACTGCGCACGAGTGGCAGACTTGGCGCCGAGACCTCAACGAATTCGCACCGCGTTTGTTCCACTGATCGTGCGGGGCCCATCGTGTATTCCAGAGTTACCCCCGTCCGTCGCCCCGCCAATTGGGCTCTCATATTCGTCCGCTGTTTGGCTGCAGTGCGCTTTTCAGTTGGTTGGGAGCTAGTAGAGTCGTCGCAGGCGCGGTAGGCTTCCCCGAAGCTCTTAAGCGGAGAGAGATCAATGGCGATTAAACGTCCGACCAAGAGCCGGGGTACACCAACCCGTAGGCCGGTGGCTTCAGTTGCGCCGCGCCATGTCGACCTCAGGTCGAAGCCGCAGATGGTTCCAGGGAATCGCTACGTCGGGTGGTTGTGTAAGAACCGGTCATGCGGAGTTGTCATTGCCATTGCACCCCCACCGGCAGGAAGCAAGGTGGCCGTCCCCGAATTCGACGATCAACTGACGGCGATCAAATGCCCCCATTGTGGGGATGAAGACCTGTATCGGTGGAGCGCTCGGAGCGAACACGAATACCTTCCGAAAAACGCGGGAAACTAGACTTGGCCACGCCATCGAGCCACGACCAGAAACCACAAGAAACCCGGCGGCTCTGGGTCGACAGCGGCACTCCACTCCGAGAGGTCGGGTCCGGCCAGAAGCCTGGCATCTCCGGCGGCTACGGCTGTCGTAAGCCTGCTTCAGATATTCTTCTTCACGGCGTTCCCTGAGCCCCTTGGGGTCAGGATCGGGGACTCCGTCGCGCTGCTTGCGGTGTTCGGGTTTGGACACGATGGTGGTATGCGCAGCGCATTCACTTTCTCAAGGATGAGTTTACATTGTCGTCCAAAGGCGCCTGAACGACGCCGGACACTCCGCCAAGTCTCAGAAAGTGGAAACCCAAAACCGAGTAGCTGTTTTTGATGGTCTGTGCAACCTCTGTAGTGGCGGGGCGCGGTGGCTACAGCATCACCAGGGTGAGGCCCCGTTTCACCTGGTTCCGATGCAAAGCGATCTGGGTCGAACGCTGTTGGCTCAACATGGCTATGAGCCGGATGACCCCCTGACATTCCTGGTCCTGGATGGCGAGCGGTGCCTGACCCAGTCTGACGCGTGGATACATCTCGTCGCTGCCGCCGGAGGATGGTGGCGACTGGTTCACGCGGCGCGAGTAATTCCCAGGGCGTTGCGCGACTCGCTTTATCGCCTCATCGCGCGAAACCGATACCGCTGGTTCGGGCGGCGGAAGACTTGTTACCTCGCTCAGCCTTCGGTTGGGTCGGATCCGCCATCGAAGCCTCTGGAGAGGAGCGGTCCTTGAGCGTCGCAGAGGGCAGTGGGATCTGATGCGCACGGTCCTCGTGTTAGGTGGCTACGGATTTTTTGGTCAACGCATCTCCGCCGCACTTGCTTCGACCGGGTCAGTGCGAGTCTTGGTGGGTGGCCGCGATCTCGAGCGGGCGAGTGCTGCTACGCGCGCCACGGGCCTGCCCGTTGAAAACGCGGTGGCGCTTGACGCTCACGATGGCCACCTGGCCGACGTCCTTCGACGCTTGCGGGTCGACGTCCTCATTCACACGGCAGGGCCGTTTCAAGGCCAGGACTACTTCGTGGCACGCGCGGCGATTGAGGCTCGGTGTCACTACATCGATCTGGCCGACGGCCGCCAGTTCGTCGCTGGCATCAGCTCCCTTAGCACCCTCGCTTCTGCGGTCGGGTTGACGGTCATCAGCGGCGCGAGTTCCGTTCCGGCTCTTTCGTCGGCTGTGATCGATCGGTACTCGCCAAGGTTCAGGCGACTTGAGGCCATCCGCATTGGAATCAGCTCCGGAGCCCGCGCGCCCGGATTGGCCACCGTGAGGGGTGTTTTCAGCTACGGCGGCAAGCGAATCCGATCTTGGCAGGACGGGGCATGGGTCGACGCCTATGGCTGGCTGAACCTCAGCAGACACCAATTCCCGCCGCCGCTCGGCAAGAGATGGCTCGGGAGCTGCGATGTTCCCGACCTCGAGCTCTTCCCCCAGCGGTATCCAACAGTCCGAACCGTTTCGTTTCAGGCGGGATTTGCGAGCGACCTGGGCCACTTCATGGTCTGGGGTCTGGCCGGTCTCGTGAAGGCCGGCGTTCTGACCGACATGAACACGTTCGCGAGCCCACTCAGTCGCCTCAGCCGATGGATGGAACCCATCGTGAGCGACAAGGGCGGAATGTTCGTGACGCTTGAGGGAGAGGGAGCCGACGGCGCGCCACTGCGAATCGACTGGAATCTGATTGCCGAGAAGAATCACGGCCCGCACATCCCGTGCGGGGCGGCCATCGCTCTGGCAAGGAAGATTGGCTCCGGCGCATCTCTTCCGAGGGGTGCGATGCCCTGCATGGGCCTATTGACGGTTGACGAGTTTCTTGAGCCGCTGCGTGATCTCAATATCAGCGAGAGAGTGGCGTGAGCTCCTATTTCATTCTCAAGGCGATCCACATCACCAGCGCAGCGGTGCTGTTCGGTACCGGACTCGGAATCGCCTTCTTTAAATGGATCACCGATCGCAGCGGCAACATCGCAGCAATTCGGGTGGTATCCGAGAAGGTGGTAATGGCCGACTGGCTGTTCACCCTGCCGGCGATCATCGTACAGGCGGTCACCGGAGTAGCTCTGATGCGAACACTGAACTACTCGCTGTCGCAGACCTGGCTAGTGTGGTCGATCGCGTTGTTCTGCCTGGCGGGACTGTGCTGGATTCCGGTCGTCTGGTTGCAGATCCGCATGCGGGACATTGCGCGTGAATCAGAGCATGACGCGGCGACTTCGATGGGCCAGGGCTATCGAACCTACGCGCGCGTGTGGTTCTGGCTGGGCGTGCCGGCGTTTGCAGCCGTCATACTGGTGTTTTGGCTGATGGTAACGAAGCCGCAGTAGTGCCAGGCCGTTGGGCTGCGCGCTGTCGAGAAAACGGCGCGACCTCAGCATTGAACTCGGCTCCGCAGCTGGGGGATCCGCCAGCAACGCCAAGCTCACCCGCGTTGCTGCATCGATCCGCCTCGGCTTCACACCCGCTCCACGTACAGGGCCAGTTGCCGGCGCAGGAACAGCACCTCTGCATGCAGCGACTGGCGCGACTGAAACGCCGGGACAACCCACCCGACCAGTCATGGCTGCGAATTCCGAATCCAAGAGATACCTCGACGCGGATAGCGCCACTTGCTGGTACGTCTGGGACTCCTTACAATAGACTAGAATGTAAGATCGAAAGGACCATCTCATGGCCTTCGCAACGCTGACGAGCAAGGGGCAGGCTACCATTCCACTCGAGGTTCGCACGGCAGCAAGGCTCAAGACCGGCGATCGGATTCATTTCACGGTCCTGGCCGACGGCACCATCATCCTGCGTGTCAAGAATCGCAGCATTCGGGACATTGCCATCAAGCCGCCTACGCGAAAGCGAGTCTCGGTTGAGCAAATGAATCGCTGATGCTTGGACTCGATACCAACGTTCTGGTGCGACTGCTCATTGAGGATGACGCGGCGCAGACTCGGCGGGCGCGAAAGCTGGTTGATACGGCCACTGTCGAGGAGGAAACGGTGCTCGTTTCACTTCCCGTGCTGCTCGAGACGGAATGGGTTCTCCGAGGTCGCTACGAACTGCCACCGGAAGCGATTCTGGGTCTGTTCCGCGCAGCGTTAGAAGCGCGGGAACTAGCGTTCGAGGACGAGGCTGCAGTGGAGGAGGCACTTTTCAACTGGCAGGATAGCCAAAGCGGATTTTCCGACTGCCTGATCATGGCTCACAATCGCCAACTTGGCTGCCGCTTGACGGCCACCTTCGACGCGCAAGCCGCCCGCCTGCCAGGCGCATCCAAAGCATAGCCTGGGGCTTCGAATGCCCGAGATCGTTACGGAGTTTGATCTCTCTGGTTGTTCGGTGCCGAGAATGGAATCAGGCTACGGACGCCGCTGTGCCGGGAATGTGACGAGCTCAGATTGCGTGTGCCGTGTCGGTGGCTCGATTCCGCCCCTGGCCACCATCAGAGCAACGAGTTAGGCGACCTCGTCTCCAGACCCCACAGCCGGTAGGCTGCAGTATTTGATCGATTAATCGCTCATTATCGGCTTAAAACTCGATTTTAGAGTCTCTACCTGCTTGCTCTTTGATTACCGCCAGCCTAAGATACGCTCGATTAATCGAGCGTTAGGCGACGAGCGCTCGGTTAAACGAGTATGAAGGTCACCCAATCCGCACTCCTGAGCTCAAGCCAGGCTGCTGAAGCGAAAAAGCTGGGGGCGGCCTTCGCGCGCTTACGGATCGCTCGCGGCATGAAACAGGACCAAGCGGCACTGCGGGCTGGCCTGTCACGAAACACGGCGTACCGGCTGGAAAAAGGCGATCCCGGACTCGCGATGGGTCAAATCCTGCGCTATCTGGAAGCCATTGTGCCGGGCAAAACTCTGCTGGAACTCCTGTCTGAAACGGATCCTGCTTTAGCCGCTCTCAGTGCGAAAGAACAGCGGCGCCGGGCCCGGGAGCTGTCAAAGCGCGAACTCGAAGAGATCGACTTCTGAGCCATGACCGCAACGGAACAGAAGCTGTTTGTCTTCACCTACCTCGACACGGAGTGGGTGCCTTGCGGCCAGCTCACTTTGTCCGAAGACGGAGTGAAGCTGTTGGCCTCAACGTTTGCGTACGGGTTGCGTTATCTGCAACGTCCCGGCGCCCTCGAAGTGGACCCCGTAAGCCTGAGCCTTCGGGACATGGACCGGGTACGCGGTACGGCTCTATTCCCACCCAACAATCTCCCCTTGTTCGGCGGAATTCGCGATGCAGCGCCCGATGCCTGGGGCCGGCGGGTCATCGAGTCCCGGCTGAAAGTACCCGCCAACAGCCTGCCAGAGTCAAGTTATCTGCTTCACGCGGGCAGCCAGCGTGTGGGAGCGATCGACATTCGGTCTTCCCGAGATTCGGCCGCCACGCTGGGCTTCGGAACTTGGGACAATCTTGAGTACTTGATGGACGCTGCCCAACGCATCGACGAGGGCTTACCGGTTCCTGCCCCGCTCGAGGAAATCTTCGCGGAGGGCAGCGCGCTCGGCGGTGCAAGGCCGAAAGCGACGGTTCGTGATGAGGAACGGGTGTTGTGGCTCGCTAAATTTCCGAGCCGGAAGGATGCGCTGCTAGTTCCCGTTCTTGAGACGGCGACGCTGCGACTGGCGGCCGCCTCGGGTCTCACCGTGCCTCCAGTCAGGCTGATTCATTTTGGTTCCCGGACTGTAATGCTCATCCGCCGATTCGACCGATATTGGGCCAAGGCAGGTCAAGATGCCCCGCTGCCGGAAGATCTCCTCAGCACGGTTTCAGCGTACGGATTGGCAGAGAAGCGTTTGGGGTTTGTCAGCGGTCTTACGCTGCTGGCGTGTGACGAGATGGAATCACCGAATAAGTCGTATGGAGATCTGGCACAAGCGGTTCGACGGTACTGCCACCCGCGCGTGATACGCGAGAACAATCGCGAGCTGTTTGAGCGCCTCGTCTTCAACATCTTCGTCAATAACGACGACGATCATCTCCGCAACCACGGCTTTGTTTGGGACCCGCGCCTTCCCGGATGGCGGCTGAGTCCGCTCTACGATGTCATGCCGCGAGCAAGTTTGGCGCCCGAGCGGCGCTTGCACCTGGGCGTCGGGCCGCAGGGACGGATCGCAACCCTCGACAACGCTCTTGCCGGTCGCGAGATGTTCACCTTGTCCGCGGAGGCCGCCGCCGAGAGCGTCGCCAGGATTTGGAGGATCGTACGTGAATGGAAGGTGTACTTCGAAGAGTACCAGGTACCTTCCCATCAGATCGAGCGGATCGCACCGGCATTTCGGCACATTGACGATCTGTCGACGCGGTCACTGCGTAAGCTGATACCTTGACCGTGGTAACAGAGCTCGTTCGTCGCAGCATATGAACGGAGCTAATAAATCAACAGGAAGCCGCTCACGCGCAATCACACGCGCGATCAGCCACGAAAGCACGGGCGACCTTCGATACAAGCAACGAGTGCGCCGCCCGGGAGCCCGATGGGAGCATCCCGCAATTTTCGTTGCTCTGCTTCTTCCGTTGTCTCTCGCTGCGCAGGTGGCACAAGATTTTTCTGAGGTCCATATCGGCGCATACGATGCGGATGCGTGGAACGGGATCGTATTCGAGTCCAAAGCATATGGGCAACGAGTGCCCTTTGCCATTCGCATCGGTTCGAAGACCGGCACCTTTCTCGACGGAAATCGCATCTTTGATGCGGTCAGTCTGGTTGGACCTCACGCGCCCGATGGATCCTACTCACTTCTCGGTTGGCGACACCGTCCCCGCGCGGCAACCATCACCCTTGAATGGTCCCGCATTGACGAGACAACAGTGGTGGGGAGACTCAAAGCTCCGGAAGACGTGCAACTCGTGCTGGAGGCCTATGGTCCGGGCTCCGGCGATTTCGCGGGGACTGTTCGCCGGCGATTATCAGGCCTCAGCTGTGGTCGTGGAGGAATGGAACTTGACTACGTGTACGTACCGAAAGAGGTTGCGCATTTCGACTCATGCAAGGGCGAGACTGTTCTTTACGCTCACGGTATTGGCCCGTTGGAATTTAACTGTGGTCAATCCGGCCGATGAGCCCGCAGAGTCAGCCAAGCCGCAATAGTTTGTCAGGGCGGGGTCATCGTCAGAATCGCCGGAAAATCTGGTAGCGGGGGGCACACGTCCGACGGTCTCTAAACAGAGACTTCTGTTAGCGGCCTGAGGGGTTAGTGGTAGCGGGGGCCCGATTTGACACTTATGTACGTTACAGGCGGGGACGCAACTGGGTTTAGCAGAGTCCCTACATCAACGTCGTCCCACACACCTTCATCCCCGCCCGTTTGTCCCACTAGAAGCGCTTTTTCCCTCACGGCTTCTGTTTCCGAGGCGGCTGAGGTCTGTGCGTCGGCTGAGGGTTGGTGGGACCCGCGCCCCGCCTCCGGCGAGGGTTCTCGCAAGACTTCGATAGCTTGAATTTTGCCGGATCCCGCGACGTCCACAATCAGGTAGCTCGCGTGCGATCCCTTGAGCAAGGTGGCTATCACCTGTGCCGGGGGCCGCGGTCCGAGATGGGCGGTCACGAGATCGTTCAGCGCAGGCGCATGCACCGCTGCTCCAGTCGCTTCGCGCACCTGGTCCAGGATATCGCGCAACTTGACACCCTGGGCCACGATCGTCAGCAATCCGTCCTTAAATGAGACCATGGCGGTCGATGGCATCACTCTCGGCTGGGGCCGCGCGTTGTCTTGTGATGCGAGACTGTTTTTGCCCTTGGCCGGTGTCTCCGGTGTACTCGAGAGCAGTGTGGCGCGCTGGGGGGCGGGGGGGTCGCTGCCGCTGTCGCTACATAAGACGGCGCAAATCGCCCACGCAATCGCGACTGTTTGTTTCATCCTTATTCCGGTTCTTTTCCCTGGTGCTGGTGACTGGACTGGGGAGCCGGAGCCGCGGCCAACACCACTATGGCACCCGTAGGGACAGTGCGCGCAATGACCCGAGCGATGCCTGCATCGTCGAACTCGATCGTGATTTTGAAACTACCAGTGACATCATGGCCCCAGTATTCCCAAAGCTCCTGATACTCGACAGTATTACAGTCGCCGTAATGGACGGTACGCCAAGGGCGGCCTAACAACTTCGCGACCCCGGCCCTCGTTGCACTGCCAATGCTGATTTTCGTGACCAAGTCCATACGAAGTTCACGAGACGCTGCGGGCGCCGAACCGGGAGCGTCAGAAGCCAGCACAAGGGACCAGGCGATTGCAACCATGAGGAACACTATCGGCCAGCCGTAGGTCATGGTTCGCATATCCCTTGGCAAAACGCCATTCTGTGAGCGACCGACGGAATCCCTGTACCGGATTCGGTCGAGAAGTTCGAGATTCGGATCAGTCTTCCGACACCACGAGCAGGAGGTTGCGGGGCTTGCCATCCTCCTCGCCGAAGATGGGGAAGGACGTGTGCCCACCTTGCAATGTCAGGCCCGGCAAGGTGAACCATCCCCGTTGCGGAGCCAGCATCTCCTGTTGCGTTGGGCTGGCGGCGCAGTGCGCTGAGGCGTCGGCAGCGGTGCACCCGGTCAGCAGCTCCTCACGATCCACGATTTCGACCACGCCGTTCGACCCCACTCCATAGGCCAGGTAGACCCGGTTTTTCTCCTTGCCGGCAGAAATGGGTCCATGGATGCCCGTCGGCGGGGTGACCAGTCCTTCCACCGCGTCTCCAACGTTGGGTTGCTGTCCGACAAGGCCGAAATCCCGGATGTACTCAGGATTCGCGGGATCATGCAGGTTGTAGATCTTCACGTGCTGGTTGGAACCGCTCTGGTGCCAGCCGGGCGCGAGATCAGCTCGGGGGCTCGCCAGAGAGCTGTCGTTTGCGACCAGAAACGCTATGCCGGTATCGCACTCCCACCAGCTCTTGTGAGTGTTGGTGAGTTGTGGTGCGACGGTGGTCAACAATACCGGGTGGGCTGGATCCGTGACGTCGAAGATCTGGTGCGATTCAGCTCCGGGGTTAGCGGATCCGGACGAGTTTCCGTTGCTCCGCAGCAGGTAGTAGTGGCCATGCTTCCGCGCCGCCTCTGCCGGGCTGTTGGACGGCAATATGTCCCCGCTGCACACATGTGCCATTTGGTTACCGGCGGCATCGAGCGAGCCACCCGGCCCCGGGATATGCGCCAGATAAACCGGGTGAGCCGGGTGGGTCACATCCAGAATGGAAGTTCCGTTAGTCTCGCTGGCGAGAGTCAACCGGTTAATGGCCGTGCCAGCATGGTGAGCCATGTACGCGATGTAGCGAAGGCCTTGGCGAACGACGAGCGGCTGATAGGTCGAGCGTCCGTCCAGGGTGTCATAGCCCACCAGTTCCATGTTCCAGGCCGACTGCGCCGGTCTGGCATCCGTGCAGCTTGCGCTCGGGACAGGACACAGCATTTTAGGTGGTGGAGGAATCAGCTGCGGCCGGACTGTGTGGTCGAAATGCGCCGTCGGCACATGTGATCCATAGGGCGGGTAATCGGGTAGAGGATGATCATCACTGGGTTCCTGCTCGCCGCGATCCGCATCCCCTGAGACGGCCCGCCAGGCCTCGCCGGTCAGCCTCAGAATGTGCATCCCGGTTCCGGCCCGATCCGCGATGTAGATATAGCCGCGATCGTCAAGTTCGACATTGTTGGTATGGATGGTGTTCACCATGTGATTGTCCCGGCCGGTGTTTGCGAAAGTACAGCCCGGCCCGGGAGAGGGTCCGCCGCGCGGCCCACAGCCGGTATCATTGGGCGCCGGAATGAAATAGGCGATCGGGCGTGCTGCGTCAGGGTTGCGAATGTCGAAAACCCGTACTCCGCCTACAAACCAGGAGACTATGGCCAGCTTGCCGTAATACGGCGGATAGAACAGTTCCGTGGAAGAGTGGGCGCCAAAACGCCCTCCCTGGTTACAGAAGCCGTTCTTGCCAACATTCGGCAGCGCAGGCTGGACATTGGGGTCTGGCGGCGGATCCTGCGGAGTCAGGCTCGGAGGGTATACGCCGGCATCCCTGCAGTGGGCGGGATTGGCGATCCCGCAGTGCGTATCCTGACTCGGACTTTGCCCCGAAATGGTGTCCCAGGTGTAGTTGAACCCGTCCGGGACGTTCAGTCGGGTACGAGCAGGATCGGCTGGATCCTCCGAGATCAGTCTCGGGTGCGCCTCGTCGGTAACATCGTAGAGCCAGGCGGCATGGGGCGCGTTTCCGGCCGTGCATTCCTGCGCCAGTACAGATACAGGTACGATGGAAGTGAGCAGAAGAAGTACAACTGGAGAGCGCAGAACATCCGAGAGCGACGGTCCAAGTATGCGCATACTTCCTCCCCTCTTATGCGCTAAATTTGCGGGGATCGTTGCCAGCGTTTGGTAGATGTGGAAGCTGGGTCGAGCCACTGGGCCAAGTTGGCAGAGCTCAGGGCGGCGCGAATGTAGGAAAGAGGGGGGATAGTTGTCAAGCGAACCGCACGAGCGGTTCGCCCACATCGATGAGTAGACGGCCATGGTCAGGCTAAGGCTGCACCTTGCACCGGCTCGGGCCTGGCTCGCGATGACCCCTGCGATTGGCCCGAGGCAAGATTGCTTACTTGCTGCTGTTCGCCGACGAGATCACGCGTCCATACACCGAGGCGCGGCCCAAGCGGTCAAACGTGCGGTAGGCGGCCCGCGAGAGCTGCGCGATGGCTTCTTCTCCGTCGCGCTCATTGCGCAGGTACGTCGTCATGACGCAGAGGATGTAAGGGCGTTTCGCGAAAATGACACCGGAGTCGGTGCGCACACCTTCTAGAGAGCCGGGTTTATTGGCGATCCTCACATCCTCTGGCAGATAGCGTGGAATCCAACTGTCCTTAGGGGTGGACAGCATCTTGAAAAAATCGTCGGTGAGCCCTGGGTTGAGAACCTTGTTGCGATACAGGGCATCAAGCAAGGTCATCATCTCGCGCGGTGTAGCAACATTTTCCCGTCCCTCGACCGCGGCCCTGAGATCCATCATCTTGCGTTGCAGCCGGACGTGATGCAGGCCGAGGCTCTCGAGTAATGCGTTCACGTTTTCCATGCCGATGCGGTCAATCAGCACGTTGGTGGCAGAGTTGTCGCTGACGGCAATCATCATGGTAGCGAGACCGCGATTGGTTATGCGCGTGACTCCGGGTGTGAGTCCGCCCATGATGTTGCTGTCGGCAACCAAGTCGGCGGTGTTGACGGTGTATAAATCGTCGAGCTTGAGCTTGCCCTCCTGATGTTGGTGGTAGAGCTCGGCGAGCACCGCAATCTTGATGGAGCTGGCCTGCGGAAAGATTTCGTCCGGATTAAGGAAGAGGGTGCCGCCGTTCGAGAGATCCTCGATTGCCACTCCCATGACGGCGTCGAGACGTGCATCGATTTCGCGGACTTCGGTCTCGAGTTTGTGCCAGAGAACGGCTTCCTTGCCCGTGGTCGGGCTCTTCGGGCAACACGTCGGACTGGTCTGGGCAACGGCGAGTGACATCAAAGGAGGAAGGACAAGCAATGCGCGGAATATGGTCATCGGTGGAAGATTATAGGTTGCGTTGCCTGACAGCCAGAACAGTCCCGGCTAAAGGTAACCCACGGGCTGCGCGGCGAGGTCGCAGCTGGCCATGATCGTAGCTACCGTCCTCGCCGCACAACCCGACCTCTCGGTCCTCGACGACTGACCCAGGTGGGACGTAGCCCGCATCATGTCCCGATCGACGCTGGCAGCGCCATGGCCCCGGTAACAGTATCGATGCTATACATCCAGACGTAGTTCGAGACGGAATTTGCCACATAGGCGCGCCCCGATGGATGGCGATCGGGGCAGAACCCGATCCCGTATCTGCCATCCCGGTATCCGCGGGGCCGACGGCAGTTCGATTCTGTCCCTGGCTACCATTATTCCCAGGTCGGGCCCGAATGGTTCCCGCAACTCGTTGAACTAAAAAAGAGTCTTCGGACTCGGCAAAGGTCGCTCACGCCGATTCGTGCCTCCGGACGTCGAGACAAATAGCCGGACTGCGCTCACGGAGCAAACGAATAGGTGTATTTCACGGCGAAGCGGGTCTCGCGAACTTGCGGAGGATTGGCGGGGGCGATGCTCGCAAACTGCGTCCCCTCGTTGTAGATGACGTAAAGATCGCTGTCCGGGCGGTAGTTGTAGCGTAAACGGAAGCTGGCGCTCGCGGCCTGGGTGTTGGATGTGTCGATCTGAACGAGACTCGTAAATGTCAAAAACCGGTTGAAGGAGTAATTCCCCTGCAGGCTCGCCAGCACAACCGAGAAATTGCCGTTGGGTAAAGGCAATTGAAAGCGGTCCCACGTCCCGGTAGTGCCGATAGAGAATCGTGGACTGGCGCGATAGCTCGCCTGCACACGAAACTCGTTCAGCTTCCCACCATAGAAGCCGCCGAATCGCTCGACAAGACCGTAAGTGAATCTGCGATCCTGGCGGGAGCCGTATGCGAGCTGATGGCGAGTGAAGTGATAGAGGCCGTCAGGGATAAAAACATCCTTGTAGATATGCAGCGGCGTCGTAATACGCTGGGTGAAGCTATCCACGATGTCGTCGTCGGTGTAAGCACCATCATTGAACTCGGCATAAAAACTGTTCTGCCGTTCCTGAGTAAATACGGCACCGTGAGTGTCCGGAGCATCAAGCAGAAGCCCTTCGAACCGCAGCTCACGAACACCGGGGACGCGGGGTCTGAGCTTGAAGGTCAGGTCTCCAAGTGTTTCGTCCGAGTCAGTCCTTTCGACGAAGCCGACTTCGGGATTGAAGTTCGGTCCGGTTCTTCGGCGCTCCACTAACCCATCGAGCCAGTTGGAGCGATACGCCAACGAGGCCCCGACATCGTTGGCTCCGCTCGGATTCCCTGGTGAATGCGTTCCGGCGATGTGGGCATCGAGACTCCAGTCCTTGAAGAAAACCAGACGCGTGTCAGCTCCAAGCGTCCGATTGAAGCCGTCCAGAACATCTCCGGATTGCTTATCGATGCCCATGACTCCGAAGTATGAGCCGGGCCACAGCGATTCCTTCAACCGAGCTATCGTGACGTTGGCGCGTGGGTTCGGGCCGCTGGAACGGGTGTCGACATCCATGAGGCCGAGCTCCAAACGACCGAGTGTGCCGGTCAGTTTTGCTCCGCCATTAACCGGGACTTGATTGCCCGTTACGGGGTCAATGCCAATCTGTCGGCTGAAAAACAACTGATCCTGTTCGCCGAGGGGGAACTTGAATATGCCAGCATTTTCCAGGAAAAAGCTGCGCTTCTCTGGAAGATATACCTTGAAAGGTGTGATATTGAAGGGCTGCAGATCGACTTCCGTGTCGGCGAAATCCGTGTTGCCGGTGAGATTCAGGAGCAGACTGGAGCTGAGTCCATACTTTATATCGACGCCTGCGGTCAGCGGGGAGAGGGGGGGCTGGCCGGTCTGTCTGTCGTACCTTGCCAGGCCGTACGGCTTGACGATAAAGAGCCTTCCGCTGCCGATATCGTGTATACCGCGCAGCTCTCCCGCTTCGGACACCTTCGTAAGGCCAAAGGTGCGACGGTAGGCGCGCCATAAGTCTTCTTCGTTCTTCCCGCGGATGAAGCGCTTGAAATTGATGCCCCACAGCGCATCGACGGAATGTGTGAAGTTGAGTGTCGTGAACGGAATTTCGACCGTCGCGGTCCAGCCATCTGCCGTGATCCGCGCTTCGGAGGTCCAGACACCATCCCAGCCGGGGTCAAAATCCGTCTCATCGTCGCTGCCTTGCTCCTCGACGATCAGGCCGTCCGCCTGGGTACCAAGAGGATTGACCCCGAAAACGTAAGCATCGCGGCGATCATGCCTGGCATCAATCAGGATTTCGAAGTGATCGTCAAGCTCCTGTGAGGCGTCTCGGCGCAACTCCGTGGCAATGATTCGAGAGGGTTGTGAGTCATGGCAGTGAATGCCGAAGTAGACCGCGCGGCGGGTGTAGAGGATGCGAACTTCCGTTTTTTCCGTGGCGGGTTGATCCTCGTCAGGTTCGCGTTGCCGAAAAGCCGTGATCGGAATAGCGGAGCGCCATAGCGGATCGTCCAGAGTTCCGTCGAGCCTGGGAGGCTGTTCGACGGCGGTTGCTTGTGCGCTCAGATCTGATTGTTCAAATTCAATCTTCGGTACCTGCGCCGAAAGGGGGGATAAGAAGCAGAGATACGGAACAATCGGGAACAGGGTAGCGAGAGGGCCTCCGAGGCTCACCAGGTTCGCCTCACGTCGCCCCGGTGCTCTCGAGATGAGGCCCGAGCGCCACGGCCACGACGGCGCGTGGGTGCGGCACGTTCAACAGGCGCCAATTGGAGGCCGACTGGCCCGGAAGCCCGGTCGACAGGAGCGCCGCCCTTTCCGAGAGCGAAACGATGATCTCCGTCAGCGGCGCGGTGAGCCCCAGGCCGAGTGCTTTCACGTACGCCTCCTTCCTCGTCCAGCCGTTCAGAAACGCCGACACGGGATCGGGAGCGAGTTCGAGCTCCCGACGCTCGACATCCGAGAACACGAGACGTGCGAGGGATTCGACGTCGGGAACCGGCTGGAGGAGCTCGATGTCCACTCCGATGGCCGCGCAGTCGGTGAGTGCAATGACCGCGTCACCGCCGCAATGCGCGAGGTTGAACTCGAGGTGTCCACGAGCGCCCTCGAGCATGGGCTTGCCGTTTCTTCCATACGAGAACCGGACTGCAGCTGGGGAGCAACCGAGCCGATCGGCAAGCACACGTCGCAGGGCGATCCGTCCAACGACGTAGCGGGAGCGGTCCAAATCCGAGTGGAAACGCTCGGCCCTGCCGAGCTCATCGTCCGAGAGCCAATGCCTGAAGGAGCCTCGGGCGTCGGCCCTCACGTCCAGGTCGACGTACCACAGGTCAAGGGACGCATAGGACATGCCCACGCGTACGGTGGTCGTCGCGAGATTCGCTCGTTGTATGTTGTGCAATGCGGCGGACATTGGGCACTCCGTTGCTTCGGAAGCGATCCTTCGTCAGCCGCCGGTCACCTCGATCGTCGGCGAGCACCCGGCCAGCTGCACCGCGTCGGCCATCGCTACGAGCACTTCGCGCGCTCCCTCGAAGTGCTCCCTCCCGTGCGCGGTGCGGAGGTTGTCCACCAGGAGCAGGTCCCCGCTTTGCCAGGGCTCGCATGCGGTGTTCTTCTCATAGACCTCATCGATCACCTGTATGACCTCAGGGCCGATGGGGTCGCCGTTGCCAAAGCGCGTGTTGAAGGGCAGCCCGTCCTCGCCGTAGAGATCAACGAGGTACTCGCGCACTTCCGGGTCCATAGTCCACTCGTTCAGGAATGCGATTTGGTTGAACCAGCATCGCTGGCCGCTGCGCGGGTGAAGCATGACGGCACTGCGGCGCTGCCAAGTGCGCAGCACGCCGTTCGGCTGCCACTCGAACTGGATCGCATTCGCACGGCAGTACCTCTCGACGGCGCAACGGTCGTCGGAGCCGAAGGCTTCAGCGATGGACGCGCCGATGTCCTCGTTGTAGTTGCGGATCAGGAGCCAGCCCAGTCGCTCAAAGCGCTCGACCAGCTCGCCGGGCAGCGAGTTCAGTACAGTCGGCGAATCGGCCACCTGGGTCGCGCCCCCGACCGTCGGCGCAACGAGGCACGCAAACAGCATGAGGCTGGGGAGCTCGACCGCGTAGCTGAGTTCGTGGTGCATGCACATGTGCTGGTTGGGCGGCCACTTCGACGAGGAGTACACGCCCTCAGAGTAGCGGCGCCGAGGCGCGAAGGTCTCCCTCTCGGCCAGCAGACTGCCAAGCCGCCGAAAGACCGCTTCGGTCTCGGCCGCGTCGCGCAGCCCGAGACCGCGAACCAGCAGCGACCCGTGTTCGGCGACCAGGGCGCGCAGCGCGTTGCGGTGCTCGGCCGCCCAGCGCGCCGCATCCCCGGTCGTCCTGGCTCGCAGCACCGGCGGTTTGCCGGGTTGCAGGTCCACGTCGGGCAGTGAGGTCGCGAGTGAGTGCGTCATCTGAAGCGCCGCCCTTCGCTTCCTCTGGCGGTGGTCGTGCCGGTCACCGCGCGGCGGCCGCCTCCGACAGGCACCGGAGCCGGAACTTGCCGCTTGAGCCGGCGATCGATGAGTTCCGCCTGATCGGCGAGGATCGGGTGACCGATGAGGTCCTTCAGGGACACCGCGCGGTCAAGGGAAAGGGCCAGCTTCAAAGCGGACAGCGACGTGCCGCCCATGTCGAAAAAGTGATCCCGCTTGCCGATCTGTGCCTTGGGAACAGCGAGCACCTCCGCCCACGCGGCTGCCAGCCGGTGCTCGGTGGCCGTACCCAGCCCGTGCTCGCTCTGTCCGGCGACTTCGCGTTCCGCGGCGAGCGCCGCCAGCTCCCGCTTGTCGACCTTCCCGTTGTCCGTCAGCGGCAGACGGTTCCGCCAATGAAAGACCGTCGGGACCATGTACTTGGGCAGCGACGCAGCGAGCCGGTCCCGCAGCGCGTTGGTATCCAGTTGGCGCTCGCCGGTATAGAAGGCCACCAGGTGCTTGCTGCGGTCGGGCCGCTCCGTGACGACGACCGCGTCTTCGCGGACGCCAGGCACGCGCAGGAGGGCGTTTTCGATTTCCCCGATCTCGATCCGGAAGCCACTGATCTTGACCTGGGTATCGCGGCGGCCGAGAAACTCGAGCTTGCCCTCGGGCAGCCAGCGCCCATAGTCCCCGCTGCGGTACAGCCGTTCGTACGGGTGGTGTGGATCGGTGAGGAACGCTCGTTGCGTGCGCTCGCTGTCACCGATGTACCCGCGGCCGACACATATCCCGGCGAAGACGATTTCACCGGGCGCGCCGAGCGGCACCGGCGACAACTGCTCGTCCACGATGTAGACACGCACGTTGTTAATGGGGCGGCCAAGCGGGACGCGTTCTCGGCGCGGCACACTGTCCAGGATCTCGTGGTTGGTGTCGTCGGAGGTCTCGGTCAGGCCGTACGCATTCATGAGCTTGATGGCGGGCTTGACCGCGAACCAGCGCTGCACCAGCTCCTTCTTCAGCACTTCTCCGGTCACGGACACGCGCCGCAGGTGCGGCAGCTCGCGGGGGTGTTGCTCCAGATAGGACACGAGGACTTCAAGGTAGGACGGCACGACCTGCAGGACGCTGACCCTGCCTTTCACGATCTTGTCGATAAACCGCTTCGCATCGAGGATGATCTCCTGCTCCACCAGCAGCGTCCGCCCGCCGACCAACAGCGCGGCCAGCAGCTGCCACAGTGAGATGTCAAAGCACTGAGGCGCCGTCTGAGCTAGCACGTCCCCCTCGCCGATCCTCAGATCGTCGATCTTGGCAAGGAGGTGATTGAGCATCCCGTCGTGCTCGCACATCGCGCCCTTGGGCTCTCCGGTGGAACCGGACGTGAAAAAGATGTACGAGAGCTGTTGGGGCCAAACGTTGACGTCAGGATCGGTCTCGGAATGGCCCTCCGCGAGTGCCGCGTCGATGAGGAGCGTCTCGACTCCGGACAACGAATGGAGCGCCCGATCGAGCACGGCGCTGCTGCCGCGCTCAGTGAGCACTAGCCGGCATCCGGCCCGGGAAAGCATCCTGGCGATTCGCTCGGCCGGGAAATGCGGCTCGAAGGGTAAGTAAGTGCCACCGGCCTTGAAGATCGCGAGCACAGCTGTCATCCAATCCAGATTGCGCTCGGTCACGACGCCCACCACACTTTCGCGGGCCAGGCCCCGCTTCAGCAGCGCTCGGGCGAGCTGATTGGCACGCGCATTGAGCGTCCGGTACGTCAGCTGTCTGTTGCCGTGCACGGCCGCGACGGCGTCCGGGTGTGCCCGAGCGCGCTCCTCGAAGAGTTGGTGGGTGCGGCGGTCGGGCAGCATTCGGAGTGGTCCGGCGAGGCCATGAAGCTGGCAGTGCAGCTCCTCGGCGCAGAGCAGAGATGCCCGCGCGTGCTCGGCCTCGGGATCGGCCGTCATCAACGAGAGCGCGGTGACGTGGTAGCCGGCGATCCTGGCGGCGCAGGTCGCGTCGAGTACCTCGGTCCTGTACCGCAGCCGCAGCACGAACCCGTCACGCTGCACGAAGCCGACTCGCAGGACGGTGCCCTCAGCGAGTTCGCCGCTGCCCGCAGACGGATCGAACACCGTCTCGAACAACGGCTCGGCGGGGGCCGGGGCGCCTCCGCGATCGTCGACTGGCACATCGCTGTGCGCCAGCAGGTCCGACTCCGCTCGAGCGATGCCTCGCAGCACTTCGCGCCATGAGCGGGGTCTGAGCGTCATCCGCATCGGCAGCGGCGGGTGGGCGTCCACCGCGTAGCCGGTACATACCTCGTGCTCGCCCGATAACGCGCCGAGCGCCTTGGCGTGCGCAGTGAGCAGCACCGAGCTGAGCGGCAGCGCCGAGTCGTTCGCCAACCGGTGCGATGCCGCCGTGAGCTCAGCGGGGATCCTCACCTCGTGCTCGCCGATGCCCGGCACGGGGTTGAGCGTCCACCGCGGGACGACCGTGAATCTACTCATCTCACATCTCCATGGCCGGGTTGCCGCCCCAGCGCGCACCTCGTGGGACATCCTCTCCCTTCATGAGGAAGGAGTCGGCCGCCAGCACCGAGCCGTCACCCATCGTCACGCCATAGAGGACGAAGGCGCCCACCCCGATCGTGCAGCCGGCGCCAACCAGGGTTCGGTCGCATTTGAAAGTGCCGTCCTCCTGCGAGTGGCACTGGATCTTGCTGCGGTAATTGAGGACAGACTCATCCCCGATGGCAGTGAGAGTCGGCTCGGAGATGTGCGCGCCGTCGTCGAAGGTCCTCCTGCCGACCTGAACGCCCATCAGCCGCCAGAGCAGGTTCTTGAACGGCGTGCCATCGAAAGCGTGCAGGTAGTGAATCGGATGCACCTTCCAAATCCGTTCAGCCCACCAGAAATCGGGATGGTAGACGGAGCAAATGGTCGGCCGTGTCGGGTGCAACGCGACGATGCAACGCTGCACCCCGCACAGGAAGACGGCGGTGACCACCACGCTGAGCGCGAACAACACGGCGTTCAACCCGTGTGGAAGCACGTCGTAGAGCTCGACGGCGGCCAGATAGAGCGAGGCGAACAGGAAGACGCCCAGCCACCGTGTGACGAGGAAAATGCCGATGGTCTGAAGGTCGCATCGATTCTTTGCCGCCAGGCCGCGGCGCAATGCTTCCCCCGTCCGCAGATGATCGAATCGCATGTCGCGCTCGACAGAACGCGGAATCTCGAAACATGGGGAGCCTAGCAGGCCGACCCCTTCACGGATCTTTCCGTCGAGCGGAACCAGCACCTTGGTCCCGAGAAGGACGTTGTCGCCGGTCCTGCCGCCGGCGGGATACGTGACGTCGTTCCCCACGAAGTTATGAGGCCCGATCGCTACGCGCGACACGCGGAACGACGTACTCGAAACCTCGTCGTTCACCAGATGCAGCCCGTCTGCGACCATCGTGCCGCTGCCGACAGCGCTCAGCGACGGGTTCGCGTGCATCACCTCGGTGCCGAAATTCACCCCGGTCTGCACGACCGGCTTGAGGCGATATCCAAGCCACTGCAAGAAGTGAACGATGAGAGAGCTGTCACCGAACAGATATGTGAAGAACCTCATTCTGCCAATCCGCGCAATCGCCCGGTGGGCGGCGTCGTGAAAACCGTAGAGCGGATAGACGACGTCCGGCTTGACGAAGCCACTCAACAGGCGAGACACGGCGACCACGAGGAGGAGGCCTGCGAGCGCGAGGCCGAAGAAGATCACCAGTGAGAGGATCACCGCTTCGATCAGGAGCGCGACCAGGGTGCTCGCACCCGCGGTCGGATCCAGCACCTGAGCCAGCGAGGATGCCCCGTCGATCGCCAAAGTCGTACCCCCCGCGAGAAGCGGCAGGCACAGCAGCAGAACGACGAGCACGGCGGCCGTGGAATACACGGCCCGACGCCAGGTACTCGCCTGAGCCGACGGGGCTCTCAGGTAGTTCACGTCCGTGCGCTGTGCCGGAGATCCATGCCAGCGCTCGCCGGCCGGCACCGCCTGGCCGCTGTGTAACCCGGAGGCGTGACCGAGCTGCGCTCGATCCCGCATGGACGTGTTGATGTCGAGCACGGAACGTTCGCCGACGAAAACGTCCCGCCCGAGCGTGACCGGCCCGAGCTCGAGCCGCCCAGCCTGCGCCCGGTAGCACTGGAAGATCGCTTCCTTGCGGATCACCGTCCCTGCGCCGATGGTCAGCAGATCGGTGCACACCGGCACGCGCCGGGAGAAGATCACGGCGCCGGGCCCGATTCTCGCGCCCAGCGCCCTCAGGTAAAGGAGGTACACGGGCGTGCCGATGAACATGCGGGCGGCCGGGCTCGATCGGATGAGCGTCTTGACGATCCAGAACCGGACGTAAGCGAGGCTCCACAGGCGGATCTGCTGGGTCTTCCAACGGCCGATGAGCACCCACTTCGCCGCGATCGGAACGGCGCTGGCGAGGAGGAAAGCCGCGCTACTGGCCAGTACCAAGCGCCCGCAAGCCTCGGCGGCACTCGAGCCGCTCGCGACCCACCGGGAGCTCCAGGCGATGCCGACTACGGCGAGATAGGAGTATGCGAGGAAAAACAGGGCCTGCAGCGCTCCGCACAGGATGTACTCCCGCGCGCTGGTTGACGTCGCCGCCTCGATCGCCGCCGAGCCTGGCGGCTGGACAGGTTTGGGCGTCGCGTCCGCGAGCGCCGCTGCAAGGCTGCGGATCGTCGGATGCCGGTAGATGTCCTTCATGGTGACCGACGGCAGGTCCCCTCGCTTCCTCACTCGCGCGCAGAACTTGGCCATCACCAGGGAGTCAGCGCCCAGTTCCTCAAAGAAGTGGCTGTCGACGGACAAACGATCGGCGCGCAGAACGTCCGCCAGGACCTCGGCGAGGGTGCGTTCGGCGCGCGTCATCGCGTCGGCGCAGCGCTCCTGAGTCACCGCACCTTCGGCGGATCCGGCCTGAGCCTCCTTGGCAAGTGCGTCTTTCATAGAGTCTTACATGGACCCCTGACTTCAGTCAGGAGGAATTGCGCTACAGTCTTGTCCGTCGCGCGTATCCCTATCGACGCATGGCGGCACAGCCGAATATCGGGGGATTGTTGGCGCAAGCCGGCCCGTCGTAGAAGTACGGCATAGGACGTTGACGCGCTCGGCACGATCCAACAACCGGTGTAGCCCGACAAGGAAATAGGTTGGGCCGGGAGCTTCGGCTCTCGTGTAAAGCTCCGGCATGTTCGGGGAATTCTGCAAGGTCTGCTTGCTCCTCAGAATAAAGCCTCTGACTTCAGTCAGGGGTTGCTTTACGCCTCCTCAGCCCATGGACCGGGCAGGAACGAAGCGACCACTGTCTGCAGCCCCTGCTGGAGCGCGAGGTCTCTGACCAGTTTGCCGACGGCAAGATCAAGGATCCCCAGCCCGAACGGGCTGAACACGCAGGCGGTCCCGGAACCGTTCCTGGCGGGGCTCCGGCCGCTGAGAATGTCGGGCAGGTTACAGCGGATGAATTTCCTGTGCCCCACGAGTTGTTCCGCCAGATGCACCGAGGTTTGGGCGCGACAGACGTGATCGATGTCATCCACCACGTTGTCGCAGGAGAGAATGACGTCGGGAGTCAGATCCCGCAGCGACACATGCAGGATCACGCTCCCTCGAGGGCATTCGCGAAGATCGCCGATGTGGGGCGTGACCGCCGTGGTGGCAATGGAAACGAGCGGGGAGTCACGCAGCACGGCCCCGACATCATTGGCAGTCTCGACCTCGACCTCGTCGAAGATCCTCCGACACTTGTCCTGGAACTGCCTGGCACGAGCTTCGTCCAGGTCAAAGAGTATGAAGCTTTTTATGTCGCGGAACACGGCCAGGAGGAATCGCGCTATCTCGAAATTGATCAAGCCGCACCCGATCATCCCAACGCGGCGGGCTTCGCTGCCCTTGAGCAGGCATTGGGCGGCCAGAGCCGCGCTGGCCGCGGTCCGCTTCGCGTTGATCGCGGACCCCTCGAGCACCGCTTCGGGCCGCCCCGTCTGCGGTGAATTCAAGATCACCACCGCGGAGGCGCGGTCGACGCCACGATTCAGATTGTCCGGAAACGAGGAGACCCATTTGACACCAGCGATCCGGCAGGCACCGCCGAGGTAAGCGGGCAGCGCGACGATTCGGTCCCGCGGCTGGCCGGGAAATGCCAAGAAGGTCGAGTGCGGGAGCGAGCTGTCGCCATCGCCGTGGGCTTCGTAGGCCCGCCGCACCGCCTGGATCACCTCGAGCTCGCGTCCGGCCAGCACCTGACGGACTTCGGAGCCCCTCAACATTGCGATGTCGCCATCACGCATGGCTCGAGCTCCGGTTGTCCCTGCCAACGATGTGCGGTGTCGCCAGCATGCGTGGCTCGAGTTCCGGTTGTCCCTGCCAGAGGTGTGCGATGTCGCCAAGGTGCTCCGCGACCCACTCGTCGGAATAGACGGTATCCAGGTAGCGTTCTCCGCGGTCGTGAAAAATAGCCACGCACGTCGCGCCCCGGGGTATGCGCTCCTTCACCTGTTCTACTGCCATGAGCACTCCTCCCGAGGAGCCGCCAGCGAAAATGGCCTCGGACTGCACCAACCGGCGACAACCAACGACGCAGTCCAAGTCCGTCACCCGCACACATTCATCGGCCAGGTCGGCGCGGTAGAGCTCGGGGCGCCTGGCCGACCCGTGTCCTGGAATGAGCCGCTTGGCCGGCTTGCCGCCGAAAATCACGCTGCCGTGAGCATCGACCGCGAAGATCCTGGTGCCCAAGTGGTGATCCCGAATGTATTCGGCGCAGCCTCTGAGCGTGCCGCACGAGCCGGTGGCGACGAAGAGGCAGTCGATCCTCCCGTCCAGTTCCGTCGCGATCTCGTCCATCGTGGTGCGATAGTGAGCTTCGGCATTGGACAGGTTGGCATACTGGTTGGTCCAGACGCTGTCCTCGATGGTCTGCAGGAGGGTCTGGACGCGATTGATCCTTGCGTGAAGGAACTCTCCTGTCACCGGATCGGGTTTTGAGACCAGATCGATCTGTGCGCCGTACGCTCTGAGGATGCGAATGTTCTGTGCGGTGGCTTTCGGGTCCACCACGCAGATGAAGCGCAATCCCAGGTAGCGGCAGGCTTGCGCCAAGCCGATCCCCAGGTTCCCGGAACTGGACTCGATCACCACGGTCGAAGGCTTGATTGCCCCGGTGCGCATCGCCTCCTGGAGAATGTGTAACGCCGGCCTGTCTTTGGCGCTCCCGCCCGGATTGAATCCTTCCAGCTTGGCGAAGAGAGAAAACGGGCTGTCTGGGAGCACCCGCGTCAATCTGACTAGCGGTGTGTGGCCGATTGTGGACAAGATGCTGTCTTCCATGATTGCTCTCGCCTCCAGCTTCAGGATGCCCGGAATTTCCCTTGCCTCGACGGCAGGGGCGGTCCCCGAGATGTTCCTGAGATACAGTTGACGTTGAGATACAGCTAACGTTGGTCGCGGGACCAACGTCCCAGTGACCTGTCTCAGGCACTGGTTGAAAGCCGCCGAAGAAACGGGATCGAGCCGCCAACTGAGACCTAACAGTCGAGACTCGACTTACTGAGAATAACTTTAGTAAATCCAGAGTCCCGCGCAATCAGGTGAAACCCGTAATGGCTGCGCGCGAATGTGAACGCAGCATAAACGGCACGTGAGCTCGATTACACGGAATCGATTACCGCAAGGCCTGCAGCGTAACCTCGACGCTTTGCGACGGAGAAGCCGCCGTCGATAGCGAACGAAAGCGTCTCCATATCCCAACACGCCCGTTTCGCCCGCGGGACAAAAGCCAGCCAGAATTTCCGGTTCCTGGCTGGGCGCTGGACCCTGGCGCGGCTGCGTCACCAACGCTTGTTCAGTCTCGTGGAGTTGAGTGCCGCGATCCGTCGCGATCGGGGCGCTGTGCCGAAGGCCACGGCAAAGTGGCGCACAGCGCCAGGGAAAAGAATGCTGGCACCGGCAGGGATGTAGCAGGATGGTGGGACAGGGCGCCGGAACAGGGCAGGGCGGCGGTAGCGGGATGCCAACTGGTGGGACAATGCGAGCTGCCGTAGCATCGAGCACGCCGAGCTTTGCTGTGAGCGACCTGAACCTCCGCGCTGCGCTGGTGACGAGACGGATCGGAGTTGAGCGATGAGAATATCTGGCACGCACTACCGCACGATTTGGATTACGGAATCCGGAACCGTTCGGGTGATCGATCAGTCCCGTCTGCCTTTCGAGTTCGCCACCATCGACCTCGAAACTCTCGCCGATGCGGCGCACGCGATCAAAACCATGAGGGTGCGTGGTGCACCGCTGATCGGGGCAACGGCGGCATATGGCATGGCGCTCGCCGCGCGCGCGAACCCCTCGGACTCGCACCTCGCTGAAGCGGCTCGGACACTGCAAGCGACGCGTCCAACGGCGATCAATCTGGTCTGGGCACTGACGAGGATGCGCACAATGCTCGCGGAAGTGCAGCCGAAGGAGCGAGTTGATGTGGCGTTGCGGGAAGCTGCCGCAATCTGTGATGCCGACGTCGAGCAATGCCGCTTGATTGGTGTACACGGGCTGGATCTCATCCGCGGGCTCGCCAAAACCGCCGGCCGAAGGCTCAACATTCTCACGCACTGTAACGCCGGTTGGCTTGCCTGCGTTGATTGGGGCACTGCACTTGCGCCTGTCTACATGGCGCATGACGCCGGGATACCCGTGCACATATGGGTCGATGAAACCCGCCCGCGCAACCAGGGCGCGGCGCTAACGGCCTTCGAGCTCGGGGCGCACGGCGTACCTCACACGGTCATTGCGGATAATCTGGGCGGGCATTTGATGCAACGCGGCCAGGTGGATTTGGTGATTGTTGGAAGCGACCGCACGACAGCGGGGGCAGACGTATGCAACAAGGTGGGCACGTACCTCAAAGCGCTTGCGGCCCGGGATAATGGCGTGCCTTTTTATGCGGCCCTGCCAGTCAGCAGCATCGATTGGTCGCTGCAGGCGGGGTCTGCCGTTCCAATCGAGGAGCGATCACCGGATGAGGTCACGCACATCACTGGCCGCAGCTCTTCGGGCCGGATTGAAACCGTCAGGCTGGTGCCGGAAGGGAGCACCGCGCTGAACCTAGCCTTCGACGTGACACCCGCACGGCTGGTGACCGGACTGATCACGGAGCGAGGCATTTGCTCCGCGAGTCGTGCAGGATTGCAACGACTGTATCCTGACCTGCGAGCAGCGCAATGACGGAACCCAATGCCGGCGCCGGCCGCGCGGACTTGCGCACGATCGTGATTGCGGCCTGTCGTGAGCTGACGCGTCGTGGTCTGACGTATGGCACATCGGGCAATGTCAGCGTGCGCTGCGATGAGCGGCGGTTCTTCGTGAGCCCGACCGGCATGGATTACGAGGTGCTGCAAGCCGATGATGTTCCGCTCATGGACCTCGATGGACGTTGGTTCGGCCGCCGCCTCCCCTCGAGCGAATGGCGGTTCCACCGCGACATATTCAACTCGCGGCACGATGTGGGCGCGATCGTTCACACTCATTCTCCACGAGCGACCGCGCTCGCCTGCACCGGCCGGGGCATTCCAGCATTCCATTACATGGTGGCGGTTGCGGGCGGGAGCGATATCCGCTGCGCCCCATATCACGCATTCGGTACGCAGGAGCTCTCGGATGCAGTGCTGGCCGCCTTGAAGGATCGCAACGCGTGTCTGCTGGCCAATCACGGGGTCGTTGCCACTGGCGCGGGCCTCCCTGGCGCGATCTTGCTTGCCGGCGAGGTCGAAAACCTCGCGCACCAATATTGTGTGGCGCTGTCCCTGGGAGAAGTCCGCATTCTCGATGACACCGAGATGTGCCGCGTCATCGAGAAGTTCCGCACGTACGGGCAACAGAATGCAGCCGACCCCGACCTGATCTTCGGCGGAGCTCAGCCTGGTGCGGTCAAAGGAAGTTTCGATGACTGTTAGTGGAACTGCACCGTCACGGGCGCTGCGAAAATTTCCGATTTCCTGCCCGTGGAAGGTGTTGCGCTACCCCAGCTGACCACAACGTTGTTTGGTGAAAGCGATGAGATGCCGAAGGTGTCACCAGGCCACACCGACGGGTCCCCGCCAGCCGATGTCATTTGCCGTTCCGTCACTGTTGGTTCCCTGCTTGTCCCAGGTCGCGTACAGGGTGCCGGCCGCGTCCATGGCGATATCGCCGTCAATCCACCATTCCGCCAGCGACATCGTTCCGACCTGGGGGCCTACCTTGAGCGGCGTGGACCAAGTGTTTCCGCCGTCGATCGACGATGTGAAATAGCTGTATGCGGGGTTCAGGGCGTAGGTCGTGGTGTTGGTGACCTGGTAGCCCTGGTAGAGCAGGTCAACTCGGCCGCTCGGCTCCACGACAAGAAGCGCGCTGTCCCCGCCGCTCACCGGAAAGCCCGGGCTTACATGCACCATCGCACCGAACGTCCTGCCGCCATCGCTGGACTTCTGCATCACGACATTCAGGTCACCCGTCCCGAAGGCACAGCTTCCCGAGGAGCTGCAGATGAAGGTAATCGACGTGCGGTTCGGACCGTAGTCCCAAGTCACGTAAACGACACCGTCGGGGCCGACTGCTATGAAGTCCCGATCGCCCCAGTTCTTTGCATCGGGCGGCACCAGAGAGGTCACCTGCGGGAAGGTTACGCCGTGGT
>Ga0209804_1000573_pt1 | contig 28784 bp, 20 predicted proteins | sample GraSoiAngelo_139_FD_185896 | JGI IMG/M metagenome (GOLD analysis project Ga0209804, IMG submission 185896) | Grasslands soil microbial communities from the Angelo Coastal Reserve, California, USA - 14_0929_12_20cm (SPAdes) (version 2) | ecosystem: Environmental > Terrestrial > Soil > Grasslands ... | reverse complement strand
CAAACCTTTCGCGACCAACGCCGGCAAAACAAAAATTCCGGCGCCGATTGTGGCGTTGACGATGTTCGCGGTCAGTCCGGGAACACCGATGGCCCGAATCAGTTGATGATCAACACTCTCCGCGCGTTGGAACGACATCGTCTCCTCGGCGGCCATTGGCGGCATCGTGCGTGATTCGAGCAGGGGAAGCAAGAGGGATCGCCAGCCGGTCCAAGCACCAAATGTTGCGGTTGAGCGCTACCCAGAGCCCACAAATTGTGTCACTTTCGGCTTGTAACCCCCGTAGCATGATTATATTGAGCGGTCGGGATTCCGAAATCCGGCGCGCATGCATTTACAATCGCTCGATCTCTTGGGCTTCAAATCCTTCGCCGATAAAACGACTTTCAATTTCCACGAAGGCGTGACCGCCATCGTCGGCCCGAACGGTTGTGGCAAATCCAATCTGCTCGACGCCGTTCGCTGGGTGCTCGGCGAACAATCCGCCAAATCGCTTCGTGGTGGCGAAATGGCTGACGTAATTTTCAACGGCACTGACTCGCGCAAGCCGCTCAGCTTCGCCGAAGTCTCGCTTACTTTCACCGATTGCGCGTCGGAGCTGAATGTCGATTGGCACGATGTGCGCGTGACCCGTCGCGTTTATCGCGATGGCAATTCAGAATATTTGCTCAACAAAACGCCGTGCCGCCTGCGCGACATCCAAAACCTTTTCGCCGACACCGGCGTCGCCCGCTCCGCTTACTCGATGATGGAGCAAGGCAAGATCGACATGATCTTGAGTTCGCGGCCAGAAGATCGTCGCGCGATTTTCGAAGAAGCAGCCGGCATTACCAAATACAAAACGCAAAAGCGCGAAGCGCTGCGTAAACTCGAAGCGACCGAAGCAAATCTGCTGCGTATCGGCGACATCATCAAAGAAGTGAAGCGCCAGATCGGGTCGCTCCAGCGCCAGGCCGGCAAAGCGCGACGTTATCAGGCGTTGCACGCCGACCTGCGTGTGCTCGAAACGCATCACTCCAAAAAACAACTTGCAGCGCTCGACGCCGAGCTCGCTCACTGCCGCGCCGACATCGAAAAAATCGCGGCTTCGGAGCAGACATCACGGGCTAAGACCGATCGCGACGAGACCGAACTCGCCGAAGAGCGCGGTGCGCTGGACAAGATCGACATCGAGATAACAGAAATCCGCGCCGAAGCGCAGCGGTTGCAAAGTGAGATCGCGGCGCATCGGAGCCGCATCGAATTTAACCGTCAACGCAGAGACGAACTGGCCGATCTGATCGAACGGGCGCGCAACGACATCGACACTGCTGAAAGCAAACGAAAGCAGCACTCCGCCCAGATCCGCGAAAGTGACGCGCTGATTGAAAAAACGCAACGCTTTCTCCAAGCGAAACAAGACGAGCTGGCGAAAGTAACCGAGTTGCTCGATAAACTCCGCGCCAAGCGTGAGGCCCGTCAGGTCGATCGCGAAACCGCGCGCGCGTCGCTTTCCAAATACAAAGCGCCGGTCGACAAGCTCGAAGGTGATTTGGCTGGAATCACCGCGCGGCGCGAATTAACACAGGAACAGATTCGCCAAATCTCCATCGAAACAAAAGCGGCGACCAAAGCGTATGAAGGAATTGCGTCGGAAATCGCGACCGCGCGCAATGCCACCGAAAGCGAGCAAAAGAAAATGGAGGAACTGCTCGCCCAATCGCAAACGGCGGAAACAAATTTGCGCCAACAGCAACAACTTCTTGGAGCTGCGGAAAATGAACTCGCAGTGTTAGAGCGTACTCTCACCGAAAAGCGATCGAGTCTTGAGATTTTGCGTCAGCTCAACGCCGAAGGTGAAGGACTCGCCCAGGGTTCGCAGGCCGTGCTCAAAGGCTTGGACGATCCCGAGCGCTATCGTGCCGCGATCGTCGGTTCGCTCGTCGCCCAGATCGATGTCGAACCCAAATTTATTCCGGCAATCGAAGCCGCGCTCGGCCGAAATCTGCACGCGGTGATATTGAACGACGCGCAAAGCGCCGAAGAAATCATTGCGCGATTGACGAAAAAGAAACTTGGGCAGGCCGCACTTTTCGTTCCGAAGCTCGGCGCTTCTTCTCACGAATCAGTACGCAAGAGTTTACCGAAAGGCGCACTGGGCTGGGCCGTTGATAAAATCGTGGCGCCGCGCTCGCTCGAATCGGTGATTCGCCAATTACTCAGTGGCGTTCTCGTTTTCGCGAAACTAGAACACGCGCTCGCGTGCAAGAAAGATGAGCCAACCCTGGCAATGGCGACGCTCGAAGGCGAATTCATTTCCGCGGAGGGAATTGTTTTCGGCGGCAGCAGCACGGTGAAATCAGACTCCTTGCTCGAACGGAAGACGCGCGTCGCCGCATTGGCAAAAGAAGAGACCGAATGGGCGAATCAACACGAGATCTTGGTTCAGAAACGCGATCAAGCCAAAGCGAATGTCGCAACTGCGTCGCGCCAGCTGGACGATGCTCGTTCGCAATATCAAGCCGCGCATCTCGCGCAGTCCACTTCAGTAAACAAAGTTTCGCTGCTGCAAGTGGAAGAAAAAGAGGCCGAGCGGAAGATCGACAATCTCAAATCAGAAAAGGTAACGCTCGAGCAACAAATCGAAGCGGCCGGCGAACGCGTAGCCGAGCTCGAAAGCGATTTGAACGCAGCGCGCGACGAACTCGCTGAATACGAAGCCGAGCAAACCGCTGCCGAAAAGGATGAAAAAGGCGCGCGAACTCAGGAGGAAGAAACACTCGAGACGTTGAACGATTTGCGGCTGGCGGTCGCGACCGGGCGACAGCGTCACGAAAGTCTGGAAGCGCAACGCCAACCAATGGCCGCGCGCGAAGCTGAGCTTGTCGAACTAATTGCGACCCGCCGGACCGATATCGCCAGTTACGAAAGCAAGCTCGCGGCGCAAACACAGGAAAACCGCGACGCTGAAGTTGCGATCGGGGAACAAACCGCGCGCGCAGCCGAAGCGGAAGCGGCCGCGACCAAAATCTCGTCCCAACGTGCCGTTCGGCTCCGGGCAGTGCAGGAACGGGAAACCGAATTGCGCGGCTTGCGCAATTCGCTCAGCGAGTTGCAGGAAAAACGCGGCCATCGGCAGGTGCGCGAGTCGCAGTTGCAAATGCAGATCGAAAACCTGGCGGAAAATATTTCGCGGCGCTACCAAATCGATTTGCGCGCCTTCAGTCCGGACGAAGCTGCATTTGGGAAAACGTTGCGGGCACAATTGAAACGCGCCGAAAAAGAAGTCGCCCCAACCGCCGATGTCGTTCTTGCCGACGACGAATTGCAAAAGCTGATTGTCGATCTTGCCCGGCAGCTCGATAACATGGGCCCCGTCAATCTGGACGCGGTTCAGGAGTACGATGAACTCGAGGAGCGGTACAAGTTTCTCGAATCACAAAATAACGATCTCACCAATTCCCGGCGGGAACTGCTGGATGTGATTTCGCGGATCAATTCGACGACCAAGAAATTATTCGCCGAAACATTCGCCCAGGTCCGCGCCAATTTTAGAGAAATGTTTGCCGAACTCTTCGACGGCGGCCGGGCCGATCTCTCATTGCTAGACGAGAACGATCCGCTCAACTGCGGAATCGAGATTTCGGCGAAGCCGCCGGGCAAACAATTGCAAAGCATTTCGCTGTTGAGCGGGGGCGAACGCGCCATGACTGCGGTCGCGCTCCTTTTCGCAATTTACATGGTGCGCCCAAGCCCGTTTTGCGTTTTGGACGAAATCGACGCGCCGCTGGATGAGAGCAACATCAACCGTTTTGTTCGAATGCTCGACCGTTTCATTGCGCAAAGCCAGTTCATCATCATCACTCACAACAAACGCACGATCGCGAAGGCAGACGTGCTTTATGGCGTGACCATGGAAGAACGCGGCGTGAGCAAACTGGTCGGAATGAAACTGACGGCGCCGCCAGCCGGCGCGCAAACACCGCCGCAGCAAGAACCCGCTTCTTCGCAACGCCAATTCGCCCTGGCCGAAAATGGCCACGGCGAACAAAAAGCCAGTCGCGCTGGGCGTTGATTTGGAGGGCGCCGCGGTGTCGGCGAGGTAAAATTGGAGCACGACAGCGCGTGTCCCTCCATAAAAAATTTTTGCGCGCGATTGTCGATCTTGCGTAAAATTAGCCGATGCTTCAGACGGCGCAGCGCGGAAAAAAAACTTCAGCCAATAAAGCGGCGCCGCATGAGCGATTTCTGGAGGCGTTTCGCTGGATGCTGCTCGCACGCACGCTCGAGGAGAAACTAGTCAGTCTTTACCGCGGCGGCCAGATCACCGGCGGCGTTTACATTGGCAAAGGTCAGGAAGCGGTCAGCGTCGCTTGCGGAATGTTTTTGCAGAAAGGCGACATCTTTGCGCCGCTAATCCGCGATCAAGCCGGTCGCTCCGCGTTCGGCGAGCCGATTGTCGATGTTGCGCGCACTTATCTTGGCTCGAGACAGGGACCGATGCGCGGACGCGATGGCAACATCCATCGTGGCAAGCCGGGTGACGATCAGCTCGCCATGATTAGCCACCTCGGCGCGATGGTGTCGGTGACGGTCGGCGCGTTGCTGGCGAAACGTTTTCGCGGCGAGAAAAATTTTGTCGGCTTGTCCTGCATCGGCGAAGGCGGCATGCAGACCGGTTCATTTCACGAAGGCATGAACATCGCGGCCGTTGAGCAAGTGCCATTAGTAATAGTCGCCACGAACAATCATTATGCGTATTCCACGCCAAATGACCGTGAGTTTGCGTGTGCTGACTTAGTAGATCGCGCGAAAGGTTACGGATTTGAAGGCTACAGCATCGACGGGACGGATTTGAGCATGTGCCTCGACGTTATTGGCAGCGCTGTAAAACGCGCGCGCGCCGGCCGCCCGCCCCAACTCGTCGTCGCTTCGGTCTTGCGCCTTTCCGGCCACGGCGAACACGACGACGCGAGCTACGTCACGGATGAAATGAAGCGGCAACCGTTTGCGCAGGATTGTTTGAAGCTGACAGAAAAGAAGGTTGTCGATCTTGAAATGGCCGATGCCGCGACCCTAAAATCCTGGCGGGAGGACGCCGCCAGGCAAGTGGACGAGGCAATCGCGACTGCGCAAAAAGAAGCGGCTCCTGACGCCGAGAAGGAAGATTGGTGCGCGATCTCAACGCGCGAATTGGTCGATCGACCCGAATGAGCATCACTTATCTCGAAGCCATCCGTGAAGCGCAGGCCAGGTTGTTGCGCGACGACGAACGCGTTTTCATTTACGGACAGGACGTGGGCGGAACATTTGGGGGCGCGTTCAAAGCAACCAAAGGTCTGGCCAAAGAATTTCCCAATCGCGTGTTGAACACGCCGATCAGCGAAGACGCGATCGTCGGCACCGCGATTGGGGCCGCCATCAAGGGGATGCGCCCGATCGTCGAGATGCAGTTCGCCGATTTCTCCAGTACCGCGCTGAATCAAATTCTTAATCACGCCGGCACGCATTATTGGCGGACGAATATTCCGGTGCCGATCACCATCCGGCTTCCATCGGGTGGCACAAAAGGCAGCGGGCCGTTTCACAGTCAATCAATGGAGTCAATTTACGCGCATTATCCGGGACTGATCGTGATGACGCCGGCGACAGTGGAAGACGCTTATACGATGTTGATCGACGCGGTCGCAATCGATGATCCGGTCGTCTACTGCGAGCACAAATATCTTTATTACCATCTCAAGGCCGACAAACTTCCCGACAAAGGTTTGCCGACGGGCCGCGCGCGAATTGCGCGCGAAGGTCGTGACCTGACGATCGTAACTTACAGCGCGATGGTGCAAGAATCTCTCGCCGTCGCCGGGGAATTAGCGAGGGAAAATCTCGAGATTGAAGTTGTCGATCTTCGCACGGTCAAACCGCTCGATACCGACACCGTGCTGGCGTCAGTTGCGCGGACGGGGCGTTTGCTTTGCGTCGGCGAATCGTTCCCCTGGGGCGGCGCGACCGCGGAAGTGATCGCACGCGTCACCAGCGAAGGATTTCACCTGCTCGACGCCGCGCCCGTGCGCATCAACGCAAAAGACACGCCTATTCCATATCACCCAAATCTTTGGAGCGCGCATCGGCCCGGCGCGAAGATGATCGCCGCGAAAGCGAGAGCGCTCCTCAAAGAATAATTTTATGCCGCAAGTTCCAATCATCATGCCGCAGCTGGGCGAATCGATCGCCGAAGCGACTATCGTCGACATCAAGGTGAAACCGGGCGATGAAGTCGCGGTCGATCAGGAAATCATCGACGTCGAAACGAACAAAGCGGTCATGGGCGTGACGACGCCGTGCAAAGGCAAGATCGAAAAGATCACCGCACAGTTGAAGGAAACCTATCCGATCGGTTCGGTGCTCGGTTACGTCGAAGCGAGCGAAGCAGACGCGGCAAGGTTCAAGAAACAAGCGCCCCCACCACAAACGGTGGCCGAAGAAATTCCCGCGCGCGCGGACCAGGAAGTTAAGCCAGCGCGCCAGGAAAAGGTCGCGGCGCGCGATGGTGATGGGGCGCGACCAGGTGGGTTACCAGTTCCGGCAACATTGAAAGGCGCGAGCTTTGTTTCGCCGCGCGTGCGCGCGCGGATGGCTGAGTTGCAATTAACTGCCGCGGACCTTGCCGCAATAACCGGAACCGGCGCCGGTAATCGCGTTACGATCAAAGATCTGGAGAATTTTCTGCACAAGATCGACAACCAAAGCGCGAAGGAAGCTTCGGCGATTCGCACGGGCGTGGCCGACGCGATGCGGCGCAGCTGGACGCGCCCATTATCGACTGTCGGCTCGTCAGTCAATCTCGATCCCGTCTTACAAGATCGACAGTCGCGCGACCCGAAACCTGGCCCTGGACTTTACGCGACGCGCGCGCTTGCCCTTGCGCTCGCGGAGAGTCCGACCGCGGCCGCGAAACTGATCGGCAACCGGGTGGTACAATCGAATTCGATCGATGTTGGCGTAGCGGTCGAAGCGGAGGACGGAATCATGGTCCCGGTGATTCGCAACGCCGAGAAAACTTCGCTCGCCGATTTAGTGAAAAAGTATCAGGAGCTTGTCGATCTTGCGCGCAAGCGCCGCATTTCGCCGGATATGCAGGCCGGCGGCATCGCCACGGTTTCAAACTTCGGAACGTTTGGGGTCGAATGGGGTACGCCAATTCCTCTGCCTGATCAGACTTTGCTCCTCGGCCTCGGCGCCGGAAAAAAGGTTCCGTCGTGGGACGAAACAAAAAAGAAATTTGTTCCGAAAACGGAAGCGCAGATCACACTCAGCTTCGATCATCGGAGCATCGACGGCGGTGGCGCCGCGCGTCTGCTCAAGCGCGTGATCGAGTTGTTAGAAGAGCCAAGCAAGTTGTAGAGCATTTCTGCTAAACGCCGTGGCACGGGCAGAAACGCCATCCGAGCCGAATATTTGCGACTGTCATAGACCGCCGCTACAATTTTAGAGATGCACGAGAACACGGAATTCAGTTTAAGCCGGGAGGTTGAGGCGATTGAGATCCCGAGCGGGCGGAAGTTAACGCTCGCAAGAGGAACGCAGGGCGTAATCACTCAGGCGCTCGGTGGCAGTTACACGATCGCGACGCCGTACGGACTGTCCCGTATCGCGGAAAAAGATTTGGACGCGCTCGGTCTCGATAAACCGAAGCCGGCAGCAAAGGAAAAGACCACCGCGAAAACAAACGGGGCAGTTTCGGAAGACGATGTTTGGAACCAGCTCAAGCAATGCTTCGACCCAGAAATTCCGGTGAACATTGTCGATCTTGGTTTGGTTTATGATTGTCGCCTGATCAAAAAAGACGACGGCGGGACGCGCGTCGAAGTAAAAATGACCCTGACTGCGCCTGGTTGCGGAATGGGACCGGCGATCGCGCACGATGCGCAGAGCAAAATTTTGTCGATCGATGGTGTCGATGAAGCGGATGTGCAGCTGGTCTGGGATCCGCCTTGGAACCAGAACATGATCAGCGAAGCCGGGCGAATGAAGCTCGGCATGATTTAAGTCCGAGCGATTTCCACTAACACCGGGCTTCAGGCCGGTGTTAACCGCGAGGATTGTGAGGTAAAAGCCGTTTAAACGGCTTGTCGACATGCAACGAGCGGCCCCACACCGGCTTAAAAAGCCGGTGTCAATGAAACGCAAGCGAAATAAATTTTAATTTTTCGTTCGCGCGTTGACAGTGTGTGAACGCGCTGCTTGTATACATCTTCGCGCTCGCAAAAAATTTCCTGCAATGCCCTCGACTGAAGTTATTTTAACCGACAACGTGCCCGGCCTCGGCGCCGAGGCCGATGTGGTGAAGGTGCGCCGCGGCTATGCGCGCAATTATTTGTTGCCTCGCGGCAAAGCTTATGAAGTGACGCCGGCCGCCCTGCGTCAGCTCGACAGTTTGAAAAAGAAACGGGCCGAACGCGAAGCCCGTGAATTGAACGAAGCCGAGGAGCTGGCTCGAAAGATTGGAAGAGCGCGTCTGACCTTCACGCTCGCGACCGGCGAGTCTGGAAAAGCTTTCGGTTCGATCACTGCCCAGGATATTGTGACGAGGATGAAGAACGAGCTTGGTTTGGAGATTGATCGACACAAGATCGTGCTGGAGCGACCAATTAAGGACACCGGAGAGCACGAAGTTGCGGTCAAGCTCCATCATGATGTGACCGCTCAATTCAAATTTGACGTAAAATCGGCGCAGGAATCCCGCGAACGCGGGGCTGAACAAGGCGCTTCCGAGCAGCCTGAGAAAAAACACCGTTCGTTTTTCAGAAGAAAAAAAGAAACCAAATAAATGGCGACTCAACCGTCCTTGCGGACTGGGGAGACGCCTCGCAAAGATTCGGGCAACGGGCCCGGCCGAGGCAGACCGGGTGGAAACGGCGGAAGAGTTTTTCCCACTTCGCCCACAGGTTCTGCGCAGGATATTCACCGCGCACCGCCTCATAGCGTAGAAGCGGAGCAAGGCGTTCTCGGCTCAATGCTGATTTCACCGCGGGAAGCGATTGCCGAAGTCGTGGAAAAAATTAACGAGGAATACTTCTACGTTCCGGCGCATCAAACGATCTACCAGGCGCTGGTCGATCTTTGGAACGCCGGCCAGGCGATCGATCTAATCACGTTCACGCAAGTTCTGCGCGATCGAAATTTGCTCGAGACAGTCGGCGGCGCCGCATTGGTAACGAGCCTTTTTACTTTTGTACCGACGGCCGCGAACCTCGGCTATTACCTCGAAATCGTCCGGGACAAATACATTTTGCGCTCCATCATCGCCGCCTCCACCGAAAGCGTGCGCCGCGCTTACGAGGAGCAGGATGAGGTCGGCAATCTTCTCGACGAAGTAGAGCAAAGGATTTTCGCCGTCGGCGAAGACCGCTTCAAAGGCCAGATGCTCTCGATGAAGGACCAGGTAATGGAAGCGATCGAGTCCATCGAAAAGCTCTACGAGCGCAAAGGCGGCATCACCGGAATTTCCACCGGCTTTGTTGAATTCGATCGCATGACAAGCGGAATGCATCCGGCCGAGATGATCGTCATCGCAGCACGCCCGAGCATGGGAAAAACCGCGCTCGCGATGAACATCGCCGAGCATGTGTCGATCAACGAAAAACTTCCGGTGGGCGTTTTTAGTTTGGAAATGAGTAGCCAGCAGCTCGTTCAGCGTCTGCTTTGCTCGCGCGCGCGTGTGAATCTGCAAAAAGTGCGCGATGGTTTTCTGGGCGAGCGCGACTTCCCAAGTTTGACTGCCGCGGCTTCGAAACTCGCCGAAGCAAAAATCTTCATCGACGACAGCGCGAGTCTCACGATTCTCGAATTGCGCGCCAAAGCGCGACGTCTGAAGGCGCAACAAGACGTGCAGCTGATCATCGTCGATTATTTGCAGCTGCTAAGATCGACATCGCGCCGCGCGCAGGACAATCGACAACTCGAGATCTCGGAAATTTCTGCGGGACTGAAAGGATTGGCCAAGGAATTGAAGATCCCCGTCATCGTTGTCGCACAATTGAATCGTCAGCCTGAGCAACGTTCCGGCGGCAAACCGCGTTTGAGCGATCTGCGAGAGTCGGGATCGATCGAACAGGACGCAGACCTCGTTGGGCTGCTTGTGCGGCCGGAAATTTACGAGGAAGACGAAGAAGCGCGGGCGGAAAAGGCGGGCGAAGCCGAATTGATCATCGCCAAGCAACGAAACGGCCCAGTCGGCGAGATTCTCCTCACCTTCCTGAAAGAATTCACTCGCTTCGAAGATCGCGCGCGCAACGTGGCCGAGCCGGAAGAAGCGTTTTAGAGCGACTTCGCGGCCTCAACGACGTGCTTGGCGTCGATACCACGCTCTTTCATTACTTCGGCGCCGGGCGCGCTCAAACCGAATTCATGCAGGCCGACGACTTTGCCGTCGAGGCCAACATACTGATACCAAATCTCCGCAACTCCGGCTTCGATCGCAACCCGTTTGCGACACGACTTGGGAAGAACGTCATCGCGATATTTTTCCGATTGGCGATTAAAGCGCTCAAAGCAAGGCATCGAAACAACGCGAGCGCCATCGCCGAGTTCTTTCGCAGCAACGAGCGCGTGCTGCAATTCGCTGCCGCAAGACATGATGATCAAATCGAGTTTGCCTTTTTCCTTCTTCGCGATGTAACCGCCGCGCGCGACACCTTCGCGACGCAGTTTAACATCGACATCGTTCAAAATCGGGACGACCTGGCGGGTAAGCGCGAGCAAAGTTGGGCCGTCGACGCGTTGCGCCGCGGCGGCAAACGCACCGGCTGTTTCTTCCGGATCGGCCGGCCGAATGACATCGATCTGCGGCATTACTCGCACCGAGCTGACGGTCTCGACCGGCTCGTGGGTTGGCCCGTCTTCGCCGACGCCGATCGAATCATGCGTGAAAATGTAAATGTTCGGCAATTTCGATAACGCGCCGAGTCGGATCGATGCCCGGCAATAATCGGTAAAGACCATAAACGTCGCGCCCGAGGCGCGGAAAAGTCCGTGATAGGAAATACCATTCATGATCGCGCACATGCCGTGTTCGCGGATCCCGAAGCGGATGTTGCGACCACTCGGGGTCTCGCGGGTGAAATCCCCGCCGTCCTTGATGTAGTTCAAGGTCGATCCATGAAGATCGGCGCTGCCGCTGATTAATAACGGCATCGCTTGCGCAACAGGCTGGAGCGCTTCGCTGCCGGCTTTGCGCGTCGCCAGCTTCGCGTCCTTGGGAAACTCGGGAATCTTCGACAGAAGATCGACATCTACTTTTCGATCGATCGCGGCTTCAAGCTGCTTCGCCTCCTCGGCGTTTTTCTTCCGCCAATCATTATAAATTTTTTCCCAACGATCGTACTCCGCGAGCAACTTCTTTTTGTGCGCGGTGAAATAATCGTAGGTCTCTTTCGAAACGAAATAATGTTCCTCCGGCAATCCCAGACCCTTGCGCGCAGCGTCGACAAATTTCGCCCCGGCCTCACCGTGTGCTTTGAAAGTTCCTTCCACTTCCGGAATCCCTTTCCCGATTAGCGTGTGCGCAACGATGAACTTTGGCCTGCCATTATCGTTCTCCTTCGCGCTGTTGAGGGCATCGAGAAACGCCTGCATGTCGTGGCCGTTGATCTCCTGAACGTCGAATCCATAGGCTTTGAATCGCGCAGCGGTGTCTTCGCTCTGCGTCATCTTCGCCGGGGCGTCGAGCGTGACCGCGTTGCTATCGTAAATCAGAATCAAATTATCGAGACCGAAATGTCCGGCGAACGCGCTCGCTTCCGCGGACACGCCTTCCTGCAAACAGCCGTCGCCTGCAATACAGATGCAATGCTGATCGAAAATGCGGTGTTCGCTCGAATTGAACCGCGCCGCCGCCATTTTCATCGCCACCGCGATTCCGACTGCGTTGCCGACCCCTTGTCCAAGCGGACCGGTGGTGCATTCAACTCCAGGCGTGTCTCCAAATTCAGGATGTCCCGGCGTTTTCGAATGCAGTTGCCGGAAACGTTTGATCTCCGACATCGCCAAGTCGTAACCGCTCATATGCAGCCACGCGTAGAGAAACATGCTGCCGTGGCCGGCCGAGAGAACAAAATAATCGCGCCCGATCCAGCGCGGTTTATCCGGATTATATTTTAGGGCGTAACCATAAAGGACCGCGCCCATTTCAGCGCAGCCCAACGGAAGCCCAAGATGGCCGGATTGCGATGCTTGCACTGCGTCCATACAGAGCCCGCGCGCTTCCGTAGCCGCGCGCGAAAGCGCTTCGATATTCAAACTCATGATCGAAAGATAGTTTATGGTTTTGGATTGCGGGTTTCGCAATCTCTTTCCAAAGCTATCGTCTTTGGTGAGCCGATTTCTCTTCGAGAATCCCCGCGACGAAGGTCGGTGGCCGAGGAGGATCTAGACGTTGAATAACTTGTGAATAAAGAGGCGCTTTCAGCCTGTTTTATTCACAGCATTTTGTGAATAAGGGTTTAATTTTCGAAGCTTCGCGGCCTAAGTTGTCGATCTTCAATGAAGCTGTCCGAAATTGCTGCAACTCTGCGGGCAGTCGGCGTTTCACCAGTCAAAAGTCTCGGCCAAAACTTTTTGCACGATCGCAACCTTGCAAAATGGATTGTCGATCAAGCAAACATCGGTTCGAAAGACTTCGTCATTGAAATTGGCCCCGGACTGGGTGCGCTGACAGAACTTGCCCTTGCGAATGCCGCCGGTGTTCTCGCAATCGAAAAAGATAAACGCCTGACGGAATATCTGCGCGATAGATTTCGAAGTTCCGCGCTTGAGATCGTGCACGGCGACGCGATGGAATTCGATGCGCGAATGTTGTACACAAAGCCGACAGTAAAATTTCTCGGAAATCTTCCGTACTATATTGCGAGTCAGCTGCTAATGAAGTTCCTGGAATATCCAAGTCCTATATCACTGTGGCTGTTCATGTTACAAAAGGAATTGGCAAAGCGCCTCGTCGCCGCGCCGGCGACCAGCGATTACGGTGCGCTCACGTTGCTTGTCCAGTTGCAGCATCGCGTGGAATATTTACGAAAAGTTCCGTCGAGTGTTTTTCTTCCGAAGCCGGAAGTCGATTCAGCGCTGGTGCGAATTTCAGAGCGCGACCCTCGAGAGCTGCCAGCGTGCGAATACAAAGCTTTTCAAAAATTGGTGCGACGCGGTTTCTCCCAGCGACGCAAACAACTCGGAAAACTTATTCGGGAAGAACTCCCGGACTGGGAAGATGCAGCAGTCGAGCTAGGGTTGAATACTCGCGCACGCGCCGAAGAGCTTTCTCTCGAGCAATGGATCGCGCTAACGAATCGGATTGCTCCGATACACGCGGAAGTCATCAATGATGCGCCCGAAGAGCAGTTCCCGGTGGTGGATGAAGAAGACCGGCTGAAAGGGACCGCGCTTCGGAGCAAAGTGCATGCGAATAACTTCCTCCACCGAGCCGTCCACGTCCTGATTTTCAACCCCGTTGGGGAGGTCTTTCTCCAAATGCGCTCCCGACGGAAGGATCGACATCCACTGGCCTGGGATTCGAGCGCGGCCGGGCATGTCAACGCCGGCGAAGACTACGATCAAGCGGCTTCGCGGGAACTCCGCGAAGAACTTGGAGTCGATATTCCACTGGTAAGGGTTGCTAAGCTTCCGGCGTCAGAGCGGACTGGTTATGAGTTCATTTGTCTCTACCGCGGATCGCATGCTGGCGAGTTGCGGCTGAACCCAAGCGAGATTGAAGCCGGCCGATTTTTCCCGCCAACGATCATTGACGGCTGGATGACGGCACGACCACGTGATTTTGCGCCGGGTTTGGTGGAGTGCTGGAAAATCGGGCGCGAAATAAATCCCTAACGCCGTTTTCGCCGCCGCGATGTCGATCTTGCACCGCGTTTGGCAGCGCGCCCGATGGCCGTGCGCTTGAATTTTCGCGCAGCGCGCCGCGCGCCTTCCTTTCCGCCGTAAAGGGAATCGCTAAACATCCTCGTTACGGCATTCGTTCCGCGCAAAAGGTGCACTTGAAAACCGTGCGTTTGTTTTTTCGCGCGCGCTTTGGTGTCAATGCGGCGAATATTCGCTTCCGAATCGGGATTGGATCGTCTTCGCATGGGCGTCTGCCTAACAACTACGTCAAACAACGCGAGAATCAACGAGTCGCGATGTTTTTATCGCTCCGGAGTCTTCTCCGGCGGCGGCAAATCCCATCCGTGCCATTTTTTTTCATACTCATCGGCGGGGAGTAGAACGTAGCACGGGTGTCGTGCGGCGCGCAGCCAGGAGATCATTTTCACAAGCTCCGGTTCCGCCATCGTCGTGCAACCCGTCGTCGCACGGTTGACGCCGCGGCGAATGTGGAAAAAAATCGCGCTACCCGCGCCTGGGACTGGCGGATCGGAATTGTGCCGGATCTCGACCAGCCAATGGTAGGCAAAATCTCCCGAACGCATTTTTTCGTGAGTGTAATTGTCGGGCGGATCTTTTGGATCGATGACAATATGGCGATTGTAATTCGGCGAGCGCGGGTCATCGCTCCAAACGTCCCCTTCTGAGACCTGGTGATAAGGATAATCGCCGCCCGGCGGTAGTTTAGTTTCGTAACCAAAAACTTTGCCAATTGCGAAAATGCCGGCAGGCGCGCGTCCATCGCGCTCTTTCTTGTGCAAACCGGGCTCGTCTTGACCGCCGACGCCGCTGCCCCACGCGATTCCATTTTTACCAAACAAGACCGGCACTGGCGGCGTAACCGCGGTCCAAGATCCACCGCGTGAGCGCTCGAACAATTGCAACTTACCGCGCATCGAATTCCAGTCCGGTGCGACGCCCACAATGAGTTGCGAGCAATCCGCCGGGACGCCATCAGCATGCGCGCTCCTGGCGACAATCATTGCCACTCCAAAAAAAACTGCGCGCAAGATCGACATAAACATTCGCAAATCTAGACGCACGGCTTATTGATTTCCTCGTTTGTCGTGAAAAAAATCTGGGCGGCTTTAATCCTAATCGTTGTTGTCTTCATCAGCTATGCACCGGCTGTGCGCAACGGTTTTGTCTGGGACGATACCGCACTCGTTTTGCGCGATCCGCTGATTCGCAGCTGGCGATTGATACCGGAGGGTTTCAACCATTTTCTTTTCGTCGACGCGACCGCTTCGGATTTCTACCGGCCTGTTCAACGGCTCATTTATACGATCGATTACGCGGCCTTTGCTTTTCGACCCGGACCGTATCACGTAACGAGTTTGCTTTGGCACGGCTTGGCGGCCATCGCGTTGCTGTTTTTCGCCGAAGAACTTCTGCTCAGCTTCGGACTTGAACGCGGCCGATGTCGACTGATGGCGCTAGTCGCCGCACTGGTCTGGGCGATTCATCCGGTTCAAAGCGCTGCCGTCGCTTACGTCTCCGGTGTGGCAGATCCCCTTGCCGTTACATTCGGATTTCTTGGTCTATTTTTGCTGCTCCGTGCGTCGCTGACGCTCGGTCCGCGCGAGTTGCCGCTTCTTATCGGGAGCGGTGTGGCTTTTCTTTTGAGTGCGTTGAGCAAAGAGAGCGGACTTCTTTTTCCTTTAATCGGAATGGCTTTTTCCCTGTTGAGAAAAAATTGGGTCAATCTGTGGAAAACGGCGGCGGTAGCGGCTCTTGTTGCCGCGAGCTACTTCAGTTTGCGCGCGGCAGCCGAGCACAATCCAGCGCCGACGCTGACTCCGCCTCCTCCATTGTTGGTTAGACCGATCATCGCCGCGCGAGCTGTAGCCGAATACACGGGCCTGATTTTGTTTCCGATGAATCTGCACATGGATCGCGATGTGGAAACCCAGCCAAGCGGGTTCAATGAAGCGAGCATGGCGCACGCAGCCTGGCGCGAACTGCAAACATTGGTCGGTCTGGTTCTGATCGCGGTGTTTTTTTATTGGATGCTGCGAGCGCGCAAACGCAATCCAGCGGTGTTCACCGCTCTCCTCTTCGGATTGATCGCTTATTTACCGGTGAGTGGAATTGTCGCTTTGAACGCAACCGCCGCGGAACATTGGATTTATTTGCCAAGCGCATTCTTTTTCCTGGCGATCGCTCTCGAAATCGTCGAGCTCGGACAGAAATTGAAATCGCGAAGATCGACAATCGCCGCTACCACGCTCGTGTTGGGCGTTGTTTGGATGGCGTTTTTGGGCGCGCGCACGTTCGCACGAACCTTCGATTGGAAGGATCAGCCTACGTTTCTTGAGCGAACAATCGCACACGGCGGTGATTCAGCGCGAATGCTCATCAACCTCGGCGGGCTAGAGTTGACCGAAGGAAAATTAGAAGACGCCGCGGTGCACTTGCATGCTGCTCTGCAAAAAAAGCCGGATCAACCCCTAGCGATTATCAATCTTGCCGCGGTCGCATTGAAACAAAAGGACTTCAAGCTCGCGCGCGAATTACTCACGCGGGCGACGCAAATGCCGCCGGTCGATGCAGAGGCCAATCAGTTATTGGCGGTCCTTGAAAGCAAAGAGAGCGGGAAAGTTGATCTAATGCGGATGCGACTGGCGGCACGAACGGGACCGCCAAATTGGTCGATCGAAAAACGTTACATTCAGTTACTCGACCAGACTGGAGGAACAGCGGCGGCGATCAACGAATTGCTCACCTGCCTGCAATCACAGTCGTACCGCGCGGAAAGTTGGAAGTTGTTGAGCGATCTGCATGCGAAACTCGGGCATTCTACCCAAGCAGCGGAAGCGCTCGAGCAGGCGCGCGCCTATGATGTTCACCTCTCGACATCGAAGTTAGAAAATTAGCCACGTCTAAGGCAAAGCCCTACAGCGAAGTAGGATTGCGGGTTCTGAATAGGCAGAATCCCTCTTCGTCAGTCTTTAAACATTATGAAAAAATATCTTCTTTACGGAGTCGCGCTGGCCATAGGGGGTTGGGCCGCGACTCCTCTTACTGCACAAACCCAGACAACGGCGAGTTCAAGCTCGACTAGCTCAAGTTACGTCCAGACGAGCAAGATCATCGGCACAAAAGTAAAAACCGCTCAGGGCGAAGAAGTCGGCGTGGTCAAAGATGTCGTGCTCGATCGCAGCAACGGTTGTATGGCTTATACCGTTCTCTCGGCCGGCGGAACCGGCACGCGAGTGACTGGCCAAACGAAGCTGGTTGCCGTTCCGTGGAGCGTTTACTCGGTGTCACCCGATATGAGTTATCTCACGGTCACGGTGGAGCGAGACCGCATCTACAACGCGCCAGTATTCGAGTACTCGCGAATCAGCGACACCACCTTTACCACGAATGTGTTCTCGCACTTCGGAGTGTCGGCCGGAGTTGGCGTTTCCGGGACAACAACCACCACCGGCGCCACCACGACGACTGGCGCAACAACACAAACCCCAGCAGGCGCTTATGCTTCACCAGGCGCATCGGCAGGAATGAGCGCATCGCCGTCCGCCACTGTTTCCGCAAGCGCTCCGCCAACCGCCAGCGCATCGGCAACTGCTTCTGCTACCCCGAGCGCAACCGCGTCATCGAAAGCAGCGCGTGGTGCAACTCGCGAGGCGTCTCCACCCGGCGGAAAGGCAAAGCCAGGTGCAACTCCGGTTTCACCGCGCCATAAGGGCGACGAGATGATGCAAGGAACAACTGGAGAATCACCGGCCGAAACAACCGGCAGCCCGTCGAGCACGAAGAGTTCAAAGAAATCTACGACCGCAGAGAAACCGACGAGCACGGAGTCTTCCGCTGAAACATCAGCCAGCCCTTCAGGCAAAAAGGGTTCACATAAGAAGACCACTGAAGGCGCCGAAACCAGCGCAACTCCCGGCGGAGAACAAGAATAACTATTTAGCGGTCTGATTATACCGCATTTGCGAAGGCGGGAATGCCAAAAGCATTCCCGCCTTTGTTTTACATCGACATCAACTCTTGGCACCTTCGATCGCCGCTGTATCACTTGCCAAGTATTTCGCGCCCCAGAGCCAAAAGACTCCGGCGACGAACATCATCGCCGACACAACGAAGAAGGCCACATTCAAGTTTGTCCGGTCCGCTACTGCGCCAATCAGCGGTGGCGCAGCAGCATCGCCTAACAAATGGATGATGAAAATGTTGACCGCGAAAGCCGTCGCACGCACGCCTGGTTTCGTCACGTTTGCCAACGCCGTATTGGCTGGGCCGGTATTGAAAAAGAGAAAGAAAATTGCCAGGAACATCATTATCCAAGCGGCAGGAAACGGAGTGAAGAGCATCAATACCGAAAATGGGAATGCGATCATCACTCCGATTCCGGAGACGAGAAAGTAGGATCCATCGAAGCGTTTTCGGAAATAATCGCCAGCCAGGCCGCCGGAGAGTGTCGCCGTTAAGCCTCCGAGGGCTAGGATGCCCCCAAAAATAATCCGACTTGCCGGAGGCATGCCGCGAAACTGCAAATAACCGGGAACCCAAAACGACATCCCTCCGATCGCGAATGTTAGCGCCGTCATCGCCAGCGTGTTCAAAACGTAAGACCGTGTTTTCGCCAAATTGATGTAATCTTGCAAAGTCGCGCGCCGTTTCGGTTGAAGATGGTGCGGCTCGACTCGCGGATCGCGTCGGAAAAAACAAGCTAGCCCAAGTAGAATTCCGGGCGGCGCAACTACGAAGAACGCCGTTTGCCAACCCCAATGTGCGGCAACGAATCCGCCAATCGCGTAGCCGATCGCGCTCCCGACCGGAATCCCGACATAAAAATAAGACATGACTCGGCCGCGGATCGAAAGCGGAAAACAATCGGCAATGATCGTCGGTGCGGCCGGTCCGTATCCGCCTTCCCCCACCCCCACGAGGAGACGCATGGCAAATAAGAACGCAAAAGTAGTAGCTAATCCGGACCCGGCTGTCGCCGCGCTCCAGAGAATGACACCGAGTCCGATAATCACCCAGCGCGAAAACCGGTCGGCCACCCATCCAAAAATAAGAGAGCTGACCATGTAACTCCACAGAAACGCGCTGCCGAGCGAACCACTTAATAAGTGCGCGTGCGGATCGTTCGCCGTAAAGAAATGCGCACGGATCTCAGGTTCCACCGACGCCAGCACGTAGCGGTCGATGAAGTTAAAGAGATTGATCGCAAGGAGCAGCGCGAGCGCGGTTCGGCCGCCGGGGGCAGGACGGTCTTTCGTTTCCATTGCGACTTGCCGATTGGCAGATAGATGGCCGCAGGCTAATTGTAAATAATAAACGATGCCTCACATGTCCGCCGGTGAGCGCGCGCTCCATTTTTTTGGCCGGCCGCTCGTCAGAACCTTTTATCGCGTCCACGCCCTCGGCCTCGAGAATTTGCCGAAAGGCGGTTTCCTCCTTTTGCCAAATCACATTACCTGGGTCGATGCCATCGTCCTCCAGCTCGCTTGCCCGCGACCGATCCGTTACATCATCGATCAGGAATTTTATCACAAACCGATGCTGCGCCCGTTTCTGCGCGCCGTTGGTTGCATTCCGATCGATGTCCGACATGCGCGTTCGGCAATTCGCGGCGCAACCGAACAAATTGCGGCGGGCGAGATCGTTTGTCTTTTTCCGGAAGGACAGCTCACGCGATCCGGGACCCTGTTGCGTTTGCGCCGCGGGTATGAATTGATTGCACAACACGCGAACGCTACCGTCGTTCCGGTTTGGCTCGATCGGCTCTGGGGCTCAATTTTTTCGTTTCAAGGAGGAAGGTTTTTCGCCAAGTGGCCAAAAGAAATTCCGTATCGTGTGACAGTCGCGTTCGGCAAATCGCTCGACCCGCAAACGGCCGACATCGCCACAGTGCGTGAGGAGTTGCTCAAACTGGGCGAGTTCTGCTACAGCCGGCGACCATCGTTAGATCGACATCTTGGAGAAGCCTGCCTCCGCGGTCTGAAACGCAGGCGTTTCAGCACCGCGGTCGTCGATGGCATTGATCAAACAAAACTGAGCCGCGCAAAATTGCTCGGCGCAGCCGCGGCGCTAAGCCGTTTTCTGCGCAAAGAATTTTCTGATCAACGGATCGCGATCGTTTTGCCCGCGGGCAAAGGGTCGATGGTTGCGAACCTCGCCGTCACGCTGGCTGGGAAAGTGGCCGTTGATCTGAATTTCACAGCCGGCCGCAGCGCAAATGAATCGGCCTGCAAGCGAGCAAATCTCGGCGTTGCCATTTCAGCAACGCCGTTCATCGAGCGGGTAAAGGATTTTCCCTGGCCGCAACGTGTTCTGAAATTGGATGAATTAATGCCACGGCTGAAATCGCCAATTCTTCTTTGGTGGATGATGTCGATCTTCGTCCCGACGCGTTTGCTTCTGCGTTTGTTGCAGGTTCCGAAACGGGGCGGCCATGACGAAGCCATGCTGCTATTTACCAGCGGCAGTTCCGGGGAACCTAAAGGCGTCGTGCTTTCTCATCGCAACATCGTGGGAAATGTTTCCCAATTCCGCGAACTGCTCGATGCAAAAAAGGACGACGCTATTCTCGCCTCGCTCCCGTTTTTCCACAGCTTCGGATCGACTGTCACACTTTGGTATCCGATGATCGAAGGGGTCCGCATCGTCACCTATCCAAATCCACTGGAAGTGGCCAAGAACGCCTCGCTGATCGAGAAGCACAAACTCACGCTCCTCCTCGCGACTCCGACTTTTTTGCGCGGTTATTTGCGTAAAGCTGAGCCGGACCAGCTCCGTACTTTGCGATTGGTTATTACTGGCGCAGAAAAACTTCCGCTCGATCTGGCCAAGGCATTCGAGGAGCGATTCAAACAGCGCGTGTTTGAAGGTTACGGGCTGACGGAAACGTCGCCGGTTGTGAGCGTCAACTTGCCCGAGCCACTGCCAAGAAAATCCGGTGAACAGGTGCAGCCATCGAGTCGTCTGGGTTCGGTCGGTAAAATGGCGCCCGGCATCGCAGCCGAAATTCGCGAACCGGAGACCGATCGAAAACTATCGTTGCATGAAACCGGAATGGTCTGGTTCCGCGGCGTAAATGTTTTCGAAGGCTATCTGCACGATGAAAAACGCACCGCCGATGTTTTGCAGAATGGCTGGTTCAAGACCGGCGACATCGGCCGGTTCGACGAGGATGGATTTCTGTACATCGAAGGGCGGCTATCGCGCTTTTCGAAGATCGGCGGGGAAATGGTGCCACACGAGGCGGTCGAACAAAAGATTATCGACTTGCTCGGTTTTTCAGGAAAAGACGAACGCGTAATCGCAATTGTCGGCGTCCAGGACGAAGCCAAAGGCGAAGCGCTGGTGTTATTGGCGTCGGTGGATGTCGATCTTGCGCAGCTCCGCGATAAACTTCGCGAAGCCGGCGTTCCCAATTTGTGGATTCCTAAGAGAATCTGTCGTGTAGATTCGATTCCTGTCCTGGCCTCGGGCAAACTTGATCTCAAAAGATGTCAGGAGCGCGCGGCCGCGGCCGAACCAATTTCGTGATGCGTAAAATTTTTCACTCCATTGCCAATCGCGCGGCCGCGCTGTTCATGAAGCTGCTCTTTGGCTATTCGTCGCGCATTTACGTGACCGGCAGCGAGCATGTGAATCGTGCTGGAGGATTTCTACTCGCTTCAAATCATATCAGTCATTTCGATCCGTTCATCATCTCGTCGGCGGTGCGACGGAAAATCGATTGGATGGCGATGGCCGAATTCTTTCCGCTGCCAATCGTCGGGCTTTTTTTGCGAGCAGTTGACGCTTTTCCGGCCGCGCGCGATCGGGCCGATCGCAAAACGATTCGGAGCGCAATCGACCGGCTGAAAGACGGCCGGATCGTCGGCGTTTTTCCCGAAGGAGGCATTCGCGATGGCGCGAGCTCGCTACTTCAAGGCGCGCCCCTTCGCGCCGGAGCATCCACTCTGGCGCACATGGCCGGCGTTCCGATCGTGCCGTGCGTGATTCTCGGAACCGATCGACTCTACGCGAAACGAAATTGGCTGCCGCTTCGGCGAACGCCAATCTGGATCGGTTTCGGCAGAGCCATTTCGCATTTTCCTGAATTGGAAAAATCAGTCGCGCGTGCGCGGACCGAGCAAGAGCTGACCAAAGCGTTCCAGGGAATCTATGCCGAACTGCGGCAGAAATTTCAACTGACGACTGATGACCTGCCGCACCCGCCACGCGAGCGAATGCACGCGCCGTCGAAAAATCGTCGTCAGTCACTGCGTCGCACGACTGCAACAGCGGTCGATCTCGCGATGTGCGCGTCGATGAATCTGTTGCAATCACGTCACCGCTTGAACGGGCGCAGCGCGGCGGAAATGGAGCGTTACGTCGCTGAATGCGAGAAATTAACGCCGCACGAATATTATGCCGTGCGGCAAGATGTCGATCTTGTGGCGGCGATCCGAAACGGCAGTGGCGCTTCTGTGACCTGGCGCAGCCCTATCCAAACCAAATTTTCGCGTAACAACGCCGCGCGTGCCGATTTTTTCTGGTGCGCCGCGAGAAAAAACGCACCGACTGTCTTCATGCTCCATGCGCTGATGTCGGCGACGCACATCGGCTATCGTCGATGGGCCGCGCGAATCAATGAGCTCGGCTGGAATGCGTGTTTCGTTCATTTGCCGTATCACTACTCGCGCGTGCCGCGCGGTTACTGGAATGGCGAGCTCGCGATTACGGCCGATCTCATTCGCAACGCCGAAGGGTTGCGGCAAGGCGTAATGGAGGTGCGGCAATTAATCGCGACGTTGCGTGAACAGGGCTGCCGCGAATTCGGAATCCTGGGGACGAGCTATGGCGGATGGATTGGCGCCTTGCTCGCAATGGTGGAGCGCGATCTGCGCTTCGTCGCGCTGATGTGCCCGATCGTGAACGTCGAACACGCGATTTGGCAAAATCCCGGGACCGCATTCATGCGGCGCGAATTACGCCGCGCGAAGATCGCGCCCGAACTAGTGGCACGGCATTTTCATCTTAGCTCACCAATGCACAACGAACCGTCATGTGATCCCGCGCGCGTGCTTTTTGTCTCCGGCGATTTCGATCTGATCACGCGCCCGGCCGACATCGATGCGATTCAGCAAAAATGGCGCGGCTCCGACTTGCTTCGCGTTCCGCAAGGCCATTTCGGCTATCGCATGATGCGAGACACGATCGGGCGATTAAAAGAACGCGGACTCTAGTGCGGCGACTCGCCGTAATCGAGCCAATGCAACGCGCCCATGATCCGGCGGAGGTCTTCGTTATCAGCCGATAGTGCGGGAAGCCATTCGCTGATTAGTTCGCGTTTCCACCACCCCTTTTCACCCAGCGACGCGAAGCGGTAGCGATACAGCCGCGCGCGGACGTAATGCGGTGGTTTTTCTGGAAATGGATTGTTGGCCAGGAGCGACAAGGTGTCGGGATCATTGTGTAAAAGTTTCCAAACAAAATGGAACGTCCAAGGGTAATCGGCGGGCGACGCCATGGCCGCGAACCAAATTTGCCAGTCGATTCGCGGTTGATAGGGCGCGATAAACGGGGGACGCCGGTTCGGGTCGCCCGGTTTGGCTACGAATTCGTATTCTGTCCATTTGGTGTCGCCGGTAATGATGGCGTCATCCGTGCCTTCAAAAATAATTTCGTCGCGCTCACGCCCGACCGTTCCGAACGCGCCGTAGGTGTTCACCAGATCGAATCTATTAAACGCCGTATTCATCATCTGGCGGCGTGAGACTAGATTGAGCACCGGATCGATGCTCAAATACGCAACCAGGATCGACAATGCGACCGAGAACGTGTTGTTGATTTGCGAAGGATGCGATTCTTGCGCCGCTCGCTCTGCGCGCTTAACCAGTGGCTTTGGCAGAACGTGTCGCAGCAGTGTATCATCAAAACAGGCGAGAAACGGAATGATCGTCAGATAGTTCAGAAACGAAAGATTGCCGCTGATAATGAGAAAGACCTGGAATAGAACCATCAACGAGCCCGCGATGTGGCGCGCGGTTCGCGGTCCAAATGAGAACCACGGCACAATCAGTTCGACGACGTGGTTCCAAAGCGTTTCCGTTTTGTGAAACCACTGCGGCGCAAAATGTAGATAACGGCTGATTGGATCCGGGATCGGCTGCGTTTCGTAGTGATAAAACATGCAGGTGAGATCGCGCCAGCATTCGTCGCCACGCAATTTGATCAGACCGGCGCCGACCATGATCCGAAAGCCGAGCCAGCGAAAAAGCCAGATCACCAGAATTGGCGGCCGGCACTTTGGGAACGGCCGTCCATCGAGCAACGGGCAGAGAAAGATCGATAGGAAACCGGTTTCGAGCAGCTGAATTTCCCAACCGTAGCCGTACCAAATTTGTCCGACGTGCACGATCGACATGTACATCGCCCAAAGCGCGGCCAATAAAATTGCGTTTGCGTAGCCACCAAGAACGATGAGCGAAAGCGCGAAACCAACCCAGGCGAAGGTCGACATCCCCTGATCAGTGCAACCGAACCAAAACAGCGTCGGCAATTGCAACATTCCTTCCGTCCGCGAACCGAGCTGGGAATGAATATTGTAGAGATAATCGTGCGCCGGCGTCAGACCACTTCGGCCGATCAACGGCACCAATTGCCGGGCCGCGACAAAGAACGCGATCGTGTAAACAAAGCCGAGCAGCCGCAGGATGATGAATCGCGTCAGCCAGTAAGAATTTCCGCGCGCGAAAAATTTTCCGATAGAGCTTTCGTCATTCATCACGCTCGCGAGATAAAAAACTGCCAGGGGGGAGAATTGAACTCCCGACCAAGGGCTTATGAGTCCCCTGCTCTACCGCTGAGCTACCCTGGCGAGTAAGCGGCGACAAAGTTCAATCGCACTGCGCTGCTGTCAATGCAGTCGCAAGATGTCGATCTAACCTTTCGGTTTAGAGATATAGGGTGCGAGATCTTTCGCGCTTCCGTGCACCGCGGCCATGAAGCAGACGCCGCTTTGCTCTTTCACAACGCCAGCCCAGCGCTCCTGTTCAATAGAACGCCATCCGGAAAATTCCCGCGCCTTTCCTGTTTTTGGGTCGCGCTCCGCCGGAAACAGAAAAAACTGCATTTTCTTTTCCACCACCCAGACTTGCCCGACGCGCTGGCCTTCTTCGTCGTCGAAAACGCGGCAGCCGAGCGTTTTTAGTTCCGCGAATTCCGGGGGCACGTCGTAGTGGACAAGGCGATGCTTCATGAAAAAGAAATCGCCGAGCGCACCGGCATCTGTTTTCACCGGATCGAGCATTATGGCGTGAGTCGAACTCGCGGTAGTCAGTAAACGGCGGGCGGTCGGTTCGCCCGGAAAACGGTTCATTCGCTCCACCAGCTGAAAGATCGCAACCACGGCGATGACCAAGACAGCAATACCGGTCGCGAGGAACGCAGGATTCTGCGCATATTTTTTCCAAGCCCGGCGCGTCGGCGCGATGAAGGTGTCAGTTGGGATCCAATCGGTAATCTCCTGTGGGATCGGAATTGCCTGAACGAGTGCCGTTGCCGCTTTGTCGAAATCTTGCTGAATCGCAAACGCTTCGGTTTTGCGCGCGCGATGGAGCGCCATGCGCAACGCGCGATCATCCACGCGTTCCTCGCGAATCGGTGCACAGTGCACCAGCATTTTCTCTTTTCGCGAAAGTTGAACTGCTCTCATGTTTGAGTCGACGGAAAGGTCGCGTCCAACCAGGCTTGAAATTGACGGCGCCCATCACAGAGCAGTTTCGACAATTCCAGGGGCTTTAGTTCGGTCACCGACAGCAAGTCGCGATAATTAAATTCGTCGAGATAAAAAAGCGCAAGCGCAGTCCGTTGCGGATCGCGTGCGCCGGAAATCCAGACCGCCAGTTGTTGCGGCTCGAGTTTTTTGATCTGCGATGGCGCCCAAGCCGCAAGCTCGTCCTGTGCAAGCTTGACATCTTCCGCCTGCAAGCTTCGCTCGCCCGCTTCGAGACAACGCCAGCGCGCGTTGCGAAAAAACCAGAGGCGATCGCGGGGCGGCTCGCCATTGGCAGCTTGTTGAGCAGCTTGGCGCAACGTGGCGTGAAAAACTTCCTCCGCCTTCGCTGCATCAGCCAGCATTAGAAAACAGAAGCGGTAAAGCTGGAGCAGATCTTGTTTTTCTTCGGCCACGCGGACTTCTTTCCCAAAGCGCCAATGTTACGCGCCTCGGGTAGATCGCAACGAAAAGATGGCAGAGACCGTAACCATCGCCCTCTAAGCGACGCGCAATACCATGGGTTGAGGGCCCGACGCGGCGCTTCGCAGAGGCGAAGCGACTACAGTTTTTCCAGCCGTCGCGCGACCTCCTCCGCGTTCTCGCGGCTATTGAAAGCTGATATTCGAAAATAACCCTCGCCCTGCGCACCGAATCCGCTTCCCGGTGTAACAACCACATTAATTTCGCGCAGCATCCGGTCGAACATTTCCCAACTCGTTAGGCCTTTTGGCGTTTGGACCCAGATGTACGGCGCATTCGTGCCGCCATAGAAGTGTAAACCGATTTTTTCGCACGCCTCGCGCAGAATTTTCGCGTTGCCCATGTAATGCTCGATCAGTGCGCGACATTGCTGTCGCCCCTCATCTGAGTACAGCGCTTCCGCGCCGCGTTGCACTGGATAACTGACGCTGTTGGCTTTTGTGCTCCAGCGGCGATGCCAAAGCGGATGGAGCGGCAACTTTTTTCCGAAATCGGTGCGAGCGAGCAACGTCTTCGGCATCACCGTAAAACCGCAACGTACGCCGGTGAAGCCGCCAATTTTAGAAAAACTTCGGAGCTCGATCGCGCATTCGTGCCCGCCTTCGATTTCAAAAATCGAATGCGAAATTTTTGGATCGGAAATGTAAGCTTCGTAAGCGGCGTCGAACAAAATGAGCGCATCATGCTGACGCGCGTAATTAATCCAGCTGGCGAGTTGCTCGCGCGTCGCGACCGCGCCGGTCGGGTTGTTGGGAAAACAAAGATAAACGAGATCGACATGTTCCTTTGGCGGCTCGGGAACGAAATTGTTTTCGGCCGTGCATGGCAAATAAACGATGCCTTCGTAACTGCCGTCTTTTCGCGCCGGGCCGGTGTGACCGGCCATCACGTTGGTGTCGACATAGACCGGATAAACAGGATCGGTGATCGCGACTTTGTTTTGGTCGCCGAGAATATCGAGGATGTACCCGCAATCGCATTTCGAACCGTCGGAAACAAAAATCTCGTCGTCAGCGATGTCGATCTTGCGATTGCGGTAATCGTGCTGCGCAATTGTTGATCTTAGAAATTCGTAACCTTGCTCCGGCCCGTAGCCGTGAAATGTTTCGCGGTGCCCAAGTTCTTCGACCGCGCGTTTCATCGCTTCGATCACTGCGCGAGGGAGTGGCTCGGTTACGTCGCCGATACCGCAGCGAATCAAACGCTCGGCTGCTTTCGGCTCCTTTTTGCAGAATTCGAGGACCCGTCGCGCAATCTCCGGGAAGAGATAACCCGCCTGAAGTTTTAAATAATTTTCGTTCAAGTAAGCCATGATTATTATTCAGGTCCTCTCGTCCAAAGCGTGTAGACGGAGCCACGCAACGCAACAAAATCCATCGGATAGAAATGGTCCTTTACCAGCGCCTGTTCGAACATCGGTGTTGGCACATAACTCCTGACTTGCACCACATACTTCGCTTCGGCCACTTCTCGTTGCATTGATTCGGGAAGTTCGCTCGGCCAGTTGCCATTCACCGCGTGGGCATCGAGTTCGAAAAACAGAGAACGTCCGAAATAACCGGCACCGCGGTAAGCAATGGTTGGATCCTGAGGACTGATTATCCGGTCGGGAGTTCGTCGCGCGAAATCAACGGCAGTCTCGTATTTTTCATCGCCACATCGGAGAAACAGTAGCGCCAGATCCCGATCAGCCTGGACAAGGAATGAAAAAAGAATTGCCAGCGCAAGACCGCTTGCGGCCAGAAAACTCCGCCACCCGCGCAGCGCCGCCATCCATTCCAAAATCGAATCCAACTTGACTACGAAGAAGGCCGTCATGGCCAGATAGCTGACAAGCAGCGAACTGTAACCGCCGCCGCTCTTGCAAGTAGTCCAAATTGATGCCGGCACTAACACCGTCATCGCGGCCCAAATCCATCGCTCGCGTTCGTCCGTTACATCTCGCGAAAAACGTTTGGCCAGCAACGCGATCAAAAAAATCGGAAAAGTCGCAATGAGATAGCCGGTGATCAGTGGCACGTGCCCGTAATTAACCTCGATCGAACCGGGGACTGTTATCATCGCGTGAAAAACTTGTGGCCAGATGAAACGAATGATCCCGAGTGTTACCAAAATCGACAGTGCTGGGATCAGCGAAGCGAAGAGATTCTGCAATCCGCGTTTCCAGATTAAAACGTAGACAATTGGGATAAGCGCAAATGCGGCGCTCGTTTGCTTGAAAAGGACTGCGCAAACGAACAACCCAATCGCGCAGGCGGAACGCAACAATGAATCTCGGCGCTCCGCCCAAAGGCAAAGACCGCCGACGGCGAAGAGCACGGCAACGCAGTCGGGCTGTGCAGAAAGAAAGATGAGGTTCGTGCGCAGGTTGACTCCGAGAAAAAGAGCGAAGGCCACGAACCAGTATCTTCTCGACGAGCCGCGACACAGAATTGCGCTCAGCAAGAAAGCCAGCGCAAAAGCAAAAATTGAGAATCCAATCCGACCGGCAAGCAAATTGAGTCCAGTCACCCGAAAAATTTCGGCAAGAAGAACGGTGAGGAGCGGGCCGTACATATGAGTGGCATGGCCGGCTTCATATAAAGGCAATCCGGCATTCAGCCGCGCGGCTTCCATGGCAATGGCCGGTTCCCACGGACTTACGGCGAGTCGTTCGGTCAGCCTGATA
>Ga0209804_1000566_pt1 | contig 29044 bp, 25 predicted proteins | sample GraSoiAngelo_139_FD_185896 | JGI IMG/M metagenome (GOLD analysis project Ga0209804, IMG submission 185896) | Grasslands soil microbial communities from the Angelo Coastal Reserve, California, USA - 14_0929_12_20cm (SPAdes) (version 2) | ecosystem: Environmental > Terrestrial > Soil > Grasslands ... | reverse complement strand
TGTGCGCTCTTGATTTTGTTCCTGTTCTGCCAACCATTTTTGGTGTACTGAACGGTGTCCAAAAGGACAAACACATCGCTCCGGGCGATCTTATCCAGGTAACGCAACCAGGGCAAGTAATGGGGTTGGTGGATCCCTACGATCATGATCCTCCCGCCCCCACAGCGACCTTGGGAGCCCGGGATTCAACGAAATTGTGGCGCTGGCACCAATCAATGGTCCGTCGCAATCCGTCTACCAGACCCACCTGGGGCAGATACCCTAGACATAACTGGGCTTTCGTCAGATCGGGCACCCGGCGCATTGTGTCCTCGAAACGCAAGCCGTAATAGTCTTCATATGGGACAAGAAGAATCTCCGACGAGGAACCGGTGAGCTGTTTGATCAACAGGGCCAAGTCAGAAACCCTGATCTCGGCATCGCTCCCAATGTTGAAAACCTGCCCCTCTGCCTCCTTGGTCTGAGCCGCCAGGATGATGCCGCGCACCGTGTCCTCGATATAGCAGAAGCAGCGGCCTTGTCGACCATCGCCATGTACGGTCAGCGGCTTCTGGGCCAGGCTCTGCTGGATAAACCGCGCAACGACGGTCCCATACCCGTTCGCATGGATACGGGGGCCGTAGACATTGAAGAAACGCAAGATCACGACGGGAAGGCCGCGGCCCGCGTAGGCATACGCAAAGTGTTCGTCGATTGCCTTGGAAGAAGAATAGGACCACCGTGTGACGGCGGTGGAACCAAGCACGCGGTCGTCCTCCTCGCTGAGAGGAGCCTTCGTCGATTTACCGTACACCTCCGAAGAAGATGCGATGATAACCTTTTTCCAGGACCGAAAGGCGGCTCGCAGGACGGTCTCTGTTCCCGCAACGTTTGCGCTTATGGCGCGGAGAGGGTCCTCCACTATATACCGGACACCGACTGCAGCGGCCAGATGAAAGACAACGTCGCATTCCTCGACCAAGCTTTGGACAACCGAGGCGTTGAGAATACTGTCGTTTATGAATCGGAAGCCGGGCTCTCCCAGGTGATGGCGGATGTTCTCGATCCGCCCTGTGGACAGATCGTCGAGGACGCAAACCTCATCCCCGCGCCCTAGAAGATGATCGACGAGATTGGATCCCACAAAACCAGCGCCCCCCGTTACGAATGCCCGCACCGACATCCTCCTACTGAGCCCTCTCGAGGGCTCGATTCTACGCTAGCATCCCAGTCACAGGCACTCCACCCTCCTAAGGGAGGGAATTGGTCCGCTCTTTTGATGGAGAGCCAACCTGCGCACCCTGGGCTAACTGATCGTACACGCGGGTGATTTTGTCGATCATGTGTTCGATATCGAACGCATCGACTTTGGCCCCTGCTTTGGCACTCATGGCAGCGGAGAGGCTATGATCGGTGAGACAGCGGATGACCGCATGGGCGAGCGCGCCAGGATCGGCAGGAGGGACGAGGAACCCGGTTTCCCCATCCGCGATGACGTGTTGCAGCCCATCTACTCGTGTGCCGATGACAGGCTTGCCGGCCGCAACCGCTTCCACCGCGACCCGCCCCATCCCCTCGCTCAGTGACGGGACGGCTACCACATCAAACAAGGGCATGATCTCGGCAACATTCCTCCGGAGTCCGAGGAACGTGACCGCCCCGTCGAGCCCCAAGGCCGACGTGCGACGCACCAAATCATCCCGCAGCGGCCCATCGCCCACGAGAACGACTGACGCGCGAGGCACGACAGCTCGGATGAGGGGGAGAGCCTCAAGCAGGAAGTTTATGCCCTTGACCGGCACGAGCCGGGCCACACATCCCACAAGTGGCCCCTCTGCGGGGAGCCCCAGGGCCTGTCGTGTCATCCCTTGTGTTATGCAGGCTTGCCTGAAGCGGTCGATGTCAACGCCGCTGTGAATGACTTCAAACTTTTCCGGTGGGCCGATGCGAAAACGCAGATGGTCCTGACGCTCGATCTCTGTCAGGCAGATGATCCGGTTGGTCCAGCGGGCGGACCACCGCTCGGCACATTTCAGAGCACCTGACTCGAGAGCGTTCAAGTAATCGTGGAAGGAATGGCCGTGAGGAGTGTGCACCACAATGGGAACGCGCGCCAGTCTTGCCGCCATGCGTCCGAGTAATCCGGCTTTGGTTGTGTGGGTATGAACAATGTGGTAACGTCCCCGCCGCATCAGCGCATATAGCCGGAACGCCGCGAGCAGGTCCTTGACGGGATGCGGATCGCGGACCAGTTCGGGTATCCGTACAAAGGGTACATCGCCAGGGATCCGATCCTCCATGCTGCCTTCCGGCCCATCAGACGGCCCGCTGGCCAACGTGATATCGTAGCGCGCCCTGTTGAGGCGAGCGACCGTGAGCAAAGTGTTCTCCGCGGCGCCACCCACGATGAGGCGGGTAATTACGTGCAGGACGCGGACCCTTTCACTTTGCAGCAAGAACAATACCCCCGCTATTCGTCCCTTCCCACACGCGAGCCAGCGTCGCCTTCCACGCCGAACCAAGCCCCACAACCCGAAGCCGCCCCTGCTTCCCCATCCGCACCGCCTCTGTTCGATCGACCAAAAGCCGGGTGATGGTCCTGGACACCTCTTCCACATCGAGGGGGTCTACGAGGTAACCGGTAACACCATTGATCACCGCGTCTGCAACACCGCCACTCCGCCCTCCGATCACCGGCTTTCCGCAGGCGCCTGCCTCGAGGAAGACGATGCCGAAGCCCTCGACCCCATCGCGGCTGGCGAGGCTTCGGCTGGGCATGACGAAGACATCACACGCGGCGTAGAATGAGGGCAGCGCCTCTTCGCGAACACTTCCGGCAAAGATCACATCGCTCTCGCACCCCAGTTCGCGGGCGAGCCTGCGAAGCCGAGTCTCATCGGGTCCTTCCCCCACGATGAGGTACTTCACAGGTCCGACCGACTGACGAATCCGGTCCAGCCCCCGAATAACCGTGTCGTGACCCTTTCGCTCAATCAGCCGTCCCACCGTAAGAATCACCCGGGCTCCATTCAACCCGTACGAAGCGCGAACCGGCGATCCGTCGAGCCCCGGTCGGAATCTTCTCGCGTCCACGCTCATCGTGAGGATCTCTGTGAGGGAGTGGGAGATCCCCATGGCCTCATAGTGGCGGCGCGTGTAAGCACTGTTGAATACCACAATCTGCGCGTGACGGACAACCATGCGCACGACGGCCCGGACTCCCCGGAATTTCAAGTACGGGGCCATCTCCCCACCGTGTAGATAGAGCGTGTACGGTATGCGGTGCAGATACTTTAGGGCCAGGCCGATGGGTCCCAGGTACAGGTGGCCGATGTGAATGGCGTCGATGTGATCCCGGCGGAGATGTGTGGCTGCGTGCATGAAGAGCAGTGCCATCTGGGCAAGCCGGGCCAGCGGATGAGGCTGCACCGGAACGCGTCGCCGGATGATCTGGTAGGGCTGCCGGCGGTCAAAGTCATTGGCGTCCCGCATGCGGGGGGCCAGCACCTCAACGCAATCCGATGGAACAGAGCCGCAGACGGCCTCGTACCAGGTGGCTTCCCCACCTGTCATTGGACGAAAGTCGTTGGTCACCAGAAGGATTTTCATTCCTGTCCCCGCATCGGTAGAAAATAGGGCAGCTTCCCAGACGGGAGGCGGTGGAGGCCCTTGACTTCGATGACCTTTACCTCCCATGCTGTGCCAAACACATCCGTGCCAAGAGCCGCGATGCTGGCCGGGTCGATCGGAGACCCCGAGTGCTGTTCCACCTGAAGGACTATCGTCTCCGGAGCGCGCTGGGCGACCTGGACATGGCCCTGAAGACGCTCGGGCAGCTCGCTCAAGAACCGTTCGATCCAAGGACGGGCCGGCACCGGGCCCCGACTGCCAATCAGGCAATCCTGCACGCGCCCCACCACTCGGATCGTCGGGCCCTCCCGCCCGCACGGGCATGCGCCTTCGCTGAGGAACCCTACGTCACCGGTCTCATAGCGAATCAGCGGAAACAGTCTATTCTTAAGCTGGGTCGCAACAATCCGCTCCCCCCCCGCCTCGGCCGGATGCGGGTGGAACGGGATCGCCTCGAGCAACACCGTGTCGACAAAGATGTGGACCGCCCCTCGGGGGCATTGAAAGGCCATGGAGCCCAGCTCGCCTGCACCATATTCTTCTGCCACCGAGCACTGAAAGGCGTCCTCGATCGAGCGCCGCTGGAAGGCATAGACCGGTTCCCCGGTCAGCACGATGACGGAAAGTCGCCGGCGCGACCCCCAAGGCCGACCCCTAACCTCCTGTGCCAGCCTGTGAACGGCGGACGGATACCCATAAAGGAATGACGGACCGCGCTTTTTGATGCATTCGAGGGCCGCCGGGACCTGGCGGTCAAATTGGCCGTCCACGGGGATGCGACGCCAGTTCATCGTCCAGTCCTTAGCGCGTCCCAGAATTCCCTGCAGCGGTGAACTGGTAGACCGTCCGAGCAGCAGGACGGCGGGGTCCATGTCGTCCACCCCCCACCATCGAATGCCCCTCAGCGTCCCCGCGATATACCACCCATACGTCTCCCGATCAATAGGAACCGTAACGACCGGGCCGGTGCTCCCGCCGGACGTCCGATTCAATGCCCCGTGACCGTTCGGTTGGGAGATTTCGCTCCCGTGCAGGACGACATCTTGTTTCGTAAGTAGAGGCAACAGCTGGAACTCCTCCCAGGCGACGTCAGGCCACCCGGCATTGTCCAACCGGCGGCGGTAGAAGGGGCTGGAGTGATAGGCTGCGCCGAGAATCGTCCGCACCTGTTCCCACTGGCGCTCGCGGACAGCCTCAGCAGAAAACCGCTCGGTACTACTGTTGCCATCCTGATTGTATGAGTATGCTGCGCCCAGGATACGGCGGCGCCCGGTTCGACGCAGATGATCCTGGACCCTCACGGGCATCAGGTGTTGGATCACCGGGACTCCTCCCTCACCGGCCGTTCCATTTGCCCGATTTCTTTCTGCGGGTCTAGAGCAGGTGCCCCGACCTGATGGTCTTGGGCTCCCCGCCAGAGGTAGCCGGCGAGGTACGACACCTGCGCCGCGACACTAATCCATCGCATTGTGATAACGCCGAGGACAAAGCGCCCAGCGTGGCGACCCGCCCTGTACAATCTGTTGCGACGAATCACGAAACCGGCCACATGCCCGTCGGGGTTCTCCAGGGCCGCCCCCGGCATTCGCCATTGCGCTTCGGCAGACTGGTGCCCGTTCCGGAAGGACATCTTGCACAGCGCGCGGAGGGTGGCCGGCATGGGATGGTAGAACCATGCGTTCGGCGCGGCCACGATGCGCAGCCCCCGGCTTCGGACCCGGTGGCGCATCTCGGGATCCACCCCCCGAGGAATGTGCTCATTGAAACCACCCATCCCCCAGAACAACGACCTCCGCATCGCGCAGCAGGCTGTGGTGACCATGTCGCTGTCGGTCACAACTGACACAATCGCAGAACAACTACGAGGAATCTGGCCGGCTGAGAGACGTTGGAATAGGGACGAACCAGGAGGCAGAAGTTGGGCGGCGCCAACCATGCCGACGCCGGGGTCCTCTAGGAGCGCGACCATGCCCTCCAGAACCCTCTCGTGTCCGAGCCGTACGTCGTCGTCCAGGAAGATCAGCACGTCCCCGGACGCCTTCCGCGCCCCCGTATTTCGCGCAAGGCCGGTGGGAGACACTCCCTTGATGACGTGCACCTCTTTCGATAGGAGCGTCTGAGTCTCGATCTCGCGTCTGAGGAAATCCAGGTTCCCGCTGCGCCGGCCATCGGCGGACGGGATGATGATCGAAACCGACGGCCTATCCACCGGTCACCTTCAATACATCCAGGTCCAGAGCGATACGGAAGGTTTGGTTCTCCTGCCGCAACGTGACCACGGTCTGGCTCCCCTGGCCAGACTCCATGCTTAGGGAAACCTCCTGACCGAAACAGACCGCCGAGACGGACACGGTGCCAGGCGAGGTCGGCATACGCAGGACGTATGCGGAACCGTTGCTCGTAAACACCTGACGAACTTCTGGATCGCCGGAAGGACGGGGTATCCATATCCTGCCCTCCAGGCCTCCACCGACAGCAAACCGATATCCATCCCCGTGCGGGACGCACTGACCGGGAAGGCGGATCGTGCTCCAGCCCCGGTCGAACTGACCGTCGACTCGTTCCACCATGCAGAGGCATCGAAAACGCGGAAGCAGCACCAGCGCCCGCCTGACCTGGATTCCGGGAGCAGGGATGACGGCGCAAGCGCTGGGCGTCAGCGCACGCAGATGGTGAAGAAAGCGGGCGGCCGTCCAGACAAGGGCGCGAGCGGGTCGTCCAGCCGAGCGGCCCGCGCGCGCCAGAATACTCCGCCGCAGCCCTGTGCGCATGGTCACCGGAGTTCCCCGCCCGACGACTGCCAAAACCTCGCCGTCGACGGTACGCACGTCGTCGTACGTACGCACCGCCCAAACCTCGCCCCCAATTGATAGCACGGGCATAAACCCAACCCAGTCGGGGTCTGTGGGTGATGCCGCATCGTGTGGCGGGGGGGGAATGATAGTCCGACCGTCACATTGCACCAGAAGTGGCTGCATACCGGCGTAGCGAGCATCCGTAAACATATACGATCCGGCATTCAGCTGGCCGCGGGTGCTGAATGCCGCAAACACCCCATCTCGCTCCCGGACGATCAGCCCGGCCTGACGAGCGGTGAAGGTCGTCGAGCGATGGGCTACTTCAGTGTGAAATGGCTGGGAAGGGATCTGCATGAGCAGAAAGGCGGTGAACGCGTTGTAATCCAACCGGTCAACGTAGTCGTCCCAACCCAATCGGTCGGTGTCAAACTCGGTAGGATAAGGTCGTAGGCTCCCGTCCGGCTGGCGCATGCGCAATACGAAATCCGCCATCCTGGCCCGTGCCTGCGCAACAAGGGGTCCGTCGACGGTTGGGGCCATGCCGTGCCCCAGCGTATAGGTGGTGGCATACAATGCGCTCGCGTATCCATAGATCGAGTTACAGCTGCGGCCGAAATACAGCGCCTGGCCGTCCGGCGCGCACAACCGCGCCAGCACTGTCACACCGCGGCCCAATGCATCTGCCGTGGGCCCGTCCTCGATCTCCTGCAGGAACATGGCCAGCATCGCACAGACCTTGGCATGGTACGTGAGTGGCGTCGCGCGGTCTCCGCCTCGCCCTGCGGGTGGGTAATCGGCAAACAAACCATCGGAGCCCTGCATCGGCAGGACGTGCTTATGCATGCACAGGCGAGCTGCACGGACGTCGCCGGCCGATCGGAACAGACGCGCTCGCTGGGCAAGGCAAACGGCCCGCATCGAGTTCCAGTTGTTTGTACTGTGTGATGTAAGGGATGCAAACGGCATTCGCCTCAAGTGCGCGGCAATCGCCGTGTGGAGTGGACGTTCGACGTGCGAGCCTTGCCAGAGGCGGCAAACACACAAGAGTCCGAGGTTGTTCAGTTCATGCGCCCCTCGCGCAGGGCGCGGCAGCCCGAGATAATACTGGATCGCCCGCTCCGCGGCTGCTCCTAGGGTCGCTTTGCCTTCCACCAGACTTGAGGCTGCGGCGAAAAGAACGGTACCGTAATGATCGGGAGGCAGCGGAGCGCCAGAGATTGGATCGCGCAGGTTCCCATCGGGCTGCTGGTGTGAGGCCAGCCACCGGACGGCATCCTCCGCCAGCGTCCTAAGGCACGGCACCTGCGTCGCTACTATCATGAGGCAGGCACACGACCCACTTCTGATTCGATTTTTTCGCCGCCAGTGCGGGTCCGGCATGCCAGCTGAGCAGTGACTTGCCCGACCCGCCGGGCGGCCCGATCCCACGAGAAATGGCGGATCGCGCGGCGCCGCCCCGCTTCGCCGAGCCGGTTGCGCAGCGCCGCATCCCGCAGGAGCCGGACGATCGCCTCGACCGCGGCGTCAGCATCTTCACTTGAAATGAGAAGACCCGTCCGCGCATCTTTCACCGCCTCGACTGCACCACCTGACCGACCGCCGACGACGGGCTTCCCGCAGGCACCGGCTTCCAGAAAAACAATCCCGAATCCCTCAACGTCGCCATCCGACGTCGTCCGGTTGAGCATCACAAATATTTCGCACGCCTTAAACAATCCGGGAAGATCCTCGCCGGGAACCTCGCCTAGGAACCGGACCCGATCGCTGACCCCAGTCGCCGCGGCAAGCTGCTCCATACGCTGACGTTCGCCCTGCGCGCCTACCCCGGCGATCCAGTACACAACATCCGGAACGGCCGCGGCAACGCGCGGAAGCAGCCGGATCATGGTGTCGAGCCCCTTTCGAGGGATCAGGCGGCCCACGGAAAGCAACACGTGCTCACCGTCGCCCCGCAGCCAAGTGTGGCGTGGAGAGTCAGCGTCTGGTCGAAACCGGTCCGAGTCAACGCCGGGATAGACCACGTGGATGCGGCTCCTCTGAACGCCCAGCTCCAAGACCTGCCGCGAGCTAAACCGGCTGTTCACGAACACGGCGTTGGCCCTGCGCAGTACGAAGCCGACCACCAAGCGCTTCCACCATCTCCGGGTGGCAAGGGTGACTTCCTCTCCATGGATGTAAACAGCGTACGGGGCGCCCGAGAGAACGTGGATGCTGTACACGGCGAGTCCCCCGGGGAACACTTGGCCGGCGTGGATGACGTCAATCCGGCGGGTGAACACCATCCACAGCCCGACAAGAAACTGTGCCCACCACTCCACCACCATCCGCACTTTCGGGATCCGTGGGAACGGCGTACGCACAATTTGCAGCGATTGCAGGCGATCGAAATCCGCCGCGTCAGGGTGGGCGCGCGTGACAACGGTGATCTCCATGCCGGTGAGGCGCCGCAAGATTTCGTAATAGTAGACCGCCGTCCCACCGGCGTGGGGCGCAAAATATTCGGTCAGGAGCAGCAGTCTGGTAGCCCTCACCGGAGGACCTCTTCCGGGACACGAGCCCGATCCAGATACTCCTCGGCCCAGAGCTCCAGCGCGAGGAGCGCCCACAACCGGTGCGCATGATCGCGTTGGCCCCCGGTGTGCTGGCGAATCATTCGCTCCAGCACATCCGACCGCAGCCAGCCACGCTGCCGCAGCCGTCTGCCGAGGAGAGCGTCGCAGAGGGGATCGTGGAGTGGGCCCCGGAGCCATGCGGCGAGGGGGATACTGAATCCCTGCTTCCCTCTCTGGAGGAGGGAGGAGGGGAGGATGTCCTTCACAGTCTCCCGCAACAAATATTTCGAGGTCAGGCCGCGCAGCTTGAGGTTTGGTGGGATGCCCGCCGCAAACTCCACGAGCGTGTGATCGAGGAACGGCACCCGGGCTTCCAGAGACCAGGCCATGCTCATCCGGTCGACCTTTGTCAGGCAGTCCTCCGGACAATAAAAGTGTGTGTCAGCGTACAGCATGCGATTCCGAAAGTCGGTCATCGGCAGCCGGCGCACCCATTTCTGAAGCGCTCGACGGCTGTCCCAACCGTCCAGGCGGCTCAGCAGGTCGGGCGAGTACAGAGAGTGTCGGGAGTCCATGTCAAGCAGCGTGAGCCGGCGCAGGTAACCTTCTTCCGGTGTGGATGCCGCATCGATCAGGAAGTTGCGCACCTTGTCTTGCTGGGCCCGGTAAAGCCCTGGGGACGGGAGAGCCGATGCTAAAGTCGAAAGCCGCCGGCGGAGCGAGAGCGGCACCGCTTCAAGGCGTCGGGTCATCAGGTACCGACGCTGCCACTCGTACCCACCGAACAGTTCATCACCACCGTCACCGGTGAGGACCACCGTGACGCTTTTCCGTGCGATTGTTGAGACCAGGTAGGTTGGAATCGCTGATGAATCGCCGAACGGCTCATCAAAGTGCGTCAAGAGGGTCGGGAGAGATCCGATTGCCTGGGGCTCGACTACCAACTCGTGGTGATCTGTCGCGTATCGCTCAGCCACCGCCCTGGCATACGGGAGCTCATTGTACTCATTATCCTGAAAGCCGATCGAGAACGTCTTCACCGGCTCTGTCATTTCCGCGCTCATGAGGGCGACGACGGTACTGCTGTCCAAGCCTCCGCTCAGGAACGCACCGAGGGGGACATCGCTGACTAAATGTGCGCGCACAGATTCCCGCATCCGGTCGAGGAGTTCCTGACGATACTCCCGCTCGGATCTAGCGGATGTCTCCGCCGGCGTGAAATCCCAGTAGGGTTGCACTCTCACGCGACCCCGCTCGGCAATCAGGTAGTGCGCCGGGGGAAGTTTGTGGATGGCCTGAAAGATGGTGTGAGGGCTTGGGATATAGCCGTATGTCAGATAGAGATCCAGTGCGCACTCATCCACACACGTGGAAACCTCTGGCAGCTGCAGGAGCGCCTTGATCTCCGAGGCAAATGCGATCCGGTCTCCCGAGATCCAGTAGTGGAGAGGTTTGATTCCGAGACGATCCCGGGCAATGAGGAGGCGCTGGCGCCGGCTATCCCACAGGGCAAACCCAAACATCCCATGGAGCAGATCCAGGCATCCTTCCGCGCGCTCCTCATAGGCATGGAGGATTACCTCGGTATCTGACCGGGTTCGGAAGGTATGGCCTCGCTGCTCGAGAGTGCGGCGTAGCTCTTTGAAATTATAGATCTCGCCGTTGAACGCTATCCAAACGGTCTCATCCTCGTTCGCCAACGGCTGACGACCGCCGGCAGGGTCGATAACCCGGAGCCGCCGCGTCGCCAGGGCTGCGTGCTTCGAGCGGTAGAATCCTTCCTCATCCGGGCCGCGGTGGGAGAGCGTCCGCGCCATCGTGGTGAGCGCGGACGTCGTTACAGGCTCATCCCTGCCGAAGTCCACAATGCCGCAGATGCCGCACATAGCCCTACCCCCCGACCGCAACCTCTTCCCGTGGCCGGATCCGCTGATAGATGTCTTCGAGGCGAGTAGAGATGCCAGCCCAGGTGTACTGCTGCATAATCGCCTGCCTCGCGCGTTTCCCCATGCAAGAGCGCCGCTCTGCGTTATTGAGCAGCCCGATGACCTTTTCCGCAAAACCAGCAGGGCTGTCCTCGATCTCGATGTCCTCCCCGGGTCGAACATCCAATCCTTCGGCACCTACAGACGTGGACACAACGGCTTTGGCCATGGCCATCGCCTCCAGCACCTTGATGCGGGTCCCCGATCCCAGACGCACCGGAACGACGACCACCGCCGCACTCGCCAGGTACGGCCGGGTGTCGGGCACGGATCCGATAACCTCAACCCCGGAGAGAGTTTTCAAAGCGCTGACCTCAGGAGGAGGCTGCTCTCCGACGATGAGAAGGCGAATATCAGGGGCCGTTTTGCGGATAAGTGGGAGGACCTCGTGGCAGAAGAAGAGCATGGCATCAATATTGGGCAAGTAGGAGAGTTTTGCAGTAAAAACCAGGCGGTTCGACTCCCCGCCCTCAACGCCCGGGTAAAACTCATCGGAGTCGACTCCATTGGGGATAACGGAAACTCTCGCTCGGGGCGCAAGGGTGCGTAACTGTTGAGCATCTAGCTCAGACACAGCAAGGCAGTGGTCAAATCGCTCAAGAAGCCTGCGTTCATAGGAGGGCAACTTGATCACATCGCTCAATGTGAGCAATTGACCAACACCCGGCGCAAGATGCCGTACCAAGCGTCTGTAGTAGGTCGACTCTACGTTGTGCATGTCGATGACTTTGCGAATGCCCCGCAAAGGCACGACCAAATGAGCAACCGCCAGGTGCTCAGCTTGAACGACATCATAGGTCCCGCCATCCACGAGCCGGGAAAGCTGCGTCTTGAGCACGAGCGACCGCATGACGACACGATAGTATGGCTCGGGGGAGAGAAGACCGCCAATGTGCTCGCGAAAGGGTCGCCGCGTGGGAGGGGGAACGACAGCCGTGAAGACCTCATGGCAAAATTCCCTCAGTTTCGATGCGAGATCGCATTTGCTTTCATCATCAACGCTGGTCAGAAGAGAGACCTCGTGATTGGCTGAGAGTCCCCTCAACAGGTGATAAACGCGGCGCTGCCCGCCCGACAGCGGAGGGTACGGAAGATAAGGGGAGATCACCAGGATGCGCATCTGGGCCCTCCGGCCTGTTGTGCAAGAATGGTAACGTCCTGAAGGATGCCGCCATGCTGACGTCCCACTGATACGGCGGGGCAAATCAACTGGGAGGGGGCGTTGACTAGAGGCAATCTGAATCCTTCCGTGAGAACACAATATGGGTCTCATCTTGAATCGAATCCCGAAGCTGTACTGGTCGCTTTGTGACGTGATCAGCCGGACGACTTCGCACCCATGGCCCGCATTTCTCCAACTTATACGCGAAAAACCCAGCATCTCGAAATATCCTCAGGAGATCGTCGGAGCGCCTCCCCTGTAGAGCCAAGATTCCAGGATGTACCTCAATAACGATCTCTAGGCTCTCATGGCATGAGTCGAACAGTGGGCGCATTCCTGCCGCTACAGACCACTCAGCGCCTTGGACATCGATTTTGATCAGGCGGGCGTGACGCATCTTCTCGGGACAGATCTCACCGAGAGGCGAAGCGTCGACCTCGCACTCGCACTCCATCTTTGTGCCATATGGGCTTTCAACGATCCCTGTTTGTCCGATATTTTCGTCGAACCCGCGAAAGAGCTTCACCACACCCTCAGAATCAGAGACTGCCGCGTTCACGGTGTGGACGTTTGTGGCATTGTTGAGAGCCAGGTTTCTCTGCAAGAAACCGAAGATTCTCGGAGACGGTTCTATGGCTACTACCTCCCCGGAATCTCCGACCAGCTTTGAGGCGAGTAACGTGAAGTAACCGATATTGGCTCCGACATCAATGAAGGTATCTCCCGGCGCAAGGGAGCGCCTTATCCAGTCTGTAAGATGGGGATCGTAGACGCCGAAGGTGTAGATTTCCCGCTGCACGATGTCCCTCGTATTACCCGCCACCTTGCTTCCGAAAACCGTTGGAGCCGCAAAATCAATCGAGTACCGAGCAAAGTAAGGATCTACATAATGCGCATAGAGATATGCTCTGCCTTTTGCAAGCGGTGTATGCCTGATATATCCTCGTAGCGCAACGTGAACAGCAAATCTCAGTGACGACCAGGCTTGCACAAGCCCAGCCAGGTTGTTGGGTTCGGGGTCTTGAGACGAGCTAAGGGCCTTGGCCATCAATGCTCCTCCACGACCTCTCACCGGAGGGTGTGCGTCCACTGATAATCACTCCTCACCGCTCCATAGAGGGCCTCAAAAGTTACAGCCAGTTTCCCGTTGAGTCTTGATTTTCCCAAAGGCTCGACTATTCTAAACACTGCAACTTCCCGCCAGTCACACAAAACCCCGTGTCCGTGCTCTGAGTACACATCACACCAAACTCGATACAAGCGAGGCATTAGATTGAGCTTCTCAATCTTGCATGTTGCGGTCCATTCACCCGTGACACGCTCTGGCGCTTGGCCTAAGAGAAGGGTGGAACAGTGAATCAGGAGGCCGGGGCGCCCGTCCGTGATCCCGAGATTGATGTGCGGACTGTGAACAGTTTGCCGAGCGCGCAACCGGATACGAATCTCTAACGGATCGTCAGATGTGAACTCGTATCGTTCCTGACCGTCCGCGCCGTGGCACGAGACACCCGCAACCTCGACAGACGCGGCGTCATTGGAGGCGAAGGACTGGCTGCGTCCTCGGTCAAACATTTGCCGATCATTCCAGTCTAGGTACATCCTGAGCACATCCCTGGCTGCTCCTATAGTCACGATATGGCCGTTGTGGAGAAACAGCGCATTGCGGCACAGACCCTCCACCGCTGGAAGATTGTGGGAGACAAACAATAGCGTTTTGCCGTCGCGAATAAGACGCATCATCCGGTCTACGCACTTGGCCTGAAACCCTGCGTCTCCAACGGCCAGTGCCTCGTCCACAACGAAGACGTCAGGGTCAAGATGGCTGGCAATGGCAAATCCAAGGCGGAGCTGCATCCCGGTCGAATATGCCTTGACTTGCGTATCGAGCGCATGAGCCAGTTCAGAGAAACCCACGATCTCGTCGAACCTGCGGGAAATATCGCGCCGAGACATCCCCATGATGCGCCCGTACAGCCAAATATTCTCGCGGCCGGTGAGTTCAGGGTGGATCCCGGAGCCCACCTCGATGAGGGCCCCCACTCGCCCTCGCACACGAACGCGGCCTTCGGTCGGGTAGGAAATCCGCGTGAGCAGCTTGAGTATTGTCGTCTTCCCCGCCCCGTTCGGACCAATGATCGCAAAGGCTTCTCCCTCCCCAACCTCAAGAGAGACACGGTCCAGCGCGAGCGTACCTCTCGGCTCGACCGTTCCACCGTGGAGCAGTGCCGCTGCTTTACGGCCGAACTGCGCAAGGTCGTCGCGCAGAGACCCATAACTCGCGCCCCCGCGGCGGTAGCGCTTGCTGACTTCTTCGAACTTTACGGCCCAGGCCATCGTCTCAGATCGTTTCGGCGAATCCAGGTTCCATACGTTTGAACACCCAATATCCTCCATAGGCGATCACGCACGCCACTCCAGCACTGATGGCCACAAGGCGGAGATCAGGGGGCTGCCCTTCCGCTACCGTCCGCCGAAAACTGTCGAGGATTCCCGTGAGAGGATTAACTAGGATATATACAGCCTTCCATCTTTCCGGCACCGCGCTAAGTGGGTAAGCTACCGGGCTCGCAAACATCCAGAGCTGCAGGATAAGAGGCAGCGCATACCGGAAATCTCTGTAATAGACGTTGAGAGCCCCGAGCGTCAGCGCGGTTCCGGATGCCAGCACAGCTAGAATCAGCCATAGCGGCACCGCAAACAGCACCGTCCAGGACACCCGGGTTCCGAGGACCGGTCCCAGAACGAGCAGCAACCCAAGCCCGATAGCAAAGTCGAGACCGGCGCTCAATACCGCACCGAGGATTGGGGCCTCCCTGGGAAAGTAGACCTTCCGCACAAGCGCAGCGTCCATGAGGAGCGATTGAGCGCCGAAAGATACAGCAGTCTGCACGAAGAACCACGGTACAAGCGCGGCGAGCGCAAACGCCGGATAGGAAACGCCGCCTCCCGACACCCTGGCAACATGCCCAAAGACGATGAAGAAGATAGCCAGGAAAGCCAGGGGCTGAATAGCTGCCCACGCAACGCCAAGAGCGGCCTGCTTGTACTTGAGACGCGTATCGCGCTCGGCGAAGGCCCAAATCACTTCTCGGAACGCCCAGAGCTCGCGCAAACCCTGCACGAGCGCCGGGCGATGCCCCCCCTCAATGACCATCTCTACCGTCGCTTGCGCCACGTGTACCTTTCCCCCTTCGCCGATTACCGCAGTGCCCATCGTAAGCTCAGCCGCCTCGGTGGTGGGGGAAAGAGCTTCTGCGTCGACAAGGGTGCGCCGCTCGAGGCTTCTCGCGTTGACTGGGTAAGCGATCTGTAGAGGACTGCGATCAGGCCGGCGATCACAAAGAACGGGCCACCCGTCCGTGTCGCCGACAGAGAGGCGTTGAAGATGCTGGAAATCATGTAGGAAGCGAGGGCCAGCTGGAAACCGCGCACCAAACCGACATGAACAGGGTCTCGGGCAACCTCCAAGGTGCGACGGGTCAGGCCAAAGAGCCGCGTTGTGAGGAGGAGGAAAATCGCCAGCCCCACCAGGCCTGTGTAGAAAATCTGGATAACGTACTCACTGTCTATGAATCCAAGGGGCACGCTCCCCGGACCGAATCCCAAAACCGGAGACCGGCCGAGAGCGAGAAGACTGAAGGTCTCCGGCGCCTGAAGTCTGTAGAAAACCGAGGCCCCTTGCACCGCCTGCGTTCCATATTCATGGGTGAATGAGGACAAATGCGCAAGCGTCCCAAGCCGCTGGATGACATGGCCTGGATAGAGCGCCAACCCGATGACCCAGGGCGCTGTCAGAAAAGCCAGGACCCACCTCTGCTGAAACAGGCCAACATACAATGAGACGAGCATCGTCGCCACCAGGAAATTCCGCCCCAGGCTGAGCGGCAACACGGCAATAGAGAAGAGGATAACTGCACTGAGTAGCAGCCTGGCAGATGACCTCGCAGACGGGAGGAGGGCGAGAGCCAGCACAACGTTAAGCATTGATGCGAGCCCGGGCTCGTGGCCGGGGGAACCCTGCGGGCCCTCCGCAATGTATCCGTTTGAGAGAAATTGCGAGAGACCAAACGCGCTCAGCCCCACCATGGACGCCATGAGGATGTAAGTGCAACGTTGGACCTCAACCGTAGTGCGAAGAGTGTCGGCCATAATGAAAAAGAGGAGCACAAACTCTACCCGTTTGAAGAGGTGAAAGGAAGAACTAACATACTTGTCGGCTGTAAAGAGGTGGGCCGTGCCGAGGTACCCTCCCCAGAGCGTGGCCGCAACGCCGACGAGAAGATAGGCCAGGAGAAGGCGATCCAAGGGGGTCCGCTCCCTCTCCCTAAAGACGCAGAGTTTCGCCAGCCATCCGATCGTCATGGGGACCATCAAAAAATCCTCAAGGCGCGCTGGGACGCCGAAGGCAGATATGTCTGGAGAGAGCGTGAGCGCCGGGATGATCAGGTACAGTGCCGCGCGCCTATTAAAGAATGCCAGGATAGCGATCCCAGCGCTCAGGAAGGCAAGACCAACCTGTAGAGGTGGTGCGAGGACAACCGCCAATGCAATGAGCGCACCGAGCCCGGCTGCAAGGAGGAGCGGGGTTCTGTTGAGCGACTGTTCGGCCAGCCTCCCCTCTCGCGGGGACGCCAGATCGACCGCCACGATCCTCAGAGCCTCACTACGTGCGAATTGGTATTGCCGCGCAGCCGGTTTCGCGTATCGATGATGAGCGGCGCCTTGTCCAGGAGTCGCTGGTAATCGATGTCGCTGTGGTCGGTGGCCAGGACGACGCAGTCGACCGCCGACAGCACCTCGTCGGTCAGCGGCACCGAGGAGATGGTTCCAGGGTTGGTGAGCGTGATCGACGGGATGTGTGGATCGTGGTAGGACACCACGGCGCCCGGCTTCCCCAGCAGCTCGATGATCTTGAGGGAAGGCGACATCCGCGCGTCGGCGGTGTCCTTTTTGTAGGCAACGCCCAAGACCAGGATCTTGGCCCCGCGCAGCGTCTTGCCCCGTGCTCCCAGCGCCCCCGTGACCCTGGAGAGGACATAGTAAGGCATGCTGTCGTTCACCGTGGCGGCCAGTTCGATGAACCGGGCGTGGAAGTCGTACTCGCGCGCCTTGGCCGACAGATAGTACGGATCGACCGGGATGCAGTGGCCGCCGACGCCCGGCCCGGGATAAAAGGGCATGAAGCCGTAGGGCTTGGTGGCGGCCGCGTCGATGACTTCCCAGACGTCCACGCCCATGCGGTTGCAGAGCAGGGCCAGTTCGTTCACGAGCGCGATGTTCACGTTGCGGAAGACGTTCTCGTAGACCTTGGCCATCTCGGCGACCGTTGGCGAGGACACGACAACGACCCGCTTCACGATCTGCTCATAGAACATCTGGGCGGCGCGCGTGCACGCGGGGGTTAGCCCGCCCACGATCTTGGGGATGTCCCGGAACGCGTGGGTCTTGTTGCCCGGATCGATCCGCTCGGGGGAGAACGCGAGGTGAAAGTCGGACCCGGCCCGGAGCCCGCTGGCCTCCAGCGCGGGCTTGACGACCTCGACGGTGGTCCCAGGATAGGTGGTGCTTTCCAGGATCACGAGACAGTCCGGCCGCAATATCGGCACGCACGCATTGGCCGCGGCGACGACGTACGAGAGATCCGGCTCTTTGCTCTTCGTGAGAGGAGTCGGGACGCAGATGATCAGGACGTCGGCGCTGCGGAGGGCATCGTAGTTTGCCGTGGCGGCGAGCCGTTCGGTTTCGACAAGGCGCCGGACCACCTGGGAATGGACGTCGGCGATGTGGGACTCTCCGCGGTTGACCCCCGCGGCTCTGGCAGCGTCGGTGTCCACCCCGAGCACGGAAAAACCGGCCGTCGCGGCCTCGACCGCCAGTGGAAGGCCCACGTAACCGAGGCCGATGACACCGACCCGGGCGGTTCGGCCTTGGATCTTGAGTTCGAGCGACGTCTCAAGCATTTTCAAGGAACGCGACCTCCCCATTGTGCTGCGGTCGTCCAGATCGAAAGCAGGACTCCCGAGTTCTGTGCGGCCTTCACGGCGAGCCCGACGAGGACGCCCAGGGCGAAAAAGAGCACCACCGCGCCCGAGACCGACACGGCCAGTGAAGGCGGAGCGGGCAGCCGGAGGCGCCTGGGCGGCGCATCGAGGTGCGCCTGGAACACGTAACTGTGGACGAGATCGGGACGGACCTTGGTCACCACGAGCCCGAACACCTTGGCGCCCACCCGCGCGAGCTGGCTCTTCACCTGCTCCGCGACCCCCAGGGGAGCCCGCCGGCTGGCGTCGAGCACGAGCAGGACTCCGGACGCAAACCGGGCCACGGCGATGGCATCCGTGGAGGCGCCCGCGGCGGGCGTATCGATCAGGACGATCTCCGCCCTTTGCCTCAGCTCGGTGAGCACATCTGCCATGGCCTGCGAGCTCAGCAACTCGTCCGCCCCCGGCCGCATGGGACCGCTGGGGAGCAGCGAGAGGTTGGGAACCGTGGTCCGGACGAGCGTATCGTCGAGCGCGGCCTCCCCTCTCAGCACATCGGTCAGCCCCTTCGAGTTCGCCACCATGAAATTGACGTGCTGGATAGGCTGTTTGAGTGCCGCATCGACCACGATCGTGCGCCGGCCCCCCCGGGCGAAGGCGCGCGCCAGGTTGGCGACCACAGTGGAGGAACCCTCCCGGGGCCTCGACGCGGTGATGACAAAGACACCTCCGCCCCCGCCCCCGCCTTTCCCCCTCCCGTTCCCGCCTTTCTTGGCTTCCACGTTGACCCGAAGCAGCCGGTAGGCTTCATCGAACGGAGGATGGTGGAGCGGCACCGCGACCAGAGCAGGGACTCCCAGCAGACGCTCGGCATTTTCCGGGGTCCTGAGCGTATCGTCGAGGTACTCCAGGAAAAATGCCAGGCCGGCCCCGCCCAACACACCGAGAACGGAGGCGAGCGTGACCTTAAACTGCAGACCTCGGAACGGGGCCCGGCGCGCCGTGCGCGCCTGATCCACGACCGTCAGGCTCCCGAGGACCTGCACTTCCTGCTCCTTGAGCCTTGCATCGGTGACCTGAGCCTGCAGGTTGGCGAAGACCCTGCTTTGGATGTCGACACTTCTCACCAGCCGGGACTGCTCGATTTGCTTTTGGGCGGTGTCGGGCAACGCCCGGGTCATCCGAACGAGGCCCTGCCGGAGGCCCTCCCTCTTCGCCTGGAGCGCGACCTTCTCGGCCTCCAGATTGATCAGGTCCTTGGCGATGGCGTCGTAGATGGGGTTGAATGCCACCTTTTCCGTCGAAACAACCTTGGTCAATTCATCCTTCAAACGGTCTTTGATGGCCTGGATCTTTGCCTTGGTCGTGACCACGGAGGGGTATCGCTCCGTATGTGTGGCCAGTTCAGAGGTCAGCGCCACCTCCAGCTGCACGAGCTGCCCGCGCAGGATCTGAGCGATCGGATTGTCCGTGATCTCCTTGTCGGACCTCGTCGCGGCCTGCGAGTGCATCTGCGCGCGATCGGCGGTCAACCTCGCGTCGATCTCCGCCAGAGAGAGATCCACCTGCCGGGCCTGAGTCTCGAGACCCGCGACCTCCGAGTTCACCGGGGAGGCCAGGGCGACTCCGTTCTGCTGCTGGAAGGCGAGGAGGGCGTCCTCCGCCGCATGGAGGTTCGTCGCGACCCCGTCTGCCTGCTTCTCGATGAACTCTCGGGCCAGCGTGGCTTCGCGCCGCTGGAGTTCCTGGTCATACGACGCCGCGGTCTCCGCCACGGCGTTCGTCAACCCCACCGCTTCGGCGGGCGTCTTGCCCGACACCGAGACGCGGATGAGGTTGAGGGTCGGGTCCTTCTCGACGATGAGCCTCCGCTGGAGCTCGTCCGGACGCATGCTGAGATTGAACCGCTGGACGACCCGCTCGGCCAGATCCCGGCCCCGGACAAGATCCAGCGCCTGTGGCGTGCGGTCGACGGCGAGGTTCTGGGAGCCCTGCGTGCCGTAGACGAAGAAGAACCGCTGCATCGAGGGGACGGAGAGATTCGCGGAGGAGTCAAAATCCCCCACCTGGGGCCGGTTGGCCGCGATCGCCACCACGATGGCGGCGAGCAGCGCGGCGACGAGAAGCCAGCGCCGCCGCTTCAGAATCCGGTAATACGCCCAAAACTCCATGTTGATCGGCCCCCTTACCGCAGCAACAGGAAGATGTACGCGAGGCCATTAAGGGAGCCCAGAAGCTCCCCGAAACCCATTCCGCCCTGCTCCGGCACGTACACAACATCTCCGGCCTGGAGGGTCACATTTTGAGCGGCATCCGCGGACTTGTAGAACTTGTCGAGGTTGACCGGTTTCACAGAAGGCTTCGCGCCTTCCAGCCGGACCACACCGATATTCGAGAGCATCGCCTTCGGCGTTGGGCCGCCCGCGGCGGAGATGACGTCGACGACGTGGTCTCCCTCCCTGAACAGATACGGGCCCGGCTTCAGGACCCCGCCCATGACCACCACTTTGTTTTTGGATTCGGGCACGATGACGACGTCCCCGGCATTCAGGGACACGTTGGCGGATGCGTTCCCCTCGACGATGAGCTGCTCGAGGTCGACTGGAATCGATGTGTCTTTTCTCATGACAATCGCCTTCGGCAGCGCGGCTCCGGGCAGCGGCCCGCCGGCGACCGCGATGAGTTCCGCCACGGTCCACTGCTTCTGAACCTCATAGCCGGGGATCTCATAGGCTCCGGGGTGGAGGACCTGGCCGAGGAGGTACACGAACTGCTTGCGGTTCGTCGCCTGACGGATCGAGACCATGACCTGGGGATCCCGGATGAATGGCTTCAGGGCCGCCGTGACCTTCTCGGTCACCTGGGGCAAGGTGAGACCGGCGACCGGGATCTCGCCCGCGAGCGGGATCACGATCTTCCCATCCGGGTCAACCACTGCCGGGGCATTCCACTCGCCGAGGACTGAGATATCCAGCGCGTCTCCCGGACCAACCGTGTAGTCTTGGGCCTTGGTGGACGGGACAATCGCCATCAGCACGAGCCCCAGGACGAGTGCCGCCGCTCCTCCCCGCATCATCTTCGGTCTCATCGCTCCCCTCCGCTGTCGATCCCGGGCGTCTCAGGATCGTGCGCCCCCAGAATCCACCAGAGTTCCCGCCCCCCGGATGGGGTGCCGGTAAAGTACAGCCCCTTGACTCTCCAGATGGAAGACCTGTACGCGAATGGTATCCCGACCGACGACGCCGAGGGCGGACTCCCATCCCCTCCGGCCTTGACGGTGACATGACGCTCAGACACGATCTTCCCCCCTCCCCCAGGACGCGCAGACGAACACCCGCATTCTCAGGATCGCCGGATCATCAAGCCAATTAGTGCACCAGCCCGTTCTTGAGCACGTAGACGACGGCTTGAGTCCGGTTCTTCGCGCCGATCTTGCGGAAGATCGAGCGGATGTGGCTCTTAACGGTCGTCGTATTGATAAAGGTCTTGCGGGCGATCTCCCGGTCGGTGGCCCCCCTGGTCATTTCCAGCAAGATCTCGAGCTCGCGGGTCGTGAGACCGCCGAGGTAGAGGCCATCTTTGCCGTTCTTCTCCCGCGCCAGCGTGCGGAACCGCTCCACGAGCTGCCGGGCGATGTGCGGATGCATGAGCGTCCTGCCGTTGCAGACGCCCTCAATCGCTCGAAGGAGGTTCTCCGGATCGATGTCCTTGAGCACATAGCCTGTCGCCCCGGCCTCCAGGGTCCGAAACGATTCCTCGTCGTTGGTGTCTTCGGCCAGCACGATGATCTCGGTCTTCGGGAGGCGGTCCTTGATGAGCCTGATCGCGATCACGCTGTCGAGCCCGGGCATGTCCTGATCCAGCAGGATGACGTCCGGCACAAGGCTTTCCGCCATGTCGGCCGCCTCCTGGGCGCTCGAGGCTTCGCCCACGAACTCGATGTTCTCTCGCTTCTCGAGGAGGCTCCTGATGCCCTGACGCATCAGGGTGGTATCGTCGACAACGAGAACCCGCAGTCTCTGCATTGCTGTGCGCCCCACCCTTCCGCAGGAGAATCGTTTGAGCGAAAGCCTTGCGGAATCTTTAGATAGTAGAATTTGCGGCCAATGCTGACGCGCCCCGCATCCCTGAGGATGGTTCCGGGCCTTTTTCGGACGAAGGCCTCGTTCGTTCGAACTAGATGATTCGAACCTTTGTTCGTAGAGAATCAGGTTTTTCACCTAATTTACATAAGGAGAATTCCTGCATTTGTGCTATAGTTGACATAACAAGTGGTCATCCTTTAGCGTTCTCCCAATCGATTGATCGAAGTCAATACCAGCGACCGACGCTCGGGCACTGATGATCCCTGGACAGGGCCCACACGCACGCACACATCCCGCTCGACGAGCGGACATAGACGGCAATATCGCTGTACGGGGCTATAAATGGGGGGGAGCCTTTGTGGGTATTCGCGTGCTGCTGGCCGACGATCATACCCTGATCCGGATGGGACTCAAGGCGGTGTTTCGGCCGGAGCGGGATATCGAGGTCGTCGGTGAAGCGGAGAACTGCCGGGACGCGCTGGAAAGGGCCGTCGCGCTGTCCCCGGACGTGGTGCTCATGGACCTCCTGACGTCGGGGGGAGGCGGGATCGAGGCCACGCGGGCGATCAAGCACCAATGCCCAACGACCCAGGTGCTCATCCTCACCGCATTTGCCGACCCCGGACTCTTCCGCAAAGCCGCGGCGGCAGGCGCCAGCGGCTACGTGCTGAAGGACATCTCCCCGGCAAATCTGACGAACGCGATTCGCGCCGTCCACGCCGGGAAGACGATGATCAGCCCGGTCATGGCGAGGCACATCATGGATGGACTGTTCAACGGAAACGGCGCGACCCCCGCGACGACCAACGGACATCTGCAGGGGGTCACGGAACGTGAGATCGATGTGCTCTCGGGAGTCGCGAAGGGCCTGAGCGATAAAGAGATCGCGTCGAACCTCTTTCTATCCGAATCCACAGTAAAAACTCACCTGCGGACCGTCTATCACCGGCTCAATTTTCGGAATCGAGCGCAGGCCGCGGCGTTCGCTGTGGAGAACCACATTCTGCCGAGAGCCAAATAGGACCGCAGCGCCGGTCCCGGCGGCACTGCCTGGGTCGCCCGGGCCTCAGCGTTCCAGCATCGCTTTCATCCTCTGCCAGTAATGGGTCTTCCAGCCCTGCTGCTTGTCCCTGTAGTCGTTGTCCGGCACGCCTTCCTGCGTGAACGCCAGGCGCGTCCCGCCCTTGGCCCTGCTCAACGCGTAGGTCACGGTCGAGTAGTGATATTTCGGCCAGCCCTGTGATCGCCAGAGCTGGACGATCTTCCGCCACGGGATCAATTCGAGGTTATGAATTATAAATACGAGGTCCGCCGGTGTCAAGCGGCCAAAAGCCAGATATGTCAGGAGTTACCGGGCCGTCAGGCGGCCCGGCGCCTACTTCGCGGCGCGCCCGAACCGCTTTGGCCGGCGGATCAAACCCAGCCCCGCCACCCCGGCGCCAAACAGCGCGATGGTCGCAGGCTCGGGCGTCACGACGATGCTCGACGCGATCAGCACGTTGCCTGTGGGAGCGGTGATGCCGATCAAATAATTCGCGCTGGTCCAGTCGATGGCGATCGAGTCGTTCAACCCGCCGGATCCCGCCTGGCAGTCGACGGTGCCGACGCTCCCCGGCGCGTGACCCTCACACACTTTGTAGCTCTCCCCGGATTGGACGCTCTCGAGGTTTAGTATGCCGCTCGTGATGCCGTGGTTCGTCAGGTCCGTCATGTTCAAGTCGATGACATAGTACGGGTTGATCTCGTGGTTGACGTCGGCGGCGATCCCGAGACCGGTTTCTCCGTAGCCTTCCTGCTTCACGTACAAGTGCGCCCCGCCGCCCGCCGTATTGTATCCGTTGGCCGTGATGCTGAGGCCGCTTCGCGTATAGGTGAGGGTGGTCTTCGTGGAGTCCGTGTTGGGGCAGAGGAAGCCGGGCGGGCCCGAAATCTCGCTGCAATCGGAGAAATCGAACACGATTACGGCCGCCGATGCCAGAGCCGGCGCACCCAGGAGCGCGGTGACCCCCACGAACATGATTGCCGCAAGTCTCAGCCGCATAACATCCTCCTTGGAAATGCGCCCGTGTACGCTAACGTCTCGTGTCAGGCTCTTCCGAACCGCCGCCGAGCCGCCCCCAGCACGCCGGCGAGGCCGACGGCGAAGAGCGAGAGCGTCGCGGGCTCGGGGACCGTCGAGATCTCACCGTTGCGCGACTCGAAGACGTACCGCCCGAGCACGTTGCTATTAAGAGAGTTGCTGACGAGCGCATCGACGCCGCCGTCGAGGAACGCGCTGCAAACCGCCGACCCCGCCAGTTCGTAGTGCGTCCCCGGGAGGCCCGTGCCGTTGGCATAGCCGGCCCGAGCCGATGTCCCGGTCGTCGCCGTGCACAGACCACCCGAGCCGCCGCTGAAACTGCCGGTGTCCCACTGCACTTGGCCATAGTTGAACTCGATATCGAAGTTGTCGGGGTTGCCGGTGTCGGCCCGGTTGATCAACGCGAGCTCAAATGTGTTCAACTTGTCCACGCCATAAGAGTAATATCCCACGGCCGGCCACTCGACGCCAAAGGCCGGGTGACCGTCCACCGTGTCCGTCCCGTAATGCACGATCCCGCTCGACCCGTTTCGGGTGTCGACGTCCGCGAAGAACGGCGCGATGATCTGGTGGTTGGTCGCGTTGAGGTCGAACGGCGTGAAGGTGAACGACGAGGTGTCGAACGTGACGTTTCCGTTGTTGTTCACGTAGAGACTATTGAAGCTTGATCCGAAGAAGTTGAGCGTGAACGGAAGAGCGATCTGTGCGGTGGAACCATCATCATTCGCGGCGAGGGTGTTCGTGTTGAATCCCCCGGGGTTACGAATCGCTGTGGCAGAGGCGGGCGCGGCACCCACACACGCGAAGATAAGCGCGGACAAGACCCAGACTGCCGGACGGCGGTTCACCGGATTCCCCCTTAGCAATGTGTGCTTCCCACATTGATGTCTCGCGAATGTCTCGCGCAGTCAAGCGTAGCAAGATCCGGCCGCTGTTGTCTCCCCTACTTAGGAGGAAATCCGAGTATCTAAGTTGGCTATCGAAATGGGGGAATGGGCTATCGAATGACGGTGGCGCCAATCGGAAGGATCAGAAGATTCGCGTCATTCCGGCCGGTCGCCCGCCCGGACCTCCCCACCGTACCGCTCCAGGAGCGTGCGCCGCGTCATCCAGATCTGCCGGATCTCGGTCCGGCCGCCCTCGGCGAGACGCCGGCGCCCCGCGGGGTGGTACCGGGCGAGCAGGAAGCGCTCCCACCACGCCAGCCACCACCGGGCGAACCAGGGGAGCCCCCAGTGCTCGAACCCGGCGAGCCGGGCCTCCTCCCAGAAGAGGCTGGGGCCCCCGATGGCCTGGACCGCCTGGTACTCGGGGCGCGTCCGAAGATCGCGCGCCAGCGCGGGCAGCGCGCGAAAGATCTCTCGCCGGTAGCGGAACCCGCCCTTGCCTCCTTCGTGCAGGGCGGCGGCGCGCCGGTTGTCGACGTGCACCTCGCCCACGAGGTCGCCCCGATTCAACACCGTGCCGTCTTGGAACGTCAGCGCCGGCCCCCGATACCGGATCAGTCCCAGACGCACGACGTACCCGCCCCCACCGATCGGGCGGATGTCGTAGCGCCGCTCGAACCACCCCTCGAGCCGATCTAGCCAGTTCGTCACGGCCCCATCATGCGCGCTGGATCCGGTCGGTAACCGACCGTACCTTCCTTTCGATCGATGAGGGCGCATCGCGGCGGTCGTCGACCTTGATCACCGTGGAGACCCGCTTCGCCCCGCGGGCAAAGCAGGCCTGGTGGATCTCCGGGACCAGGCGCAGCAGCTGCTCGAGCTCGCCCTCGATCTCCGTGTGCATCGCGCCGAGCCGGTAGCGCAGGCCGCTCCGCTCAACCACCCGCAGGGCGTCCGCGACGTAGTCCCCCACGCTCGTCGATCCCGTGCCGATCGGGGTGACGCTCAGTGCCATGATCGCCATCGGTGTGCCCGCTCCGTGCGAGATGTAGCGCGCCGCGCGGTGGCGCGGGACGCCACCCCGAGTCTAGCACACGAAGCGGCGCCCTCTGCAGTATGATGGAGGCGGTGGACCACCGGACGAAGATCGTCGCGACCCTCGGGCCCGCCAGCGAAAGCGAGCGAGTCCTCCGCCAGTTGCTCGTCGCCGGCATCGACGTGGCGCGCCTGAACTTCTCGCACGGCACGCGCGCGGAGCACGGGCGCACGATCCGGCTGCTCAGGAGGCTGGCGGCGGAGTTCGGCGTCCCCCTCGCCATCCTGCAAGACCTGCAGGGACCGAAGATCCGGGTGGGACGGCTCGAGGCCCCGGTCAAACTCCTGGAAGGCGCCGAGGTCACGCTGACGACCCGGCGCGTGGTGGGTACGGGGGAACTGATTCCCATCTCCTTCCCCGGGCTCGCGCGGATGGTGAGGCGCGGCGGCCGGATCCTGCTGCGGGACGGGAGCCTGGAACTCCAGATCGTCGACAGACGCGGGAGCGAGATCCGCTGCCGGGTGATCCGCGGCGGCGTCCTGAACGAGCACCAGGGGGTCAACCTCCCCGGCGCGCGGTTCCGCGCGCCCTCGCTGACCGCCAAAGACACCGAGGATCTCCGCTTCGGGCTGAGGCAGGGGATCGACTACGTGGCGCTGTCCTTCGTCCGCAGCCCGGCAGACCTCCGGCACGCCCGGCGCGTCCTGGGCCGGCTGGGGCGGGTCGTGCCCGTCGTCGCCAAGCTCGAGAAAGCGGAAGCGATCGCCAACCTGGACGAGATCATCGCGGAGGCCGACGCGGTGATGGTGGCGCGAGGGGATCTCGGCGTTGAGCTGCCGCTGGAGCAGGTGCCGCTGATCCAGAAGCGGATCATCCGCGCGGCCAACGAGCGCGGGATCCCGGTCATCACTGCGACGCAGATGCTCGAGTCCATGGTGCGCCAGGACCGGCCGACCCGAGCGGAGGCCTCCGATGTCGCCAACGCGATCCTCGACGGCACCGACGCCGTGATGCTCTCGGAGGAGACCGCGGCCGGCCGGCATCCGGTGGAGACCGTGCAGGTGATGGCCCGGATCGCCCGGGCGGTCGAGGCCGGCGCGCAGCCGGGGAGCGAGATCCGTCATCCCACGCGGCCGTCCTTCGCGCACGCGATCGCGGCGGCCACCCGGGTGCTGGCCGCCGAATTACCGGTGGAGCTTGTGGTGGCGCTGACGACGACGGGCCACACGGCGCGCCTGCTCTCCCAGATGCGGCCGCGGGTCCCGGTCCTCGCCTACACGGAGGACGAACGGGTCGCCCGTCTGCTCAGCCTCTACTGGGGCGTGCGCCCGATGGTGACGCGGTTCCAGCCGAACACGGAGGCCATGATCCGGTTTCTCGACCGCGACCTCGTCCGGCGCAGGATCGCCCGCCCGGGATCCGCCGTGGTCATCGTCGGGTCGGTGCCGATCATCGCCCGCGGCCGGACGAATTTCATCCAGCTCCACGAGGTGGGCAGGGCCGGCACAGCACGATGACAGGGGAAGAAACCAGGGCGAACGCTCGTTTCATCCTACGGTCACACGGGAGGGACGTGTCATGGCAGATACCCGAAAATTGGTGATCCTTGGGTCCGGGGCGGCCGGGCTGACCGCGGCGATCTACGCCGCGCGCGCGCAGCTCCAGCCGATCGTTATCTCCGGAGGCCAGCGTGGAGGCCAGTTGACGCTCACCACTGATGTGGAAAACTTTCCCGGCTTCCCGGAGGGGATCCAGGGGCCGGAGCTGATGGAGATCATGCGCAAGCAGGCGGAGCGCTTCGACACCGACTTCATCGACGAGGATGCCACCGCGGTCGACTTCCGAAAGCGCCCGTTCGAAGTCACCGCGGCGCAGGAGACGCTCCGGGCCGAGTCCGTCATCATTGCCACCGGAGCCGGCACCAACTGGCTCGGATTGCCGAACGAACAGCGCCTGATCGGCCACGGGATCTCGTCCTGCGCGCCCTGTGATGCCTTCTTTTTCCGGGGCAAGGAGGTCGCCGTCGTCGGCGGCGGGGACTCGGCGATGGAAGAGGCGCTCGTCCTCACGAAGTTTGCGACCAGGGTGACGATCATCCACCGCCGCGACCGGTTCCGGGCGAGCAAGATCATGGCCGAGCGCGCGCTGCGGCACGGGAAGATCGAGGTGCTCTGGAACACGGTGGTCGTCGACATCATCGGCAACGGATCGGTCTCCGGCCTGCGGCTGCGGGACGTCGAGACGGGCCGGGAGCGGCCGTTCCGGGTCGACGGCCTCTTCGTGGCCATCGGGCACCATCCAAACACGGAACTGTTCCGGGGGCAGATCGACCTCGACGATCAAGGGTACGTGGTCCTCAAGGAGCGCACCAGGACGAGCGTGGAGGGCGTCTTCGCCGCTGGCGACGTCCACGACCACCGCTACCGGCAGGCCGTCACCGCGGCCGCGTTTGGGTGCATGGCGGCGATGGACGTCGAGAAGTACCTGGAGGGCCACTAGTCCGGCAAGTCTGAGGAATCTTCCCGATATTCTCCTGCGTATTTTCCCCGATGTTGACCGATAGCGTTGGGGTTTATCCTCGATAGGAGATCCTGGACTATCAAGGCGTGTACAGCAGCCAGGAGCGCCGGATGTCCTTACGGACCTATGTTCGCGCCTCCGTCGCCTGTTTTTTCCTTCTCGTCACGGCGGCCTCTACTCCCGTGCTCCTTCCCATGCGGCTCGCTGCCGAGGCCCAGAGCGTCATTCAGTCATTACCCCAAGCAGCGCTGCCGCAAGTATATCTCGACACGACTTACAGCCCCTCGTTGGGCAACACGATCGCCGTCCCAGCAGGAGGCGATTTTCAGGCCGCGCTCAACAGCGCCAA
>Ga0209804_1000565_pt1 | contig 29059 bp, 24 predicted proteins | sample GraSoiAngelo_139_FD_185896 | JGI IMG/M metagenome (GOLD analysis project Ga0209804, IMG submission 185896) | Grasslands soil microbial communities from the Angelo Coastal Reserve, California, USA - 14_0929_12_20cm (SPAdes) (version 2) | ecosystem: Environmental > Terrestrial > Soil > Grasslands ... | reverse complement strand
GCAACCGTGTTCTTTCCGCAGTATTGGCCGCGTACTCTCTTGGGGATATCCAGTCTTCCCTGCAGCCCAGGCCGGGACTTACGGTTCGGTACTCCCTTGCTACAGTCCCGGCCTGCCACTAGGTGCGGCTTGAGCTAGATTCCTGTCCGACCACGCCGGCCAAGACCCATGATCAGCGTGATCAGGAAGACAATCAGGAAGATGTAGAACAGGATCTTCGCAAAACCCGCAGCCGCGGTTGCCACACCGACGAACCCCAACACGCCCGCGATGATTGCGACGATCAGAAAAACCATGGCCCAATACAACATTTGTGCCTCCTTAGAAGTTGCGGAGCTCGCTTGTAAGCTCTTAACCTCTGAATTTTGAAGCATACTTTCTTCCCTTCTCTCAGCCGATCGGGGTGAGCATGTAATTTGACGTCCCGATTGCGGTAGACCAGGGATACGTTTTTCTACAGTGATTAGGGTAGGCAACCTGAAAACGCTTTCATGCGGAGATGCGATCAGTGCCCTCCTCTGGTCATTGTTGGAGTACACGTAAGTAAATGTCGCGAAGCTAAGGAAGCCATCCCTGGATCATGTCAGCCCATGTGCCAAGCATCTGTGGCGTGTAGTTGCCCTGGTACTTGCCCGCTGCGCCGTGAAAGCGTACATACGTGAAATCTGCGGTGAGCTCTACCGGAGACCGTTCGCCCCGCCAGTCATGCAGAAACAGCGCCACGTTATGTTGCCGGAGTAACTGATAGATTTCCGCCGTGTACCAAGTGGCATCGCGAAATTCACAGACATACTGATGCTGGCCGCGGTAACACTTGGAGAAACGCTTGTAGCGGTCTGCGTTGACGCGCCAGTTAGGCGGCAATTGGAAAAGAATGGGGGCCTAGCTTGTGTCGCAATATTCCCATGCGCGAGAGACGTGTTGCTAGCGCGGTCTCGGCATCGCGTAGTCGCTTGATGTGAGTGATGAAGCGGCTGCCCTTCACCCTAAAGCAGAAGTCGGCAGGCGTTCCGTCGCGCCAGCGCTCCACCGCTGCTTCCGTGGGCAGCCGGTAAAAGCAATTGTTGATCTCTACTGTTCTGAAATGCCGAACATACCAGGGCAGGTATTGGCCCGAAGAAAAATCAGCAGGATAGAAGGTGCCTGTCCAATGCCGGTAATGCCATCCTGACGTACCGATTCTGAGACGCGCCGCAATGGCTTTCCTCAGCACCTTATGCGGTTTAGGGATGCCGTCCCCAAGCTAAACCCAAAGGCTCGCCACCCGGAGGCACAGCCTGGGGACGGTCCACCGCACCTAGTTAACCCTTGGATGTGTAGAAGCCTTCTACAGTTGGTATGTAGGACCGAATATGCCCGGTCTCAGAACCCCAAACCCCATCCTGCAGGAACCCAGAGCCCTGCCATGTAGGAGCTTTGAGTGCCGCAACTGTCAGGCAGCATGGCGGCCTTGGGGGCCTACCGAGCCGAGCCCTGCCGGTCTTCGCCGGCGTAGGCGAAAACTAGGCTCATCCTGCGCGCCCCAGGAGTACTTATAAGGCTCACGCCCGCGCAGAAAATCCACAGCCTGCTTCCCTGCCCTGACCGCCTCTTCTATGACCGTACCCATCATCTGCACCCCGGGGCTGAATTCCGAGTAATCAGGATCAAACCCCTGCAGGTAGCAATAAACCACGTCGCGTTCTGACAAGGTGTACATCGCTCCGATCAGGACGCGGCTCAAACGTAGTCCATACAAGCGCAGCACGCCGCAGCCCAAAAGCCCTCGTGCAGCCCGACGGTGGAACTCCTGAGCGGCGCCGTCGGCAAGAACTCCCGGCATTCGAACTTGTTCCCATCGGGCTTCGTGCAGCCTGATTAACGCTTCCAATAACTCGTCCAGCGTCTGCCTGGTCGCAACTTCCACCTGGACTTGCCCCACTCGCTCCGCCCGGCGTCGCGCCTTCTGCAGGTTCCTGAACTGCCCACCATGGGCGACCGTCCGTAGACCCTCCATTGTCTTAGGAAGCCGCAGGATTGGGCACGTTTCATCAGGTGTGACTTCAAACTCCCCTTGGCTCGGGAAGTCCGGCCCCAGCAGATGAGAACCTCTCGGTACATTTGAAAGCTCTAGACCAGCAGCAGCCAGAGCGTCGCCATCCATGTAGTCAAGGATGCTTTGCAGAATTTGGCCAGCGGACCGGCCGTCGATTAGCCAGTCCAGATAGTCTGAGGTGTAAGCGCCCAACGTACTCACAACCGGCTTAGGCGTCCAATGATCGACGAACAGCGGCGCAAGTCCCACTAACTGATGATTTCGTCGAACTTGAAGAACCCAGATTTCGCGCGGCTGAAAAACTTCAACCCAAGGCATCAGCCACTCTGGCCGCTGGAACGGCGTCGCATTCGGGCATTGCTGCCACAGCGCATCCCACTCCGGAACGAGCAGCTTGAGAGACTCGAGATCCGTGGTCTCGCGAATGCTGAATTCGTCTCTGATATTCATCAAGCTACCTTTTGCATGTCTGAATCGGTGTGCACAGCGAAACTGCCAGCCACTCGAGAGTAGAGCGATAGGTACTGGCGAACCATCCCCTCGCACGAGAAGTGCTTTTCCGCGTATTCTCGGCAGACAGTTGAACTCAGACTGCCAGCTGCTTCCATGGCAGCGGCCATCTCTGAGCGGCTGTCAACCAAGAAACCGGTACAGCCGTGCTCCACGAGCTCCCGCAACGCCCCTCGTTTGGACGCCACCACGGGTGTTCCGCATGCCATGGCTTCCATGGCCACAAGAGAACTGGTCTCCTCAACCAGGCTGGGCACTACTACACATCGTGCCCCGGCCAGGAGTTCCCGCTTGGCTTTCGGACCGACGGCTCCGATAAAGCGGTGCTCGGCGGCCAGCCGCGGCCGGATCACGTCTTCGAAATACTGCTGATGGCTCGCATAGCCGAACACCGTCCCAGCCAAAACCAAAGGGATGCCACACTCGGTGGCGGCATCGAGGGCGATGTCGAATCCCTTCTCTGGGCAGATGCGCCCCAGGGCAAACACGTAGTTCCCCTTGACCCTTGCAGGCTGATACTGGTCCAGGCGAACTCCGTTACGTATCACGCCCCAGATTTTCGTCCCCGGCGGACACGTCGAGGCTTGTGATTCGGAGACGCACACTAGGTGAGTATCCAACCGGCTGAGTTGGAAGGCCTGTGATGGATAAAACGCAACTGGCAAATGCAGTGTCACCACGACGGGCGGTCCCGGTTCCGGCAAGTAGTCCATGAAGTCGAGACCGTGCAGGTGAACAACATCCACCGGAAAGTGCGTGAGTGCCCGTTTAATCGCGTCGCGGTAATGTATGCACGCGAGCGCATGTACGTCTTCATCCAGACGGAAGCCGGGAGCCTTAACCGGCCGCAGGGTTCCCCGGCAATGCGATCCTGCCTGGGCAATCACGAGAGAACGATGCCCTGCTCCCACCAAGCCTTCGTCCAGCATGGCGAGAACCTGCTCGGCGCCGCCCGCAGTGCTCTCCGTGACCGGGGCCAACGGATAACTCGCGCTGAGAACCGTTAGCGGCATGTGACTTCGCTAACCTGAGGCAGTGTGCGGGCCACGATTTCGCGCCACATAGCACCGGTGAGAGGCCACCCCAGCGTCTCATACCACAGGCTTCCTTCATGCGGAGGTGCGGTGAAGTCGTACGCCGGTGCGACTCGCACTCGTTCAGGTTCCAGCGGAAAATCTGAAATCACCTGCCTCTGGGAAACATAGCAACCCAGCATTCGCGCCTTGCAGGCTCGCTCCTCCGGCGTAAGGTCGATGGTTCTAGCTTCACCGCCGGCTGTGGCATGAGGCAGAAAGTACCCCGTCACCCGGCTGCCATTCCGCGCATGATAAGAAGTCATCTCCAAAATCTCCGGGAGTCTCTGCCCCTGCTGCTCTGATGTCCGCGTTGTGAGATTCGCGACGAGGGCCGCCGTATCGTGATCCGGATGCCCGCCCTCATACGGGTGAGTGATGATGGCTGCCGGCTGAAACTCGCTCACCACTTCTAGGAAGAACTTCAGTAGAGCGGGCAATTCGTGAATGGCCTCTTGATCAACTCCACCCAGGAAAGTGATTCGTTGGCGCGGAATTCCCGCGCACGCCAGCGCTGAAGCAGCTTCCTCGGCGCGAAGGCAAGCATAAGTGTCACGCGAGCTACTTATATGAGGCGGCCAGAAGCGCGAATCATGCGGAGCGCCGTCGGTGAGAAAGGCAACCATGCGATCCTTCAGGCGGCCGAGCAATGCCGAGGCCCCAAGGGTTTCATCGTCAGGATGGGCAGCCAGGAACAATACCCGCAGAGTCTCGGCTTCTTCTTGAGCTCCATCCCGAGTGGCTAGTATGGGCAGCAAACTCCGCCTAGGCTGCGATATGGGTCTCAAGCCGCTGCTTGCCTCCCTCCGACAAAAGTCGAACTGCCTCGCGGTACCCATGCAGCGTTCCCACGTCAACGTACGTTTCACCACCGCGCACTGCCCGCACATAGCCTCCATTCGCAATATGTGCGTTGACCAGAGTCCCGAGATACTGATCTTTCCGCTCGCGCTGTTCCCAAAGCGTATGCAGGGAGGCAAGTTCGTCGCCGGGTAACTTGAACGCACCCCAGATCCAACGTGTCGAAGGACGCGCCGTCTTCACCTGAACTTCGTACACCCGGCCTTCTTCGTTATCTAGAACCGCGTCAAACAATTCGGGTCGGTTAACCGGAAACAACAAGAACGAAAAAGTCCTGGCGGGCAGATGGGCAAAACCGTTCTCCGGGAACCAGACCGTATCTGGCAGTCCAACCAACACCTCATCCTTCGGAGAGATGAAGGGCAGCGCGGTAAATATCGCGTCGCATAGTCCGCTGGGATCGGGTTGAATGGCGTAACAAATGGATGCATTTCCGATCCGGCCGCCAAAGTAATTCATGATGTCAGTCTTGGCTGGCGAGATCACGAAGCAGATTCGAGTGGCGCCGCCCTCCAGCATGCGTTCCAGCAGGTATTCGCACACCGCGCGCGGTCCTTCCGTCTCCCCATCACGTCGAGTACCGACGGGCAGGAGTTCTTTCGAGAAAGCCAGAGGCTGAATGCGAGTTCCCAGCCCGGCTGCCGGCACCACGCCCCACGTGCTCATGCTGTGACCTCCAGCAAGCTAAGCAATTCAGTGCAGCGATGGTCCGCCGTGTGTTCCGCCAGCACACGCTCTCGCGCCTGCTTCCCCACTCTCCGCAGTTCTTCGCGATCGAACTTCAAAGCCTCTTGCACATCGCTTGCAGTGGAGGCCACCAGGATGTCTCGCCCCGGCTCGAAAAATTCCTCCAACCCACCCCAAACGTCGCTGATGACCGGCGTCCCGCAGGCCGCGGCTTCGAATAACCGTCCTGAGGGACAATATCCTGTCTCCGCCATGGCGGCGCGCGTCACACTTAGAGTCAGCGTAGAGGAACAATAGAAAGCGGGATGCTCCGGCGGCGACACATGGCGCACGAACCAGATGTTCTCGGTCCAGGGAAATTCGGTCGGGTATTGTGCTCCCCCGATCACAAATCGCTTATTGGGACAGCGCCGTGCCGGCTCTATGAATAATTCTTCCAGCATCGCCTGTCGGTCCGGAGCGTAAGTCCCGAGATACGACAGGTCCGCCTCATAGCGCGGACAGGGTCCAACCGGACGATGCAAGGTAGGGTCCGCACTTCCATAGAGCGGAGCGACGCGACGCGCGCCCAGCCGATCGCGCAATTCGACAAGCGACCTTCCCCCTGTATAACTCAAAACCAGGTCGAACGGTTCCAAGCCATACGACGGCACATACTCCACATCTTCGCCCGCGCGCAGTCTCTCCAACGTGACCGGCGTGTCGAGATCATAGAAAATGCGCATCGGCGCCCGCGAATCCAGGATCAGATCTGCCGCAGCGCGGGCATCCGGGCAGTATGAGGTCACAATGGCGGAATCGGCGCCGGCCGCCACTTCGCGCGCCACGGCCTGAATGTCAGCCCAGTCTTGATACAAGACCAGTTCGTAATCATCGGCATTCGAGAGGTCGCGATGATTCGCGTAATACGGGACATCACGTTCAAAAAAAGTAACCTGATGATTCTGGCGGGCAAGCGCGCTGCAGAGCCCACGCCAGATGGTGGCGTGTCCATTCCCCCAGGAAGAGCTCACGGTCAATCCGAATATGACCAGCCTCATCGTCAGTTATCTCTGCACGAGTTATCTCTGCACGCACCACCGAAGGAAGGACCTGCGGCTATCCCCAACCCAGGAATTTACTTCAGTCACAGCAACTGCCAGAATTCGGAAAACAGTGTAATCAGAGCTGGAACATCCCGTAGAAATATCTTCTGGAGTCCACTGCTTTTGTGTCAGCGGCCGTGTTCTGACCGTGCCTGCAGCGACGGCGCTCCCAACATGGAAGCCGCCTGCGCCAGAGTCAGGTTAGAGGGCACTTTCGTGAAATTATCGGTCACTTCGTGTTGCTGTGCGTTGATCGTCCGGAAGAACATCGCTCTTCCGTGAATATTCACATCCAGCAAGGTTGTCTGCCAGGCTCCTCCCCCAACCTTTTGGCGCCGAACTTCAAAAGTGCCGCCCTTGCTCAAGTGTCCGAGCCAACCCAGACCGAAATCAACATCCTTGACCAGTTGACCTTTGATGGCCACCAGCCGTTTGGATTCCGGATCCACTAGCACGCTGCCCACCATGCCATGGAACGCACGGCTTTCATGGTCGACCGGCTTGAAATTGGGATCAGGTCGAAACCGCAGGCAAACGTATCTTCCCTCCCTGCCGTCAAATTCGTAACTGAACGCAGCCGGAAGCATGTTCAACATCTTGAGCGCGCGATCTCCATCCTGCTGGCGCGCCTTCTGCTGTGCGCGCAACTTTTCGGGATTTCTCGCGAATTCTTGGATTTGTTGAATCTCTCTCTGTTGTTCCTCGGGCGTGAGCGGGTGACCGCTGCGAGACAGGACGCGACAAATTGTCCCCTCGCTGGTTTCCACGCACTCTTTCAATTCATTGCGGCGAGGATCCGTATGCTGCTGCCGATACATCCAGCGGCTGTGATCTGCCTCCGAGGAGTGCACTTCATTGTTGACAACCTCGCGGACCAACTGCTTCGCAGGAGCTTTGGTTGGGTCTGAAGTGGCCTCTGTTCCCGCCAGCGGAAACGAGGTGAGCAGCAGAGCGGCAGCTGGCCCCAAAGAAATTATCCTCGCGCTGGCACGGTGGAAATCCATGAGCATTCACCCGTCCACTTGGCACTGTGTGGGCACTCCACTTCAAAGTAGGAGCCGGAATGCAACAAAAACAATACAGACCATCGCGTACTTCATTGTGAACGCGACTGTACTGTGTTCTTCCGCGATCAAATTCTCCCTTATTATGTTCATCCTGAGCGACCCGAGCTCGGCGAGGGGCGGGCGAAGGGATCTCGCGTGCAGACCCGTGATTCCATGTGTCTGCCGGCGAGAACAGCCGTGCCAAAACCAGCTGCAACTCCGTCCGGAGCTGCATCTTTCCCTCTGCAAGCGCGGGCATCTTCACGAAAAATAAGGGCATCAGAACACCGTCCGGGTTTGTGAAGGTGTGGCGCGAGCGCAAAGCCATTTTGTGACGCTTATTTTTCAGGTCGTCATCCTGAGCAGCCATTAGGCTGCGAAGAGCCTGCCCTGAGCGATCCGAGCTCAGCGAGGGGCAGTCCAAGGGATCCCGCGTGCATTCTTACGAACCTTTGTGCTGCACGCCAAGTCATTCGCCGGACTGACGCCGGCTCAGGACGACCCCATGTCCGACTCTAGTGATGCCTTATGCGCTTCTGGATTCTCGCCACTGTTGCGGTCTTAGCTTTCTCCGCCCAGCTTCAATCCCAGGAAAGCAGCCAGGTTTCCTACGAAGGACAGAGAGTCGGTGTCGTCGACGTGGTCGCGAATCCCAAGATTTCCGTTGATCCATATCGGCCACTAATCCAGCTCAAGCCCGGTGAACCCTACTCCAACCGCAGCATCCAGAACACCGTCTATGCCCTCAAACAGACCGGACGTTTCACCCAGGTGAAACTGGATGTGAAACCCGATCCCGCAGGACTGCACGTTACCTTCACGCTGGAACCAGCTCTCTATTTCGGAATCCTGGACTTTCCCGGAGCTACCAAATACTTTTCCTACGCACGCCTTTTGCAAGTGGCGAATATTCCCAATCAGACTCCCTACAAGCAAGAGACCGCCTATGCCGCCGGGGGAGCGCTGCTGAACTTTCTTGTGTCCAGCGGATTTTTTCAGGCGCAGGTGCGCACCGAGCCAAGTTTCGATGAAGAACACATGCTGGCCAACGTCGTGTTTCATGTGAATCTCGGTAAGCGGGCGAAAATCGGCAAGCTGGAGGTACGTGGGCCAACCACTAAACAGGCCAACCGATTACTGGATGACACTCGTACGCTGCGGGCATGGGCAACCCGCGCTTCGCTGAAGCCGGGCAAGAAGTACACATCGAAGCGGATCGACAACGGCTTGTCGCTGATGAAGAAGGATCTTGCCCACCAGCATCGCCTCGCCAGCAAAGTGGAATTCGGCCTGGCGCAGTATCACCCGGAGACCAACCGCGCTGACATCCTGGTCAACGCCACGCTGGGACCGATCGTAAATATCAAACTCACAGGCGCGCGGCTCTCATGGATTCCGTTCTTGAGCGGCCGCCGGGAGAAACGACTGATTCCCATATTCTCCGAGGGCGCCATCGACACCGATCTGGTTGAGGAAGGGCGCAAGAACCTGGCCGACTTCTTTCAGGGCAAAGGCTTCTTCGACGTGCATGTCACTCCCAATTCTCAAGAACAAGGCGACCAGGTCAACCTGCTCTACACCATCGATAAGGAACACCGGCATAAGGTGCAGGAAATCACCTTCCGTGGCAACCAGCACGTGGATGAGGACGAACTCACCAAGCACGTTCTGGTCAAGCCGCATCGTTTCTTTTTTTCGCGCGGCAAATTCAGTGACAAGCTGGCCAAAAAGAGTGTCAAGAACCTCGAAACGTTTTACAAAGATCGGGGCTACGAACAGGTCAAGGTCGACAAGGAGGTCGTCGACCGCGAGCCGAACCTTTATGTCCGTTTCGTGATTGCGGAAGGCCCGCAGACCCTGGTGGATAACCTGTCGCTTCAGGGAAACCACCGTGTTTCCGGATTGGAACTCCAGGGTAAGGACGGTTTTCAGCTGAAACCGGGAGGACCCTTTTCCCCCAAGGCCCTGGCCGCCGACCGTTCTCAAATTGTGGCTGCCTATTTGGAACGCGGTTACCCCAATGCCGAATTCGATTCGCGAGTCTCGCGCCACCCCGATGATCCTACCAGCGTCGATGTTACTTACAGCATCCAGGAAAAACAGCGCGTACATGTAGACCAGGTAGTGCTCCTTGGTCAGAACGTTACCCGCTCCTCTTTGATCAACCGAGTTGCCAGCCTGCACACCGAAGCACCTCTGAGCCAAAAAGACCTCCTGGAGGCGGAAAGCAAGTTGTATGAGTTGGGCGTGTTTGATTGGGCGAACGTGAATCCGCGCCGCCCCATCACCAATCAGGACAGTGAAGACGTTCTGGTCAAAATGCACGAAGGCAAAAGAAATTCGCTGAATTACGGCTTTGGCCTGGAGATCGCACGCCGCGGCGGCAATCTGCCTACTGGTTCGATCGCGCTGCCAGGATTGCCTGTGGTAGGTGTGGGCAACAAGAAGTTCAGCTTTTCGGAGAAGACGTTCGTCAGCCCGCGCGGTTCGATCGAATACAAACGAGACAATGTCCGTGGCCTTGCCGAGTCGCTCTCGCTTTCCCTGCTCGCTTCGCGCCTCGATCAGCGGGCCGTCACAACTTATACGGTGCCCCACTTTCGGTTGTCGGGCTGGAAATCTCTCTTCAGCGCTTCAATCGAACGAACCACCGAGAATCCGATATTTGAAGCCCGTCTCGGAGAAGGTTCCTGGCAATTAGAGAAGCCGCTCAACAAGGACGGCACCCGCCGCATTCAACTCCGCTATCGCTTTCGCCGCACGGTTCTGTCCAACCTGATCATCCCTGGGTTGGTGTTGCCGGAAGACCAAAGGCTGCGTCTCTCGACGCTTTCCTCCACCTGGATTCGCGACACGCGTGACAAACCTCTGGATGCCCACCAGGGTTTCTACCAGACGCTGGATTTTGGTATTACCCCCAAGTTCCTCGGTTCGAGTACAAATTTCGTCCGTTTCATGGGCCAGGGCGCCTACTACAAGCCATTGCTCGAAAAGAAGAATCTGGTGTGGGCTAATCGCCTGACGCTGGGATTAGCCAAGTCATTTGCTTCTAGCCACGTTCCCACCAGCGAGCGTTTCTTTTCCGGCGGGGAAACCACTCTTCGTGGCTTCTCCATCAACGGCGCTGGCCCGCAACGCACTGTCCCGGCTTGCTCACAACCCAACGATCCCACCACCTGTACCAACATTCGCGTGCCCATAGGCGGAAACCAGTTGTTTATGCTTAACTCCGAGGTCCGCTTCCCCCTCGGTTTTAGCCTGTTCGGACAAGAATTAGGCGGAGCGTTCTTTTACGACGGCGGCAATGTCTACGGCCCGGTCAACATCCGCCAACTGATTCGCAACTACACCAACACCGTTGGCATCGGATTCCGATATGCCACCCCGGTCGGCCCGGTTCGCTTCGATGTTGGGCGCAATCTGAACCCGATCTCCGGCGTCAAGGCTACGCAGTTCTTCATCACCCTAGGGCAGGCATTTTGATTGAGATTCGCTGATTGGGATTACTTATGTCATGGCAGAGAAAACTCGGTTGGGCCGCAATAATCCTGGTTTCTTTTCTGGTCGTGATCGGACTCGCGGGCATCCTCGTGCTCCGCAGCACTGGCTTCCATAAGTGGGTGCTCGCTAAGATGAAGCAGACCGCCAGCGAGTCAATTGGCGGGCGTGTCGAAATCCAGAGCTACACATTCAGTTTTCCCACTCTGACGGCTAACGCCTACGGCATCACGGTTCACGGCACGGAGACCCAATCTGCCAAGCCTCTGCTGCAGGCCGACCAGTTGCAGATTACGTTGAAGATTGTCTCCCTGCGTTACAAGAGAGTAGACCTGAAAGAAATCATCCTTCGGCATCCGGTCGTCAATCTCTTGGCCAGAAAAGATGGCACTCTCAACCTGCCGCACGCCCCCCAAAAGAGCAACAGCTCAACCAGTATCTGGGATCTCGGAATTCAACATGTTCTTGTCAGCAACGGCGAGGTTTCCTACAACGATGTAAAGACTCCGCTCGATGCCGACCTCCACGACCTGCAATTCGAAGTCAGCTCTCAAGGATGGACTCATAACGACGGCGGAACGCTGTCTTATCGCGACGGCCATCTCCAATATGGAACTTTTAAGCCCTTGCCTCATGCTCTGAACGCCCGCTTCAGAGCGAATCCTTCACAATTTAATTTGCAGCGGTTGGTGCTGCGCGTGGCGTCCTCGGCCATTCAACTGGACGGCAGTGTCCAGAATTTCTCCAACCCAACCGTGAACGGACGCTACAAGATCACCCTGTATCCGCAAGACCTGCGCTCGGCCTTCAACAATCAGGATATCCCCTCTGGCGAGATCACCTTGGCCGGTTCGATGCGATATCAATACGATGCCAACCGCCCTCTGCTGCGCACGCTGCTCGTGGACGGGCAGCTCAACAGCCGTGAGCTGGCCGTCAATTCTCCCGACCTTCGCACCGTGATTCGTAATCTCGAGGGCAAATTCCGCCTGGCCAACGGCAATCTCGTGGCAAGAAGTTTTGTGGCAGACGTCCTTGGCGGACATTTGATTGCCGACGCGAACATGCAGAACCTGTACAGCACCAAGGCGGTTTCTACGGTGCGCGCTACTCTGCAGGCAGTTTCGCTCGCCGAAGCGCGCGCAGCCATGAAGACGGACAATTTTCGCCAGGTCCCCATCACCGGGCACATTGACGGAACCGCGGACGCGTCCTGGGTCGGAAGCACATCAAACCTGAAAGCCCATTCCGACATCACTTTGAAAGCAGCTCTTGCCAGCTCCCAAGCAGGTTCTACTCCGGTCCCTTTGGACGGGGCGGTTCACCTCACCTATGCCAAGGCCCCGAATCTGGCCACGCTGACGAACAGCTTCATCCGCACGCTGCGCACGCGCCTTGACTTGAACGGAACTGCCGGGCAGCGACTGAGCCTGCGTGTTGTCGCGCATGCCGCCGACCTTCGCGAGCTCGATACCTTGGCCGCTGCCCTGCAAAAGACGAATCCGCAGTCTACGGGCAACTCCACTCCCACCCCTTCCATCAACTTGGCGGGGGCCGCAGATGCGCAGATCGCTGTGCAGGGTACGAGCCGCGATCCTCAGATCCGTGGTCAAATCAAGGCCAGCAATCTACAGGTTAAGAACAGCCAGTGGCGCAGCCTGCAACTGGCTCTGCAAGCCAGCAAATCAGGGATCACGATTCAGAGTGGCTCCTTGCTCAATGCGCGCCAGGGATATCTGAATTTTGACGGCAGCGCGCAGCTTACGAACTGGCACTATGAGCCCGCTAATACTATCAATCTGCAAGTGACATCTCGCGGTCTCGCGATCAACCAGCTCCTGGAGCTTGCCAATCTCAACTACCCGGTGACCGGCAACCTGGCGACCGATATCTCCCTGCATGGTTCACAACTAAATCCCGTAGGCAAGGGCTCCATCCGCCTGCTGCAGGCAAGGATTTACGGGCAGACGATGCAAACCGTCTCTCTGCAATTCACCGCTGACGGGAACGCCGTGAATTCCTCCCTCACGGCCAACATGCCGGCGGGCGCAGCTAAGGCGGACCTGGTCCTCTATCCCAAGGACAAGGGCTACGAAGTGCGAGTGAATGTGCCCGGCATCAGGCTGGCGCAACTGCAAGCGGTGCTGGAAAAAAACCTGCAGCTCCAGGGTGTGCTCACAGCTTCCGCCAGCGGACGCGGAACTCTCGACAATCCGCAATTGACTGCAACCGTGCAGATACCACAGCTGCAGGTGTGCCAGGCTTCGCTGTCGGGCATCAAGGCGCAACTGGATGTCGCAGATCGCAAGGCTCAGCTCGCGCTGGATTCGGAAATTGCCCAGTCTTCCCTTCAGGCACGCGGCACGGTTGACCTTGCTGACGGCTACTACACCCGTGCCACCTTCGATACGAAAGCTCTCCCCATCCAGGGATTGATCGCCCTTTTTCAGCCCGTGAAGGCAAACGGCCCGACCGGCCAGTTGGAGATGCACGCCTCATTGAACGGGCCGCTGAAGAACCGGGACCGCCTCCAGGCAGAACTGGTAATTCCAACTCTGAACGCCAGCTACCAGGGCTTACAGATTGGAAACAAGAATCCGATTCGGGTCCGCTACGCAAATTCGATCGCAGTGGTTGAGCCTGCCGAGATTGCCGGCACTGACACCGATCTGCGCCTCCAGGGCCAGATGCCCTTGCGTGGAAATGCCCCTGTGACACTCGCGGCTGTCGGCGCCGTGGACATGAAGCTGCTCCGCTTCTTCCAGTCGGACCTGCAGAGCTCCGGCAAACTGGGGCTGGATGTCCGCGCCACGGTCGCTGTCAGCCACCCCACGTTGCAGGGGCAACTTCGCGTCCAGGACGTCACGGTCCTTCCACCCGACGCTCCCGTTGGCGTAGAACACCTGAACGGAGTGCTCGACGTGAGCAACGAGCGGATAACCATCACCCAGCTCACCGGGCAATCCGGTGGCGGCCGAATTTCGGCCACTGGGATCATTGGCTATCGTCCGCAGCTGCAAATGAATGTCGCTCTGAAAGCCGCCGGTGTCCGCGTGCGCTACCAGGATGCGATTCGCACCGTGCTCGACTGCGATCTCAATCTCCAAGGCACCTCGGAAGCCTCGACTCTCAACGGACGAGTCATCATCGAAAACCTAGGCTTCACCCAGTCCGATCTCGATCTCACCCAATTGGCCAGCGCTTTTCAGACCGGCAGCGAAACCGCGCCATCTCAAGGCATGGCGAACAACTTGAAGCTGAACATCTCGGTCGAGTCTTCTCAAAACCTCAGCTTGGCCAGCACGGCGCTGAATCTGGAAGGCAGCGTCCACCTGAAGGTGGTTGGCACCGCCGCCGACACGGTAATTGTCGGCCGCACCAGCTTCGACAGAGGCGAGGTTTTCCTGATGAGCCGTCGCTTCCACATTCAACCCGGCAGTGTCGTCTCATTGGACAACCCGAGCCGGACCGAACCGGTGCTCAACGTGAGCTTGGGCACTACTGTCAATCAGTATGACCTGACTTTGCATTTCATAGGCCCGCTCGACAAGTTGCGTACCAACTACATTTCCGATCCACCCTTGGCCACCGCCGATGTCATCAACCTACTGGTCCGGGGACAAACCGTCGAGCAAGCCGAAGCCGCACCATCCAATGTTGGCGCTAGTTCCCTGCTGGCTCAGGGCGCGGCCAGCGGCGTCAGCAGCGGAATTCAAAAATTAGCTGGATTCTCCAGCTTCTCAATCGACCCGACCCTGGGCGGCAATGATTCCAACCCCGGAGCCCGCATTGCTCTCCAGAAACGATTGTCCAAGAGCTTCCTCTTCACGTTTTCGACCGACGTGACCTCCGCCCAGCGCGAGATCATTCAAGGCGAGTATCAGTTCAACAGGAGGTGGTCCGCCACTGTGACACGTAACGAGAATGGCGGCTTTGCCGTCGACGGCAAGTTCCACACTACGTTCTAGCTGAGCTAGCCTAGAGCGGCTTTCAAAACTGTTTTCATAGCCGCGGCTTTAGCGTGCCTGTGAAGACCGTTCTCGTGTGATCGAGTAATCCAAATTACGTAAATTCATCCCGCAAAACGGGCGGAATCTGTTAGCCCAGCGTGTCAACGCTGGGTAAAGTACGTAAGAAACCGTCGAGCCCCGCAGGGGCGACACAGTTCTCACGCACACGGGAAATTGGAACGAGTCCCGTGGGTGAAGCCTGTCATGATTCGTTCCCTTCGACGAATTGGAAACAGGATCGTCGTTTCCAAGCCGCGAAGCGGCAAGAATAAAGCCCACGGCGCGAGCCGGGGCTATTTCCGTGGGACCTGGACCAGCCCCGCAGGGGCGAAAGAGGGCTGCGACACAGCTTGGTGTCCGCGAAATCGTGAGGGTTAACCGAAGAAAAAAGCTCGTTGTATGAGTAACGAGCTTCTTGCCACGCTGACTCTAATTGTCGATGCGCTGTACGACGGAGAGAATCTTCCACTCTCCATCCGCCTTGGAAAGTGTCATGTAGTCCACCCAGTGGGGTGTGACAAGTTTGGCGGAAGCGATGTCTCCCGAGACGTCCAACACGCTGATCTCTTCGGTTTGCTCTGCTCGCGGAAGGTTCGTCGGACCCTCGAAACGTACGTCCTGTACCATCTGCAAACCTGTTTTTTCCCTCATCGGGATGTTTCCATGAATCACATGCTTTAGGTAGTGAGGATGCAGCGTTTGCTCCATCCGACGGCAATCGCCGGTGTAATAGGCCTCAATGTAGTCCCGGACCGTGGCACGCACGGCGGACAAATCGTCGCTGGCACTCTTGTTCTGTTGCGCGCTGGTGACAACCGGAAGAAGCAGGCATAGGCTGGCGCCTAGAAGGAAGGCTTTCATGGCGGATTGTCTCCGATCCCGAAGAGATCGGGCAACTGGCATTATGCCCTATCCCCGATGGCAGATAAAGAACACCAAGGTCCAATGTAGCTGGAAGCTGGTAAGAACAAGTCGCAGTCAAACCGTCGTGACCTCGCTGCGTGTAATTTGCCTGTCCTCATCCCGCCCACCCTTACGATCAGGCCAAGATTTTCATCAACCCGTTCCGGCTGGCCCATATGCCCTTCTAGCTACCCAATGACGTTTGTTTCCGGTTAGCATCTAAGGTTACGCCGCTCGCTCGGTTGAAGCTGCACGCGCTTCTCGTCTGAAGATCTCTGGCCCCGGGGGTATGCCTTGGGATACACATTTATCAACATCGAAGATCCCCATGCGACCAGGAAGAAGAGGTCTTATTGGAGATTGTGGCTGGCTGCTATTTTTGTGGTCCTCGTTCTGTGCTTGCTGCACTGGGGCGGATATCTGCTTGTAGCACCGGAATCCCTGCCCAATCACGTGGATGCAGCCGTTGTCCTCCAGGGTTCTGTGAGCAGCGAGAAAGCTCGGATAGCCGCAGCCATGGCGCTGTTGCAACGGAGCTCTGCCGGCCGAGTCGCGCTCAGCGTTCCAAAGGAATCTCTTTGGGGTGAACAGGTCGTGCCCGTTGCACGACAGTACCTCGAAAAAAACTATGGCGCCGAGTTGGCTGGCAAGGTGGATTTCTGCGAAACCGCGACCGACGTGGACTCCACCGAGCAAGAGGCCCAAGAACTCAGCCTATGCATCCAGGAGCATCGCTGGAAAACGATTGCTCTGGTGACCTCAAACTATCATAGTCGTCGCGCTGGGATGATTTGGAGAAAAACTCTGCCCAGGCGCGATCCCTCAATTCAGTTAGCAGTGGATGGCGTAGCCGGTCCCGAATATCAGCCGCGCGGCTGGTGGCGCCAGCGACTCTATGCAAGAATCTGGTTCACGGAGGCTTCGAAACTCTTGTGGGCTATTGTGTAGTACTGAAGGGGACCTAAGCGCTCCCCCCGAAGGCATGCGTCTGTGATTTCAGCGTCGCCAGCTTTCCAATCCAATACTCAGGGCTCGGGATCGGGAATGGTCGGCTGCAAGTTGACACCCATGGGGATCGTACTGTAGATCGCGTCAACGCCGGCTCGGTCGGTATTACCGGAATAAGAGGACTGCCGACGGCCTGCAGAAGGCGGGCTCCTATTTTGAGAAAGCGATTCAAGCGGATCCGAACAATGGCCTCGCCTACTCCGGGCCTGCGGATTACTACGCTTTTCTCAGTCTGCTGGGCGGTCCGGAGGTCATGCCGCCGCGCGATGCCATGGCCAAGGCTCAGGCAGCAGCTACGCGCTCCTTGGAACTCGATGATGCACTCTCCGAGGCCCACGCGTCCATGGGGCATGTGCTTCACAACTACTATTGGGACGGGGAAGGAGCGGAGCTGGAATTTAAGCGTGCTATCGAGCTGAATCCCAGCTACTCCATCGTCCATCACTGGTACGCTCATCTGTTTATGCAACAAGGGCGCGTTCAGGAGAGTCTGGCGGAGTCGCAGCGCCCTGGAACTCGATTCCCTATCTCTTTTTATTAACAACGGTCTTGCTCGCATGTACTACCTCTCGCGGCGATTCGATGATTCGATTAAGCAGTGCCGGAGAGGTCTGGAAATCGATTCAGCCTATGTCCTGGCGCGCATACAACTAGCCCTCGCCCTGGAGCAGAAAGGAATGGCCAACGAAGCGATTTCCGAACTCGAACGCGCTCGCGATCAGGCCGGGGCCTATGCAGTCACGGACAGCAACGCGAACACGCTTTCACACTCTTCGCCTCAGAAGAGGATCGATTTACCGATGGTTCACGCCCTGCTCGGTCATGCTTACGCCAAGGCGGGCCGGATCTCCGGTGCGCAGAAAGAAATGACAATCCTGAAGACCGCGTCCCGGACCCGCTATATTGCCCCCTCGTGGGTGGCAGTCCTCTATATTGCCATCGGAGACAAGGACGAAGCTTTTTCGTGGCTTCAAAAAAGTTATCAGATCGATCCAAGCACATGCTGTACCTCAAGAAGGAGCCGTTGGTAGACCCGCTGCGGTAGGATCCCAGGTTTGATTCTCTTGTGAATCGCGTTCTTGTCAGCGGGTCGATTGCGCATTGATCGCCGGGAATTACAAATGGCGACAAGGAGAGCCTGGGCCTAATCGGTCGACATGTTGTGGCCTGCCACGAGCCTATTCCGAATACACAAGACCCACGGGAAAATTTGCCAACAGGGATGACAGCGCCAATGCCGGTCCATCGCCGTTCTGCGCTGTGACAATTCCTTCCCCGCTAAAGACGTTTCGATAACTCGCTTTCCGAATCTCCGGCGGAAGCTCAATCCGAGTGTCACCCCAAACTTCCTCGCCAGTAGGACGATCTTTTCGGTCCGCGAGAAGCATTGCGCACAGGCGCGGCACGGCAACAATGGCGACGGATCCTTCTCTCTCGCGCGCAAATGCACACACATGTTCGGCCTTCTGTCCCTTTACGGCCAACGGAGTGTATGCCCCTTCCTTAAACAGCTCTGCGTGTTGCTTGCGAAAACAGGATGCCTTCCACGTCGTGTAAAGCTTGATCCTGCCGTCTTGCATGTGATCGAGCAGCGCACTCGCGAACGCAGGCAAATTGTCATCTGCGGACTGCGCCGAGCTCCGCAACTCCTGAAATGCCTTCTGGCGGCGTCCATAATCCACCGGACGCCGGTTGTCGGGATCGACCAGGCTGTAGTTCCAGAACTCATTGCCCTGGTAAATGTCGGGCACGCCGGGCGACATCAGTTTCAAGAGAATCTGCGACAGGCTGTTGAACATGCCCACCCGCGAATACCGCTCATGAAACTCGGTAAAGTTATCGACAAAGCGGTTCTTCCGGCCCCGGTCCAAAATGGCTCGCACAAACTGTGACAACGCAGCCTCGTACTCATTGTTCGGGTTAGCCCAACTCGTGTGCTCTTTCGCCTCGCGCACCGCCTTCAACATGTATCGCTCAATGCGTTCCGTAAACTCCTTCCATCCTTCGCTAGTCGATGGCTCAGCGGGCCAAGCTCCTACCAACGTCTGATAAAGCAGATATTCGTCATTGCGATGAGGCGCGGGCTTGCCGTCAACCCATCGTTTTTTGCTTCGATTCGCATCTCGCCAACGCCGCAAACTAAGTCGCCATACCGCTGGAATCTCTGACAGCACATTGATACGCGCACGCACGTCCTCGGACCGCTTCGTGTCGTGAGTAGAAGTCGTCAGCATGGAATGTGGCCAGCACTGCCGGCGTTTCTGATTGGCCCGGTGAAACTCTTCGACGCTCACCCCGAACCGCCCCGGATTGCCGCCCACCTCGTTCAATGAAATAAGGCGGTTGTACCGATAGAAGGCGGTATCTTCCAGGCCTTTGGCCATCACCGCGCTGGTCACCTGCTGGAACTTCATGGCGAAGCGCACGATGGCCCGCCGATACCACTGCGGCTCCTCGCCATTCACATCCACCAGTAGTACACGGCGGATGAAGTCAAAAACAGAAAGGTCCGCCGCATTGCTTTTCTTCCGTCCTGCGGCAACTCCCTGTTCGATGTACCGCCGATCCTCGGGGGAAACCTCCTTGTCGTTCACGTAGGTGCGATAAACCGGAAAACAGGCAATGATTTCCGCCAGCGCACTCCGCAGACTGTTCAGCGTGAAATCGCAGGTGCGGCGGTTGGAGAGCGCGATCCGGCTCAGCAGGTTGGCCAGCACGTTTAGTTCACTGGCTAGGGCAACTTTCAAAATCAACTTCTTACAGTCGTAGACCAATTCCTCGTAGTTAAGTGTCTCGCCGACGAAGGACCGATAAATCCGCTCCAGGCGAGTTGCTGCCGTCGGGTCGACGAAAAGCCCATTCACCAGGTTCGCAAACTCATAGCCCGTGGTGCCATGAACCGGCCATTCTTTACGCAATCGCTCATCGCCAATGAGAATCTTTTCAACAATCACGTAACCCGGCTTGTCTTCCTGGTTCGCTGGCGAGTTGGCACTCCCCATCCCGCGCTGCAGGTCACGAAAATACTTGGCCGGATCATAAAGTCCATCGGGATGGTCAATGCGCAGCCCGTTCACCTTGCCCTGTGCAACCAACTCCACGATGAACTGATGCGTCACCTGAGAGACCCTATCGTTCTCCATCCGCAACGCAGCCAGATCGTTGATGTCGAAAAACCGGCGATAGTTAATGTCGTCGGCAGCCACTCGCCACTGCGCCAGCCGATACACTTGCGTCTTGATTAGTTCGTGCAGCGCATCGAAACTCCTGGAATCACCCACGGTTCCATTCAAACTGGCAACATTGTCGAGCAGGAACTTCATGATCTCGGGCGCTCGCGCGCACAACGATGCCAGCCGCTTCTTCTGGACCTCCTTTTCGCGATTTCGCTCTGCGATTTTTTCTGGAGTCATCTCATGCCGCGTGGGCAGATGGCCAAATGCCGTCTTAATGCTTTGCAGCTCAAGAACGTCCTCGTCGACCGCCCCTAGTTTTTGTTCCAACAGTTCGATCCGGAACCCTAGTATGCGGGGATACTCTCGCGGATTAATCGGGAACCGGTGCTCGTAATAAAAAATACTGAATTCCCCCCGCTCCGCATCGAACACCAGCTTGAGATCCCCACGCTCCAGCACGCCGCCGTATTGATCATCCAGAATTGGGATCAGGACTTTGCCCTGCAACTCGTCCTTGATCGGATCCCAATCGATATCGAAAAACTGCTCATAAGTGGACGCCTCGCCATTTTCCAAAACGTCCAGCCACCATGCGTTGTCGCTGCCCATCACGCCCATGTGGTTAGGCACGATGTCGAGGATTTGTCCCATGCCATGGCGATGAAGTTCAGCCACAAAACCTTCGTAGTCCTCGGGGCCGCCAATTTCGGGGTTTAAGGAATGGTGATCGATGATGTCGTAGCCATGCATGCTTCCCGGCCGGGCTCGCAGATAGGGCGACGCATAGCAATGCGTAATGCCCAAAGAAGCCAGATACGGAACCAGCTTGGCTGCGTCGCGAAGAGTAAATTCCCGGTTGAACTGCAGGCGGTAGGTCGAGAGCGGAAATTGATCTGTCATCGCTGGAACCAGGCCGCGGACCAAGCTGGCACCCAACCGCTCTCCAGCGCCGGAGTCACACTCTCGTCGCTGGCGAATACCAGTTTTCCGATCGGACGCGGTGCCTCCGGAAGCTCTTCATTCCCCAGATTCGCGATCAGGGTTAACCCCGACCGGCTATTCACAAGCCAGTTCACAAGCAGCCCTCGTTGGCCCCAGGGCTCGAACGTCGTCTGTCCGGCAAGAATTTCAGCTGCGAGGGGAACAATCTCCCGCTTCCGAGTCTCCAGCAGTTTCCGATAAAACCCCATCCAGCTGCGATGCTGTGGCTCAGTGGCCGAACTCCAATCCAGTTTGGCCGCTTGAAACGTGCTCTCCGCATTCGGATCGGGAATCTGGGAGCGCGCGGCCGGATCCCTGAACCGTGCAAATTGCGAGAACTCGTTCCTGCGCCCTTCCGTCACAGCCTTGGCCAGATCCGGTCCAAAATCACAAAAGAACGGAAAGGGTGTCTCCGCGCCAAATTCCTCGCCCATAAACAGCAAGGGCGGCGAAGGCGAGAGCAGCACGATCGTCATCGCAGCCTTCACGGCCCGAGAATCGGCTACTCTCAAGATTCTCTCCCCAAAGCCGCGGTTGCCTATTTGATCATGGTTTTGCAGGAATGAAACAAATGCAGTCGGGGGCAAGCCCCGGCTCGCCTCACCCCGGCGAGCGCCTTGGCGAAAGGAGGAAACCTGTCCCTGGTAGTCGAACCCCTCCGCCAGACACCGTCCCAGTCGCTGCACCGGGCAATCGGCATGATCCGCGTAATATCCGTCCTTCTCTCCTGTGAGGGCTACATGCAGCGCATGATGGATGTCATCATTCCACTGCGCGTTGTAGAGCTCGGCCTTGCCCGCGGGATTGGGCCTCAAATATCGTGCCGTATTGTTGTCATTTTCCAGCACCAGGTGCACGTGCCGCTGCGGTTCGATCACCGTGCGCACCCGGCTCGCCAGTTCGGTCAGGATGTCCGGTGTTGAATCATCAACCATGGCATGGACAGCATCCAGCCGCAGCCCATCAAAGTGGTACTCCGTAAGCCAGTAAAGTGCGTTGTGGACAAAGAAATCGCGCACCACGCTGCTGTCTGGACCGTCGAAGTTGATCGCCTCGCCCCACGGCGTTTGGTGCCGGTCGGTAAAGAATTGCGGCGCGTAAGTACGCAGATAATTCCCTTCTGGGCCAAAGTGGTTGTAGACCACGTCCAGAAAAACCATCAGCCCTTTGCGGTGAGCCGCCTGAATCAGCCTCTTCAAGTCATCCGGCCAGCCATATTGGCTATCAGGAGCAAAGAGCAGAACACCGTCGTAACCCCAGTTCCATTTACCCGGAAAGTCAGCGACAGGCATCAGTTCCACCGCAGTGAAGCCGAGTTCCGCAAGGTAGTCGAGACGATTCTCCACCGCTGCAAATGTCCCTTCCGGAGTAAAGGTCCCCACGTGAACCTCATAAATGATCGCCTCTTCCCAGGACCGCCCGCCCCACTCCTGATCCTCCCACTCGAAACTGGCTGCATCGACCACCTCGCTCGGGCCCTGTACATCCTGTGGCTGAAGTCGGGAAGCTGGATCAGGAACTTCTGGTCCGCCGTCGATCTGGAATTTGTAGCGCATTCCGGCACCGGCCTGATCGGTAACCAACTCAAACCAGCCGGCTACCCGCTGCATCGGCAAAGAGCCTCCACGCTTCGCCTCACCCAGGCAGAGGCCCACTTCTCTCGCTTTTGGTGCCCAGAGCCGAAATCGCACTCTGCCGTCCGCAAGACACTCTGCCCCGAACGGCATTGTGTGCAACCGCCTCATAAGCCATTTCTCCTCTCGTTTGCTTGGTGCTCAATCAGCAAGGCCAGCGAGCGCCCCTTCAGCGGATAGACTTGACTGGCGCTGTGCACCGAGCGCTGGCTCTGATCACTCCGCGTGGTATCCACAATCGATCGCCAATTAGCGCCCTGCGCCGCGCTGGGGAGAGTGAACGGGATCTCTTCGCTGCGGGCATTCATGAGCAGCAGGAAGTTGTCGTCGGTGATCTTCTCGCCCCGTTCGCCATACTCCAACAGTCCTTGTCCTGCCAGGAACATGCCCAGACAGCGCGCGGATGATTGCTTCCATTCCTCATCAGTCATCTCGTGGCCATCGGGCGTCAACCAGAGAATGTCTTTTACGCCCGCGCCTTTTATGGGACGGCCCTGGAAAAAATTCCTCCGCCGGAACACCGGATGCTGCTTCCGCAACCGCACCATGCGCTGCGCAAACGCTAGCAGATCGCGATCTGCCGCCTCCCAGTTCAACCAGCTGATCTCGTTGTCCTGGCAATAGGCATTGTTGTTTCCCTGCTGGGTGTGCCCGATTTCATCGCCGGCCAGCAGCATGGGAACGCCCTGGGAGAACATCAGGCTGGCAATAAAATTTCGAGATTGCTGTATGCGACACGTATTCACGGCCGGATCGTCCGTCGGGCCCTCCACTCCGCAATTCCAACTCCGGTTGTTGTCGCTGCCATCACGGTTTTCTTCTCCGTTCGCCTCGTTATGCTTCTGGTTGTAGCTGACCAGATCGCACAGCGTGAAGCCGTCATGGGCGGTCACAAAATTGATGCTCGCATAAGGCCTGCGCCCGCTGCGCTCATAAAGATCGCTTGATCCCGTCATGCGATAGGCGAGCTCGCCGATCAGGCCACCGTCGCCTTTCCAGTAAGAACGCACAGCATCGCGATAGCGGTCATTCCACTCGGCCCACCCTACGGGAAATTTGCCAACCTGGTAGCCGCCTTCCCCTAAGTCCCAGGGCTCCGCAATCAGCTTCGTCTGCGAGAGCACCGGGTCCTGCTGAATGATGTCGAGAAAGGCGCCCAGACGATCGACTTCGTGCAGTTCCCGGGCCAGGGTGGCTGCCAGGTCAAAGCGAAAGCCGTCTACGTGCATCTCCTGGACCCAATACCGCAGGCTGTCCATGATGAGCTGTAACACGCGTGGATGCTGCATGTTCAGGCTGTTGCCCGTGCCGGTGTAATCCATGTAATAGCGCGGATTGTCGGAGAGCAGGCGGTAGTAGGCGGGGTTATCAATACCGCGAAAGGAAAGTGTTGGGCCCATGTGGTTGCCTTCGGCGGTGTGGTTGTAAACCACATGAGGACGACCTCGATTCCCGCCGAATGCATCGTTTTCACCATGGTCTTGAACTCGCTGATCGGATCCAGCACCCCGTACCGGCGTTCCGGGGCAAAATAGCCAATCGAGTTATAGCCCCAGTAGTTACGCAGCCCTTTGTCGAGCAGGTGACGATCGTCGATGAAATAGTGCACCGGCATCAATTCCACGGCCGTCACTCCCAGTCGCTTGAGATGCTCGATCACGGGCGCCGTAGCCAAACCTGCATACGTGCCACGCAGATTGGCCGGCACATCCGGATGCCGCATGGTGAAGCCTTTCACGTGCACTTCGTAAATGACGCTCTCATGCCAGGGAATTTTCGGCGCCCGATCGGCGCCCCAGGTAAAAGCCGGGTCAATGACCTTGCACTTCGGCATCCCGACCCCACTGTCGCGCCGGTCAAAGGAAAGATCCTCATGCCTGCTCCCGACCCGATATCCAAAATGCGCGTCGCTCCACCGCAGCTCCCCTTCAATCTGCCTGGCGTAAGGATCCAGGAGCAGCTTGTGATGGTTGAATCGCATACCCCGCGCGGGATCGTAGGGCCCATAAACCCGGTAACCATAAAGCAGACCGGGACGGGCTTCCGGCAGGTAACCGTGCCAGACCTGGTCTGTCTGCTCGGGGAGCGGGATACGAAAGAACTCGTGCCGCCCTCGGGGATCGAATACGCACAACTCCACCTTTTCAGCGTGCTCGGAAAAAAGTGAGAAGTTCACCCCCTCGCCATCCCAGGTTGCTCCCAGGGGATAAGGCCGTCCGGGCCATACGACGGGTTTGGTGTTTACAAACAGTTCGTCTTCCTCGATTACGGCTGATTTCGCACGGGCGGGCTGGATTCTTACGGGCTCACGGTGTGGGTTTGCGGAGTCGTGCGTTGGGCGAAGAGCTCCAGAGCGAAGTTCACCCGTGAGCCGCTGATTTCGGATTCTCTATCGAAGTGGCCAAGCAAGCTCTTGACTGTAGGGATGGCCAGTGCGAGGTTCCATAAGGTACTTACTGTACGCTAAGCCTCGGAACCAATGTAGCCCCCTTGCTTGACTTCTCAACACGCGGGGCGGGGTCTCCATCGGTGCTTTCTGCATAAGATTCGCGACTCAAGTTCCAAAACCGGCTCTCTGCCCCATTTCCTCGGGTGATTTCGGCAAACTTTCGTAATTACGTACAGACTCTAAAGGATTGCCTACGTACTCGTTCAGAGTTAAAAGGAGACCAGAACATGGAGGATGGCCTTTCCTCCGAAACCAGGCGGTGAAAGCATGCGAGTCCCCGTGAAAATTTTGTACCCCGTGGTGGCCCTCCTCGCCCTCGTTTTTGTTATAACCTGCACGAGTTTTGCGCAACTCAGCACCGACGATGTCCATGTCGTCCCGCGCTCGCTGGCCGACAATCCGGAAAAACCCGCAACTTCCATCGATCCAGCGCTCCAGACCCACACCGCTCCTATTAAGAAGGACGTGGACCTGGTGCTCGTTCCCGTCACCATTACCGACCAGATGGATCGCCTCATTACCGGTCTGGACAAAGACAACTTCCAGCTTTTCGAGGGTAAGCAGCGGCAGGAAATCAGGCATTTCTCGACCGAGGACGCTCCGGTCTCGCTGGGCATCATCTTCGACATGAGCGGGAGCATGATTTCAAAAATCGAGCGCGCTCGCGAAGCGGTGGTTGAATTCTGTAAATCCGCCAACCCGCAGGACGAGTTCTTCATGATTACCTTCTCGGACGCGCCTCGTCTCCTAACCGGCTTCACTCGCAACGTGGATGAGATCCAGAACAAGCTGGTCTTCACCGCTCCCAAGGGCCGCACGGCTTTGCTCGACGCGGTTTACCTGGGCATGCACAAAATGAAAGAGGCCAAGAACCAGAAAAAGGCTCTACTTATCATCTCCGATGGCGGTGACAATCACAGCCGTTACACGGAAAGCGAGATCAAGTCTCAGGTCAAGGAAGCTGACGTCATGATTTACTCGATCGGCATTTATGACCATTCCTTCCCTACGATCGAGGAGAAGCTCGGTCCCGAACTCCTGAGCGAGATGTCGGAGGTCACCGGCGGCCGCAGCTTTACTATTGATAACCCAAACGACCTGCCCGATGTGGCCAGCAAAATCGGCATGCAGCTTAGAAACCAGTACGTCCTTGGCTATCGCCCCAGTCAAGTTCAGCACGATGGCAAGTGGCACAAGATCAAAGTGAAGCTGCATATTCCTAAGGGCCTGCCGCCCCTTCAGGTCTACGCCCGAACCGGCTACTACGCCGCCGCACAATAACCAATGTCGTCATTCTGAGCGGACGCAAGTCCGCCAGGAATCTGGCGTGCACCACCGAATATCCGCGGCTTATCGACCACTACCGCGAAATCGTCCTGAGTTCCCGGAACAGCATTCTCTCTTCTACTTACATCCAAGAACCCTGAATAAACCTTGTGTCCCCGTGTTACTGGGGGCCGCCGACCGGAGCTGGAAAAGCCATGGAGCAGAGCAACTCGCCTTTACGAGTACGTCCGTCGCTGCATTGCTGGTGTTCTAGGACGAGTCTTATACTTACCTACGCACGAAACAACCTTTACCTGCTGATGTACCTGCTCCGGTGAAGCGCAGAGGAAAAATGAAAATGAAAGACCTGTCGAGTACGGCTCTCTGCACCCTTGCGATTGCCCTGACCATGTCCTTACCCAGTGCGGTCGGCCAATCTAACTCCTCCACCCAACAACCTGCAGCCCAGAGCACCAGCCAGAGCAGCACCCTAAGTCAAAGGAGCCTGGAACGGATCACCAAAGAAGTCCGTCACCAGTTGGTGCTGCTTCCCTTTTACAGTGTTTTCGACAACCTCGGTTACAAGGTTTCCCCTGGTGGGACCGTGACCTTGATCGGCCAGGTGGTCAATCCGACGTTGAAGTCCGACGCCGAGAATGCCGTTAAAAACATCGAAGGCGTGGAGAGAGTAGTCAACCAGATCCAGGTTCTCCCCGTCTCCCCGAATGACGATCGCATTCGGCGCGCCGTATACCGGGCCATCTACGGCAATGAAGTGCTCAGCCAATATGAGCTGCGCGCCGTGCCTCCTATCCACATCATCGTGAATAATGGGCATGTGACGCTGGAAGGCGTCGTCTCTCGCCAGATGGATAAGCAAATAGCCGAGATGCAGGCCAAGAGCGTCCCCGGCGTGTTCTCGGTGACGAACAATTTGAGGCTGGAGAATCCATAGCAGCCTTGGCGGGTTCTGGACAGGAACAATCTCCGGCTCTCACGCCCCTTCCGGAGGCCGGCCAGTACCTATAAACCACAAGGTCTTGTCATTCAAGCGGAGCGGGGAATCTGCTTTTCTTAGTTCGGACCGCGTCAGGGTATCTTCTCAGAAGGCCAGGCGGGAGTATACTGCACGCAAAGGAATGAGCTTCAAGCCCTGCAGTTGATCGAATTTGAGTGTAAGGTTAGGCGAGCATCGCCCGCAAAGCCAATAATGCCAGATGTGCCGGGACTTCCTCTTAGGGCTGACTTCATCCTCCGACGCGGCAGGATTAGCGCCCGGCTTCTCCAGCGACTTCACTTCAAATTGATACAGCCTACCGTCCCGGAGATACCGGAGGGGGGTCGCACACGCCGGGTTGGCGCAATTGGACACCATCGGGGGGCCTCAACGAAAAGTTAGTTTGCTCTCAACGCCTTGAGCTTCTTATCTCATAAACCGGTCTCGAACTGAATACGGACAATCCTGTATAAGCATAGCTGACTATTCTAGAAGTCTAGAAGAGCAGAACTGGCCCGTCTGATCGAACGTATATTCCCGATCTTCTCGCCTCAAGAGACCCGCCAGGAACAGCCAATTTTCAGGCATGGAGAGTTCCCTCGGCGGAGAGAAGCAAGAATCAAGAATAAGGAATAGGTACGCGGTATTTTCTCCGGGAGCGTCGGGAGGGATTTTCTACATGATTTTCCCTATGAGTCTACGGTATTACCTTGATTGTTAGCCACGGCGCTAAACCTGTATAAAGTACTCACTGCGCATAAACCGACGCGAAGCGAGGCAGACGCTGGGTAATCCAAACATCTAGCGTCTGCCATTCCTATTTCAGGGCCTTATTTCCCCAACCTGCCTTCCGCCGCCCTGTGACCCGCGTCACAACGACTGGTGACGCCGCCTACAGCCGGGAACCCCGCCCTCGGTCAAAATCTACTTAGCAAATTGGGCCTCCTGCTTCTTATCGGCAAACCGGAGGACAGCATGGCGAACGACCGCATTACTGCTATTAGTAGGCAATTAGACTTTCTTATCCAGCGGCAGCTCGATAGCCTCGAAGAGGAGACGTTTCCGCGCCTCACCAAACCGGAGTTGCGCGATTACGAATTCCGCTTCGTGAGAATCAAAGCGCTTTGCCAGGACTTGGAACGCGAAGAAGGACTCCAGAAGGTACACGCCGCCGGTGCGTAGTTTGCCGCGATCGCGAAGTCTGGCCAGCAAAACCCCCCTTACGCAAGCGCCAAGCGGCACACAGAATAAAGCCCACGGCGTAAGCCGTGGGCTTCAGGGGCAAACGGGATCAACCCCAAAGGGTTGAAAGAACTGCTACGACACCTTGGCAAAAATGATAACCAGGGTGTACAAAGCCAGGGATTCAATCAGTGCCAGGCCCAGAATCAGCGCCAGCTGAATTCCCGGCCGGGCTGATGGATTGCGGGCCAGGCCTTCCGCGGCCGCCGCCGTCGCCCGCGCCTGTGCCAGTCCGCACACGGCGGATGCGATGGCCATGGCAAAGCCGGAAGTGATAGCGACCCAATCGCCGTGTGATGATCCACCGCCTTTTTCCTGCGCGAATACCGGGGCCGCAAAACATAGCAACGACAACATCACGAACAAATAGCTCAGTCTACGCATGGGTGTTCCTCTCCTCGTATGAATTGCCGCCAGGAGGTGGTTGACGTCTCCTCGTGCAGACGCCCTCACACTGGCAGCGACCAGCAGCTAGTAGCTTTGGTAGTTAGGAGTTAGCTCCTAGCGACTAGCTGCTAACTCTTAGCTACTTTCTTCAGTGTTCTTCCGCCACCGCCCCTTGCAGGTACACGGTGGTCAGCAGAACGAAAATGTACGT
>Ga0209804_1000564_pt1 | contig 29068 bp, 31 predicted proteins | sample GraSoiAngelo_139_FD_185896 | JGI IMG/M metagenome (GOLD analysis project Ga0209804, IMG submission 185896) | Grasslands soil microbial communities from the Angelo Coastal Reserve, California, USA - 14_0929_12_20cm (SPAdes) (version 2) | ecosystem: Environmental > Terrestrial > Soil > Grasslands ... | reverse complement strand
TACATCCGCAAGCTCATGATCGAACTGCCGAAGGGGAACGTGGTGGACCTTCAGCAGCTCGTGAAGTCGGGCGACTCCGTTTCCGTCGAGGACGCGGTCCGAAATGCGGTCCGCGAGTACGTCCGACGTCGGCTCCACAAGGCCATGGAAGGGGTCGACAAATAGGGCCGTGGCAGGGACGCGCGACCCTCGGTCGCGCGAGCAGAGCGGTTTCCACCGCGAACCGCTCGGGATGGACCAGGGATGGGCCTCGAGACCGTACAGCGCATCGGGAACCAGTCGTTCCTCGATTCGTTCGCCCTGGCGAGGCCGAAGGTCGTCGTGGTCGGGTGCGGAGGCGCTGGCGGGAATTCTGTCCACCGCCTCCACCGCATGGGCATCCACGGGGCCCGGACGGTCGTCGTGAACACGGACGCGGTGCATCTCGATTCCATTCAGGCAGACCGCAAGCTTCTGATCGGCGGAGGCGTGACGCGCGGCATGGGAGCCGGTGGACGGCCGGAGATCGGCGAGCGGTGCGCCGAGATCTCCGAGCAAGAACTCAGAAACCAAATTGGCGATGCGGACCTCACCTTCATCACGGTCGGGCTGGGCGGCGGTACCGGGACCGGGGTCGCACCCCACGTCGCGGAACTCGCCCAAGCCGCGGGAAGCGTCGTGATCAGCTTGGCGACGACCCCGTTCCGGGCCGAACGCGGACGGATGACGAACGCCCATGCAGGGATCCAACGTCTCCGGGACCGCACCGACTCGTTGATCCTCCTGGACAACAACCGTCTCCTAGACCTCGTCCCGAATCTCCCGGTCGAACAAGCGTTCGCCGTGATGGACCATCTGATCGGGGAGGTGATCAAGGGGATCACAGAATCCATTACGGTTCCGTCCCTGATCAACCTGGACTTCAGCGACGTGCGCACGATCCTCCAGTCGGGCGGCACGTCGACGGTCTTCTACGGCGAGAACGCGGAGAACGACCCGCAGCGCCTCGTCTCCGAAACTCTCAATAACCCGCTCCTCGAGGTCGACTACCGCGGCGCGAATGGCGCCCTCATCCATATCAGTGCGGGCCCAGGACTCCGACTGCGGACGGCCCACGAGGTCGTCGAAGGTCTGACGGCCGCGATGCGTCCGGATGCGAACGTGATTTTCGGCGTTCGGGTGGACAAGAAGTACAACGGGATCCTTCGCGTCCTGGCCATCATGACGGGCGTGCGTTCGCCCATGGTTGATGCGGTACGCGAGTCCGTCTCGCTCGCGGATGTGGTCTCGGATCCCGAGTCCCGATCGTCGATCCCGAACGAGTTCCCTCGGACGAATCGACGACGCTGATCGTCACGCAGGTGGCGGCGGCAGCCGGACCATGGCGGCGGAGTCTTCCTCGATCGCACGGGTCAGATCCCGTGGCTTCAGTCGCACCCGGATCGTCTCGGGCTTCGGCTTGACCATGTTCCAGCCCGCTCGGCTGATCGCGCCACCGACCATCGTCAGGACGACGTACATGCCGAAGGTCAGGAAGGTGATCGCGACGGGTTGGAGGATGCCGCTCAGATCGAACCCGAGGTTGAGGCCCGCGGTGGGGTCTCCCACGCTCTCCCCGGATCGGGTTTGAGTCGGGACGATTTGCACCTGCGCCACGGCCCGGCTCTCCTTGCCGTTCGCGTCCGTCTCGATGAGGCTCACCTGATAGACACTCGCGTTCGTGTATCGGTGCGGGCCGGGGGTCGACCCGGAGAGACGAGTCCCATCGCCGAAATCCCATTGTAGGGTGGAGATTGCCGCGTCGCCCTGCCGCGAGGTATCTTGGACCGTCGCATTGAAGTCGGTCGAGTCCCAACGGAAGGATGCCGTCGGGCCGGTGTGGCTCTGGTTCTGCGGGAACTGACTCCGGAAGAAGTCTCCCGGAGCCGTGGCGATGGCCAGGGCGTGAGAGAAGGTGAACACGAGAAGTCCGAGGCCCAGGGCGAGCACGCCGAGGCCGAGGAGCAACTCGACGTGGTCCCTCTTCAAGAAGGCCATCGGGCCGTGCGATGTGGCCAGCATCCATAAAAGCGCAAGGCGCGGTTCTCAAATCCGAGAAACGAGAACGGACGTCACCCTCGAAAGATCGGGCGCTCGGACAGGAACGCCGGTTCCGCGAGGGGTCGGGATGGACGGCCTCTCGTCTCGTTGGCGATGCGGTGGCGGAGGGCGTCCACCGCCATTTCCGTCTGTTCCTTCGTCTGCCGCACCCGGACGTTCAGGGTGCCGCCCTCGATTTCTTTCTTGCCGATCACGACGATGTAGGGGACCCACTCCTTCTCCGCGTTCCGGATTTTCTTTCCGAGGGTATCGTTCGAGTCGTCGAGGTCGGCACGGATGCCGTCGAGGCGGGGCAGGAGCGACTTGGCATACTCGAGTTGGTCTTCGCTGATCGGCACGATCCGGACCTGTGTCGGCGAGAGCCAGACCGGCAGCATCGGCGGCGTTCCCGCCTTCGCCGCCGCGGCAGCCTTCTCGAGGAGGGCGTATAGGACCCGCTCCACCGCGCCGCTTGGAGAGAGATGGAGGATCAGCGGGTGGCGCTTCTTGCCGTCCTCGTCTGTGAACGTGATCCCGAAGCGTTCCGCGTTCTCCGTGTCGATCTGGTCCGTTGTCAGGGCCGCGGCCTTGTCGTTACCGTCGACGAAGTTCCATTCGTACTTCTGGACGAAGTAGAAGAACTGCTCGGACCACATTTCCACGAGGATCGGCTTGCCCCACCGTTTGGCGTAGGCCACCACGAAGTCCTTGTGAGCATTCCAAAAGTCCTGGGTCACCCGCATGCCGACCTCGAAGTCGTCGGGCATGGAGAGACCGCAGTCCTCGAGGATGCCCCAGGCGACGTCGAAGCGGACCATCAGCTCCTCCTTCGCCATCTCGATGTCCGAGACGAGGGCGTGGCAATCGGGCATCGTGAACGCCCGCAGCCGGCGGAGTCCCGCCACCTCCCCACGCTGCTCCGCGCGGAAGGAATAGCGTGTGAGCTCGTAGAGCGGGAGGGGGAGTTGCTTGTACGAGATGACCATGTCCTTCATGATGAGGAACTGCCCGAAGCAGGCGCTGAATCGGAGGAAGGCGCGCTTGTTCGGCGTCTGTACGATGTATTGGCGCGCAGGGAAGCGGGCCAAGTAGGACTTCAACGCGGGGTGCTCGAAGTCGTACATGACGGGGGATTCGACCTCCATCGCTCCGTATTCCCGCACCCGCTCGCCGATGAACTCCTCGAGGAGTCCCTTGATGAGCTTCCCTTTCGGATAGTACCGCAGGTTGCCGGGATCGGACCCGGGCTCGTAGTCGACCAGCTCGAGTTCCTGCATCAGGCGGACGTGGGCGGGTTCCTCCTTCGCCTCGCGCGACTTGGCCATCTCGTAGGTCGCGAACTTCTGCAATCGGTCGTGGCCTTCGAAAGGATATCCGCTCACCTTCCCGTCCTTGATCGAGAGGTGATGCATGTGCCCGGTCGGCTCCAGGATGTGCCAGTGGGAGACGAGCTTCGCCTCAGCCTTCACGGCCTCGGAGACGTCCTCCTTGCCCGCGGCGGCGGATTCGGCGACGATTTCGCGGGACAGCTCGCTGAGCGGGTGACCCTTCACCGCGACCTTGAAGGATTTGTAGTATCCGAAGGGCGACGAATGGACCTCGAAGCCCCGGGCGACGAGCTCTTTTTCCAGGGACGCGATGAGCTCCAGAGCGGGGCCCGGAGCGGCGAGTGACGAGCTCAAGTGGGCATACGGGTACAGTACGACACGTTTCGTATGGACCTGGCCCGCCACGTCTGCGACGTTCTCGGCGGCGACCTTAGCGACGCTCGCCAGATTCGCCTCGTCTCGCTTCTCGGCGCTGACGAAGCAAACGAGCGCTTCCTCCACCCTGTCCCGACGTTTCGATGCAGGGATGTCCGGGGCGGACTTCAGGGCCTTCTCCTTCACCTCGTACTCGAGGTAATCCACATGGAGGAACAGGACGCGCATGATCGGCCCGCTTATCGTTCGGAGGTATAAAGTTCCTGCCGGGCGCCCGCGTAGCGTGAAATAGGAATCCGCCGTTGTTCGCCGCGATGGGGAACCCGGCCACGATCTGGCGCCATCGAACGGGAGAGATCGTCCTCGATCGCACGCGGGTGATGGGGATTCTCAACGTCACGCCCGACTCGTTCTCCGATGGCGGTCGTTACTTCGACCCGGAGGCCGCCCTCCGCCATGCCCTCGATTTCGTCGACATGGGGGCGGACCTGGTCGACATCGGCGGCGAATCGACGAGGCCCGGTTCGGATCCCGTGTCGGCCGAGGAAGAGTGGCGTCGGGTCGGCCCTGTGATCCGCGGTCTTGCCGGAAAGGTCCCGGTGCCCCTCTCTATCGACACCATGAAACCGGCCGTCGCTTCGAACGCCATCGACGCGGGCGCGTCGATCGTGAACGACGTCTCCGGGCTGAGAGATCCGTCGATGGTGCGTCTCGTCGCAAAGAGCCGCGCGGGTGTGGTCGCGATGCACATGCTCGGAAATCCCAAGACGATGCAAGAGCACCCGGCCTACGCCGACGTGGTGGGAGAAGTCCGATCGTTCCTGACCGAACGGATACGGATCCTCGAGGACGCGGGGGTGGCCTCCGAGGCAATCGCGGTGGACCCGGGCGTCGGCTTCGGGAAGACGCCGGATCACAGTCTGGCCCTCCTGCGCCACTTGGACCAAATCGCGGCCCTCGGCCACCCGGTCGTCGTCGGCGTGTCGAGGAAATCGTTCCTTGAGCGACTTGGTGGCGGCGCGACAGGAGATCGGCTCTCAGGGAGCATCGCCGCGGCCGCTTTCGCGGTGACGAAAGGGGCCCACGTCGTTCGGGTCCATGATGTCCGCGAGACGGTTCGGGCGGTGCGCGTTGTCGACGGCATGCTTCGCGGTGAAAAGCTTTAACCGTCGAAGCGATTCGTACCGTAATGGTAACGCGGAAGGCCATCGCGTCGATCCTGTCGGACTACGGCGACATCGTGATCGCGACGGTCTGTTCCCATTCCTCCCTCCAGATCTTTCATGGCGCCCGCCAGGAGGGATTCCGGACCCTGGGGATTGCGATTGGGAAACAGCCGCGGTTCTACGACGCCTTCCCCCTGGCGAAGCCGGACGAATTCCTGATCGTCGATTCGTATGCGGACATCCTCGATCAGGCGGAGGACCTGGTCGCGAAGCAGGTCGTCACCGTGCCGCACGGTTCCTTCGTCGAGTACATGGGCTCCGAGGTGTTCGCGAAGCTCCCCATTCCCACGTTCGGGAACCGCGAAGTCCTGAAGTGGGAGTCGGACCGGGAGAAGCAGAGGGAGTGGCTCACGTCCGCCGGCGTCCCGATGCCGATGAAGATCGAGCGACCGCAAGACATTGACCGCCCCGTGTTCGTGAAGTACTACGGGGCGAAGGGCGGCCGCGGCTCGTTCATCGCGAAGAACCACGAGGATTTCAAGGAGTCGATCCAGCCTGGGATGAAGTACGCCATCCAGGAATACGTGGTCGGCACGCGGTATTACATGCATTACTTCTACTCGCCTCTGGCCTCGTCGGGCTATGCACTCTCTCGAGGCTCGCTCGAGATGCTCGGAGTGGACCGGCGAGACGAAGCGAATATCGATGAGATGTACAAGCTCGGTGCCCAGGAGGCCCTCCGAAAGATGGGACTCCTTCCGACCTTCGTCGTCACGGGCAACATGCCGGTCGTCCTGCGCGAATCCCTCTTGCCGAAGGCGTTTGAGATGGGAGAGCAGGTCGTCGAGCGATCGATGGAACTGTTCGGGGGCATGATCGGGCCATTCTGCCTCGAGACGATCGTGACCGACAAGCTTGAGTTCAAGGTGTTCGAGATCTCCACGCGGATCGTCGCGGGGACGAACCTGTTCATCGCCGGTTCGCCGTACTCCGACCTCACAGAGCCCGGCATGTCGACCGGTCGAAGGATTGCGCGGGAAATCCGGATTGGACAGAAGCAGGGTCGTCTGGCCGACATCCTGAGCTGAGGGACTCCTTCGGACACGGAATCATCCAGGAAAAATACACGGAAACGCTTTTAAGGGCCGGGTAGGAATGCGAGGCGCACGATGGCGGATCCCCTGACGGACCCGGTCGTCATCACCGTGGTCCTCGCCGGGGTCGCGCTCGCCATCGCGGTGGCGTACTTCGAAATGAAGTTCATTCACAAAAAGATGAAGAATCGGCGCGTCCGGGCCGCGAAGCAGGATTCGAACCTGCCGGACGAAGCCCACAACGCCATCGTCACGGCGAAGGCGATCGCGGCGACCCTGGAACGTCAGGGAGTCCGCAGCCACGAAGTGACCTCCTGGATTCGGGAAGCCGAAATGGCCTATCAGCGTGGCAACTACCGGGTGACGAACGATCTCATCGGGAAGGCGAAAGAACGTCTTCTCGCCTTGAAATCGGTCCAGGCGTCGAAGGGCGACATCGCCAAGCTGGAGCAGCTCTCGGCGGTCGGCGGAAGCGAGGAGGTCACGACGAAGGAGATCCTGACGAAAGAGGTCCCGCCGAACTTCCCGCAATCGAAGTTCTCGATTCAGGTCGCGGGTAGCGCCATCGAGCAGGCACGGTCTTCCGGTCGTGACGTCGTGCAGGCGACCGAATTGCTTGAGGCCGCGAAGGGTCGGTTCGATGCGAAGGACTACGATGGCGCGCTCACGATGGCCCGTCTCTCCGCACGATCGGCGGAGGGCAAGAAGGTCGAGATGCCCGCGGCGCCCTCGAAGCGTGCCCCCACGACCGTGATCGTTTCAGATCGCGCATGTCCCTCGTGCGGTGCCCCGCTCCGGGCAGACGACGCCTTCTGTCGCAAGTGCGGGACCCGTCTCGTCCCGTCCTCGTGCGCGGCGTGCGGGGCGAGTCTCCTCGCGGACGATTCGTTCTGTCCGAAGTGTGGCAGGCCTGTTTCTCAATGAGATTCTTGGCCTGCGAATAAACCTTAATTACCGAGGCTCACCATCCCTCGCATGATGACGATGGGGAGCGACATGGAACAGGCCCTCACCGCCCTGTACGGCGAAGATCAGGTCGCCGCCGTCATCACGCTGAAAGTGGACACGAAGGAAGCGGATCGGATCGCCACGGAGATTGCGAAATTCGACGTAGTCTACGACGTGTACCTCGTGACGGGGGACACCGACATCGTCGCGAAGGCACGGTTCAAGAACTACAAAGGCCTAAAGGACTTCGTGCTTTCGAGCTTGGCGCCGATCTCGGGGATCAAGGACACGAAGACTTTGATGGTGGTCACCACCTACAAAGAAGGCGGACAATCGAGGGCGCAAAGTTGAGGGCAACGCGGCACACCGGGAGATGGTCAGATGGACACCGAAGCGAGGCTGAAGCAAGTCATGGACGTCCTCGACCAGATCGCGGAAGACACGTCCGTCCCTAGGAACATCCGCCGCGGCGCTGCCGAAGCAAAGGCCCGACTTGCGAAGAAGGGCGAGGCGCTCGACCTCCGGGTGACGAGCGCGATCATGATCATGGACGACCTGGCGAACGATCCGAACATCCCGCTGCATGGCCGGACCCTCATCTGGAACGTCATCTCCCAGCTCGAGACCGTCAAGTAGCCATGGCGGAGAGTGCGCCGGGCGGGAATCGAACCCGCATCGAAGGCTTGGGAAGCCTTCGTCCTGCCACTAGACTACCGGCGCTCGCGGCCGCCGAAGCCGGTCACGCGCTATGAAGGTTGTCGCCCTCGGGGCGCGCGAATCGAGGATCATTTCGTTCCAGACTGAATGCCGAGAACCGTCTCCTGCCCCAGGACGCCCGAGGCCGCACGTTCTCGCTCCCGTTCAATTCGGACCCCGAACTTCCGACATCCGCGGGTCACGAACACGATATAGTGGCCGAACATTCCAAAGATGAAGATCGACCCGAAGAGCCGCGCGCCCATCCGTCGCGTCGACTTGAGCGAGTCGGCATTGTCGAACTCCACGTAGGAGATCATGCCGCGGAATCCTCGGTTCATGAACGCTTGTAGGGCCAACGTCTTGCCGATCGCGTGCAGCCGTTGCCCCCGGTAACGGTTCCGCGTGAACCCCTTGTACATGTAGATGTAGTGCCCGTCGATCCGGAGGAACAGGTCCGGTGGACGGATGCGCGTAGGTTTGGTCGAGTACCAGCTATAGGCCGCGAGGGTTTGTCCGTCGAGGATCCCGAAGCATTCGTCGCCCTTCGCGAGGGCCTCCGCCACGAAGTCTTCGGTCATGTCGCATTCCGGATCCTTCCCGAAATTATGGATCTCCGCGGGCGATAGGAACCGCGCGACGTACTGCGGCGGACGCTCGATGAACGCCGGATTCACGAAGCCGGCGCAGAAGCACTGCAGGAGCTTCGCGCGCACGTGCCTTCGAATGCGCCTCAACGGCTTAGTGGCCCAACCCGGAACTCGTTTCCGGGCGCGAGCATAGACCTCAGCGGCCTTCGCGATTTCGCCCCCGTGGGATGAGATAACACGCCGCCCAGATAATTGTACCGCGCGGTCAGGCCGCTCCCGCCTTGACCCCAACCCGATCGACGGTCATCAGGAGGTCCACCTCGCGGCGCAGGCGGGACGCGACATTTGCCATCTCGAGCAGCTCTTGTCGGATCTCGTTCGTCGCGGGCAGGTTCGCGGCCACATGGTACGAAAGGGCTCGAGGATTGCGGAGATTCCAGGTCTCGTCAATGAGAACATGTCCTCGAGCTTCGAGCGATGGAACGGCACCCTCGACACGCTGGCGCAAGGCATCCGCGAGGGCGTCTGCATCCGGGCCGACCGCGTCGTCGAGGAACTCGACCTCGGCGCGGAGGTAGGGGCGAGATGCGTCGATCGCGACGATCCGGAAGCGCCGACGCCCCTCCGCCACGATGTCGTAACGTCCATCCTTGGATCGCTCCGAAGCGATGATGGCCGCTTCCGTGCCGATCTTTCGGGGGACCGCCTCGCCTCCGATCTCCTCGCCCTCCAGGATCAACACGACGCCGAACGGTTCGTCGTGTGCGAGGCAGCGACCGATCATTTCGCGGTATCGCGGTTCGAAAATCTGGAGTGCGAGCGTCGCCTCCGGAAACAGGACGGAATGCAGCGGGAACAGAGGGAGCCGCACGCGGGCCCCGCAATTCCGCGGGAGGGGATAAGCCTTCGTCACTTCGGGTGAATGTCCAGGGCCACGACCCAGACCGTGCGGCATCCGGGACAGTGGACCTCGCGGTTCGTCGAGTCGCCCTCGTCCGCGAGCTTGAACGTGAAGAAGAGGGGATTGTTGCACCGCGGGCAACTGAAATTGAGTCCTCCGACCGTCATCGGTTCCCTCGATGAGCCGGGCCATCTTAAGGCTGCGTGCGGTCCCGGTAGATTTATGCAAGTCACGCCCTTGCGGACGCGTCGATGCTACTCGAGAAAGTCGTGGCTCCCCCGTTGGACAATAACGCGTACGTCGTCGTGGACGAGAAAAGCCATCAGGCCGCGATCATCGATCCGGCCCTCGCGGGGGAGGAGCTCCTTGGGTTGGCGGAGAAGCACGGGGCGAAGGTCCTGTTCATCCTCAACACCCACGGCCATCCCGATCCCACGGCCGACGATGATTCGATCCGCAGGGCGACCGGGGCCAAGATCGCGATCTTCGAACTCGACGCCCCTCGGTTGGAGAAGAACGCCCGGGAGACACGCTGGTTCTTGCCCGCCCCTCCGCCGCCCGTGAAACCGGACGTCCTGTTGAAGGAAGGATCGGAAATCAAGGTGGGCGATCTGACGTTCCGGACCCTCCATACGCCCGGCCACACGGAAGGGAGCGCCTGTTTCTACATCGTGTCGGAAGAAGCCCTGTTCACCGGCGATACGCTGTATGCGGGATCCCACGGCCGGACGGACACGTTTGGCGGGAGCCCCGCCAAGATGATGTTCAGCCTCCGTCGCCTCAAGGAACTCCCGCCAGCGACACGGGTGCTGCCTGGTCACGGTCCGGAGACATCGCTCGGGGATGAGACCTGGCTGAGCGACCTCGTATACCCGATCCTCTGATCAGCGTCTGCCGCTCGCGGCCCGCCAGCTCCGCGCCGCCGGGATCCGATGGACGAGGCGAATCGGCCTGGCTCGTCGACCGACACCAAGGCCTAGGCGACGGTACACAACCTTCATGCTGAACACGACGACGAGGAAATACGCATACAGGATTGGAAGGGTCACGGGCCAATAGTACTGCCACAGGATCGCCACGAGGCTCACGATCGCCAGCGCGCCCACGACGATCCGCAGGACGAATGCCTCGATCGCGGAGCGGCTCAAGGGTCCCCCGTCGACGCCATAGTTCGTGTGACGCACCGGCTCCTGGAACGCGTGGCGGGCCGATGCCCAGACCCCAAAGATGAGGATCGGTGTGAGGACGGACATCGCGAGGTGTGCGGCACCCGTTGTGATCGTGAGATCAATGATCCACGCCGAATACGCGATAAGTGCGGCCTGGAACACCCGCTTCCTCCGATAGATCGGCAGGAAATTCGGCATGATGACGGTCTTCAGAGTCCGTTTCACGAGCTCGGCTCCAAACGTGATGGACTTGGGGAGTCGCTTCGCGAGAAACGCCGCAATCCGATCTGACCGCCCCATCAGAATCGGCTGCAAGGAGCTCATCACGATGCACAGGATCCCCGCGAAAGGGGTGAGGTACTTCGCCGCGTAGTCGTTCGAGAGATGGGGATTCGCCTGGATGGCACGGGCGCCGACCGTCGCATAGAGGATAGCCTCCTCGTTCCGCGCGATCATGCTGGTCCCGATCGCCGTGGACGCTCGCCCTGAGAAGCCGATGAAGTATCCCAACGCCGCGGTAAGGAATAGGTCGTTCAACAGGATTAGAGGGGCTGCAATGAGCAGCATGGGCAGGACGGACGAGAAAGAACCCGGGTCGATCAGCATTCCAAAGCTGAGGAAGAAGATCGCGACGAACGCATCGCGTAGGGACTCCATCTTCACCTTCAGTCGGCCCGCGAGGTGCGTGTCCGCGAAGACCATCCCCATGAAGAATGCTCCGACGATGGCAGGGATCCGGAAGGCCTCCGCGAGAGCCGCCGCAAGAAAGACGGTCCCGAGGGCGAAGAGGACGAACAATTCCTCGCTCTTGATTCGTTCGAAGATCGCTGCGGTCCGGGGGACGACGACGGCGGCAAGGAGCGCGAAGAAGCCGATGAACAGCCCCACTCCGGCGAAGAGACCCCCGATGTTCACGGGTCCCTCGGCGGGGAGGATCATCCCGTTCGCCAAGGTGAGGATGAACATGGCGAGGAACGATTCGAGGATCACCATCCCGAGGATGAATTCGGTCTCCCGGTTCCCGAGTCGTTTCAGGTCGATCAACGACTTGGCCGCGATCGCGGAGCTCGACATGCCGATGACGCCTGCCATGAAGATCGTGTCGATGACAGGCCATCCCAGCCATGCTCCGATCACGAATCCCGCGAAGAAGTTCACCGCGAGGTTCGTCACTGCCAGGATCGCGGCGGCCTCTTTCGTCTTCATGAGTTTCGTGATGCTGAATTCCAGGCCGACGAAGAACAGGAGAAGGACAAGGCCGAGCTGCGAGATGCTCTGCAGGAACGTGCTGTCGGCGAGGATGCCGTCGTACGACGTGCCGAAGACACGGAGATGGATGTTAGGCCCGATCAGGATCCCCGCGATGATGTAGCCGATGATGATCGGGATCCGGACCCGCGCGGCGAGTGCAGCTCCGATGAAGCCGACGCTCGCGATGACGCCGACATCGAACATGATGGACGTCGTCTCAATCACGCGGTGCGTCTCCCGGAGGGGCCAGCGCGATCGCTCGCGATCTTCGCGAGAGAACCGAGGTTCCCATCCCGATGGCGCATCGATCCTGTTCCTACAAAAAGCCGTTGTCAACGCGAGACGGACCCTGCCGTCCGAGGTTCCGACGGATGTCCGAGATGAGCTTTATTACGCAAGCGAGGGTTCGGCGGACGATGGCCGACGACTGGCATTCCTTGCCGGCCGACGCCGTCCTCAAGCGACTTGACGCCTCTCCCTTGGGCCTGGATTCACAGGAGGCGGCCCGTCGGCTGGCTCGTTTCGGGGCGAATGAACTCGTCCAGACGGCGAGGGTGAATCCCCTCCGCATCTTGCTGAGCCAGTTCGTGGACGTACTCGTGATCGTCCTGATCATCGCTGCGATCATTTCCGCGGCCCTGGGGCTCCTGCAGGGCGAGAACGCGGACCTGTACGACGCCGTGCTCATCATCGTGATCGTGGTCATGAACGCGATCCTCGGTTTCGTCCAGGAGTATCGAGCGGAGCGGTCCCTGGAGGCCCTCAAGAACCTCGCGGCCCCGAAGGCACACATCCTCCGCGAGGGAGGGATCGTGGCGGTGCCCTCCCGCGAGCTCGTGCCCGGCGACGTGACCGTCCTCGCGGCAGGCGATCGGATTCCCGCCGACGCCCGTCTCCTCGAGGTCGCGAGCCTCCGCGTCAACGAGGCGTCGCTGACCGGGGAATCCCTCCCGGTCAGCAAGGCGGTCGACGCGCTGTCCCGCGATTCCTTCCTGGGCGACCGCAAGAACATGGTGTTCATGGGCACCTCGGTCGACGGGGGCCGCGCCAAGGCGGTCATCGTCGAGACCGGCATGGCGACCCAGCTCGGCAAGATCGCGGGACTCGTCCAGCAGGAGACGAAGGAGGAGACGCCGCTCCAGAAGCAGTTGGATCGGCTCGGGAGGCAGATCGGCGTCGCGGTCCTGATTGCCGCGGGCCTCATCTTCCTCATCGGCGTCCTACGGGACCCGGGTCACATCGAGCTCCTGTTCCTGACCGCGGTCGGGCTGTCCGTGGCCGCCATCCCGGAAGGGCTCCCGGCGATTGTGACGATCAGCCTCGCGTTGGGACTCCAGCGGATGATCCGCCGGGGCGCGTTGATTCGCAAACTTCCCGCGGTCGAGGCACTCGGCGCCGCTTCCGTGATTTGTTCCGACAAGACCGGCACGCTCACGAAAGGGGAGATGAACGTGAGGGTTCTGGTCGCCGGGCCGGTGGAATTCAGCGTGATCGGCGAGGGTTTCGATCCGTCCGGGGTCGTCCGAACCGATGGCCAGGTAGCAGATCCGGCGACGCATCCCGGATTGCAAGCGCTCCTCGAATGCGGAGTCCTCTGCAACGACGCGGTGCTCCGACGGGAGGGAACTCGATGGGTCGTGGAAGGCGATCCGACGGAAGGTGCGCTCCTCGTGGCGGCGCGGCGTGCCCGCGCGGACTCCGAGGCCATCCGGGCCAAATGGCCGCGCATCGCGGAGATCGCCTTCACCTCCGAGCGGAAGAAGATGTCGACCCTCCACGCGCAGTTGTCCGAACCGGACCTTCGCGCGGTCCTCTCCTTGCCGGAAGCGGAAAGGCCACGGCGCCTCGAGGGGCTGCCCGCGGTCCTCCACGTAAAGGGCGCACCTGAGCGGATTCTCGCAAGCTGTTCGCACCATCTCGTGGACGGAGAACGGAGGCCGTTGTCCGAATTCGACCGAAGCCAGTACCAGTTCCGGAACCAGGAGATGGCCACCCGGGCGCTCCGCGTGATCGGCTTCGCGGTTCGTGAATTCCATGGGGAGGTGCCACCTCTGAAGGAGGACGCACTCGAGGCGGACCTCACCTTCCTCGGACTGGCCGGGATGATGGATGCGCCACGGTCCGATGCGATCGAGGCGATCCGCCGCTGCAAGAACGCGCGCATCCGCGTCGTGATGATCACCGGGGACCACAGACTCACCGCGATGGCAGTGGCCCGGGAGATGGGGATCCTCGGCGGAGGGGACCTCGCCCTCACGGGGGAAGAGCTCGAGAAGATGTCCGATCAAGACCTTGTGCGCCAAGTGGAACGGATTCGCGTCTACGCGCGGGTGGCCCCGGAACACAAGATGCGCATCGTGGACGCCTGGAAGAAAGCGGGGCACATCGTCGCGATGACCGGCGACGGCGTGAACGACGCCCCCGCCCTGAAGCGGTCCAATCTGGGCGTCGCGATGGGGATCACGGGGACGGACGTGGCCAAGGAGAGCGCAGACATGGTCCTCACCGATGACAACTTCGCGTCGATCGTCGCGGCGGTCGAAGAAGGCCGGGGAATTTACGAGAACATCCGGAAGTTCGTCGCCTTCCTCCTCTCCGCGAACGCAGGCGAGGTCCTGATCATGTTCATTGCCACGCTTGCCATCGCAGACCCCAAGTTCCTTCCGTTCTTCGCGCCGGTGCAGCTCCTCTGGATCAACCTCGTGACGGACGGACTGCCCGCTCTCGCGCTCGGTGTGGACCCGTACCCGACGGACATCATGGACCGGCCGCCGCGCAATCCGAGGGAAGGCGTGCTCTCGAGGGACATCCTCTTCCTGATCTTCGTCGTCTCGGCGATCCTCACGGTCGGCACGCTCGGCGTGTTCTTCCTCGAATTGCAGGAAGGGGCCGATGCCGTCCGAGCCCGGACGGTCGCCTTCACGACCATCGTGTTCTTCGAACTGTTCCTCGTCTTCTCCATGCGATCTCCGCGCCAGACCATCTGGCAGATCGGTCTATTCACGAACACGAAGCTCATCCTCGCCGTGCTCGCATCCATGGCGCTCCAAGTCGCGGTCATCTATACGCCGTACCTCCATGACGTGTTCGAGACGGAGGCCCTATCTCCCCTCGACTGGCTCGAGACGGTCCTGATTTCCTTTACCGCGTACGCCTTCGTCGAAGTGCTCAAAGTCGTCCGGCATCGGATGAAGGCCTCGGCGTCATGATCGAGGTCGACGGAGCCCACGGCGAGGGAGGCGGCCAGCTGCTCCGCATGGCGGTCGCTCTCTCCGCCTTGACCGACACGCCAGTGCGGGTCGTCCGAATCCGAGCGGGCCGGCCGACGCCGGGCCTTGCCGCGCAGCATGTGACGGCCATCGATGCCGTTGCGAAGCTGTGCGGCGGCGAGGTGGCTGGCCTCGCGGTCGGATCATCGACAATCGAATTCCGCCCGGGAGACGGCCTGGTGCCGGGTCGCTTCTCCTTCGACGTCGGGACCGCGGGCAGTGTGACGCTCATCTTGCAAGCCCTTCTCCCGGTGGCGTCCGCGGCCGGAGGACCCGTTCGGGTGCGACTGGTCGGAGGGACGGACGTCCGCTGGTCTCCGCCCATCGACTACTTCGGCCGGGTCTTCCTGCCCCTCATCCGGCGGCTCGGGGCCCATGTGGACGTTGAAGTTCTTCGGCGCGGATATTATCCGCGGGGCGGAGGAATTGTCGAGGTCGCGATTGAGCCCACTCGGTCCTGGTCGTCCCTCGTCCCGTCCGAAGGCGTGGATGTTCAGCGCGTGCGCGGCATCGCCCACGCTTCCAATCTTCCCGAGGACGTCCCGAAACGAATGAAACACGCCGCACTCCGTCGCCTTCACGGCATTTCAGACGTGAAGGTAGAAGAACGCGTGTACCGCGGCGAGGAGGCGATCGGGCAGGGTGGCGCTCTCGTCCTCTGGGCGGAGACGAAGAACACGCTCCTGGGATCCGATTCCCTCGCGGAACGTGGCAAGCCCTCCGAGCGAATCGGGGAGGAGGCCGTTGCGTCCCTCCGAGCGGAGATGGAAGCCTCAGCCACCCTCGACGTCCACGCGGCGGATCAGCTTCTCGTGTACGTCGCCCGAGGAGACGGCCCATCCCGTTTCCGCGTCCAAGCCGTCTCCGGGCATTTGGAGACGATGATGTGGCTCATCCCGCAATTCTTGTCCTGCCGGTTCGCGGTCGGCCGGGACGGCAACGGGTGGCAAGTGAAGGTCGAGCCGAGCGCTTAGCCGTACATGCTCGGTCGCGCGGGTTCGCTCGGTTTCTTCGCAACCTCGGTCTGGTGGTGGATCGACTTCAGCTGCATCTCGATGCGCTCCGCTTCCTCGTAGAGCGGTCGTGCGTCGAGTTCCGTGTGCAGCAGGAGCTTATCGATTACCTCAATCGCGCGGGCCGCGGCCCGGGCGTCCGGATAGTCCGGATGGGCTTCGCTCAGGAGCGTGATCACGTCGAAGTCTCGCTTGCGTCCTTCGTTCAGGAGGACTCCCGCGACCCCGGTGATGACCCCTTCCTCGAAGACCGTGATGTTGTTCTTGCGGATCATGTCCATGGTCTTGTCCGTCGAACCGATCCCGTAGACCTCGACCTGCCGGTCTCCGTCGTCCTCGCGAGCGTCGACAATGAGTCCCTCGGGGCATACGAGGAGGCTGCACCGGGCGTCTTGCGCCCAGTCGAGGACCGTCGCGGCGATCCCTTTGATCAGGTTCGGCGGCGGCTGGAATTCGGAGATGAAGACGACGATCTGGTCACGGTCGTCCATCTTGGGTCCCGCGTAAATCCGGACGGGATTCATCGGCTGTCCGTCGCGGACCAGCGCCACGGTCGGGAAATAGACGGAGTCCATGATGCCGATCTGGACGAGGTTCAGAGCGTTGATCAGATAGTTCGCGACGATCGAGCTCACGAGCCCGACGCTCGGGAATCCATCGATCACCGTTGCCCCGCGGAGGTCCATCCGCTTGAGCTCATAAATCTGGATGCCTTCCATCGGCGCCCGCGGTCCATCTCGGGAAGGTTACTTAAAGATGCGCGGGCAGAATCTGCGGCTTGAGAACACATCACTCCATAGGGAGAATTTCGTGCGTGTTGACAAACTCCACGCCACCTCGGCGGAGCATGATTCCGACCGTGCAATATTTCTCCGACGAGAGGTCAATCGCCCGCTTGACCGCCGAGTCCGGAATTCCCTTTCCGCGGATCCTGTAGTGAAGTCGGATCTTCGTGAAGACCTTCGGATTCTCCGTCGCTCGTTCCGCGTCGGCCTCGATTTCGAGCGACGTGAAAGGGACGCGCTGCTTCCGAAGGATTAGGACGACATCCGCGGCCGTACAGGCCATCGCCGAGAGGAGGGCTCCTTGTACCGGGCTCGGACCCTGACGGGTCTCCTGATCGCCCGCATCGAAGAGGACCTCAGGGGCCTCCTCGGCCTTCGCTCGGAATCGCAACGCATCGACGTGGACCAGATGGGCCTTCATCTTTGCCGCCGCCCCTCGCAGGTCGGCGCGCTAGATGAACTTCGCTCCGAACCCGCAAAGTTGTTATTCGGCTGGCCCATCGGATGGCCGTGCGACCGCGCGTGATCATCAACGCCGCGATGAGTGTCGATGGAAAGATCGCGCTCCCGGACGGCAAAGGAGTTCGATTGAGCAACGAAGAAGATCTCCGCCGCGTGCATCGCCTTCGAGCGGCCGTAGATGCGATCCTCGTCGGGGTGGGCACCGTTCTGAAGGACGATCCGAAGCTGACTGTGAAGTCGGAATACGCGAAGGGGCGGAATCCACTCCGAGTGGTCTTGGACTCCGATGGCAAGATTCCGGATTCTGCCCACGTCTTGGACGGAAGCGCCCCGACGTTGATCGTCACGTCGGAGGAAAGCGATCGTTCGTTCCCGCGTGCCGAGGTCATGCGTCTCGGCAAGGACGAGGTGGATTTGCCGGCCCTCCTCGATCGTCTCGCGGCACGAGACGTGAAGACGATCCTGGTAGAGGGAGGGAGTACGGTCATCTGGTCCTTCCTCCGAAAGGGCCTGGCAGACGAAGTGAAGGTCTTCGTCAGCAGCCGGGTGCTCGGTGGCCAGGCAGCCCCGACGCTCGCCGGCGGTCAGGGAGTCATCTCGCTCGACGAAGCGCCCCGTCTCCGCTTGGACCGGATTGAGCGGCTCGGTGACGGCGCCCTCCTCGAGTACACGGTGGTCCGGTGACGGAGTCCGACTTCATTGTTCGTCCCGAGCACTTTCTCCGTTACCTGCGGAGATCTTTGGGACTGCGTCGCGCAGAGACTCGTCTTCCACGGATCGGAATCATCGTGTTCTCGTCCTCGGACTTCCGGGGGTTCCACAACTCCCTCGATGGACAACGAAAGGGATGGAATCGGTGGTTGAGTGTGGGGACTGCGGGAACGAACTCGGTCGCCGTCGCTCGATCCCCGATTGGTGCTCCTGCGGCGATCATTACGATGGAAGAGATGGCCGCCTTGGGTTGCCGCACGTTCCTGACCTTCGGCGCGTGCGGCTCCCTCGTGCGTGACCTTGTGATCGGGGACCTCGTGCTTCCTACGTTTGCGATTTCCGACGAAGGGACGTCTCGGCACTACGGGACAGCGCGGCGGATGCGGCCAAACGAAATTGTCCGTCGCGCGATCGCGGCCGCCCTGGTGGACATGTCCCATCCATTTCGTCCCGGCGGAACGTGGACGACCGACGCGGTGTATCGAGAGTCACGCGCGCGAGCTCGACAACTGGTCGCACTCGGCGTCGTCGCTGTCGAGATGGAGGCGGCCGCCGTCTGGGCCGTTGCGCGCCATCGCCGTGTTCGGGCCGCGAGCCTTTTCGTCGTTTCCGACGAGCTCGGTGGCGAAGGATGGAATCCGGGGTTCGATAACCCGAGGTTTCTCGCTGGAAAGAGACGAGCCCGTCGCTTGCTGATGCATGCGATCTCAAAGGGCGTGGCATGAAACTCCTCTGCGATCACATGCTGGGGAGTCTCGCACGTTGGTTGCGGTTCATGGGCTACGACACCGCGTATCCGGAACCGGGCCCGGATCGAACCCTCATCGAGCGAGTCCGCTCTGAGGACCGGATCCTTCTGACGCGTGACAAGGAACTCGCCGCCCGGGTCACCGATGCGGTCCGGATTCGTTCCGACATCTTGGACGATCAGATTCGCGAGGTCGCCGCGGCCCTCTCGCTCCACCTCGTCAGTCCACTCTCCCGTTGCTCCTTGTGCAACGAGATCCTCGTGAGTGCGTCCACGGAGGACGTGAAAGACTCGGTGCCGGAAGGGGTCCGTTCTCGACATCGGGCATTCTGGCGTTGTCCCTCCTGTGGCCGCGTGTACTGGCGGGGAACGCACTGGGACAAAATGGTCGCGCGATTGAACGAACTCGAACTGCCGCGAGCGCCGTAGCCGAGTCGGACCGCGCGGAATTTCCGCCAGAGGGAAACCCTCATAAGCCGAATCGAAAATGGGGTGGGGGTCTAACGAATGGAAGGGTCCCTCGTCCTCGAGGACGGAACGGTGGCCCGGGGGCCTTTTTTCGGGGCCCGGCGCAGGATTCTGGGAGAGCTCGTTTTCAACACGAACATGACGGGCTACACGGAAGCCCTGACGGATCCGTCGTACCGCGGTCAGATCCTTATGATGACGTACCCGTTGATCGGGAATTATGGCGTGGATCCGGACACCATGGAATCGGACACGATCCAGCCGACGGGGTTCGTCGTGAAGGAGGCTTGCGCGACCCCGAGTCATCCCCGGAGCGCGATGGGCCTCGGAGATTTCCTGAAGCGGCATGAGACACCCGCGATCGAGGGTGCCGACACGCGCGCCCTCACGATCCGGATCCGATCGAAGGGAACGATGAAGGCGGCCCTCGTGCCGGCGGACGAGGATGTGGATGAGGTCGCGAGGGAAGTCCGTGCCGCCCCCCATCCGGACACCCGGAATCTCGTCGCGGAAGCGAGCTGCACGGCCGTCGAACGATACCCGGGTCCAGGGAAGCGCACGATCGTCGTGGTCGACTGCGGCGTGAAGCGAAATATCCTGCGGGAGGCCCAGCGCTACGCTGAGGTGGTCCGGGTCCCCTACGATACGACCTCGGACGAGATCCTCTCCCTGAAACCGGATGGCGTCATCCTGTCGAACGGCCCCGGAGATCCCGCCCACCCGGAAATCGTCGCGACCTCCGTCCGAACGACCCGGGAGCTCGCGGGACGCGTCCCTCTCCTCGGCATCTGCCTCGGGCATCAGCTCCTGGCCCTCGCCTTCGGCGGGAAGACGTTCAAGTTGAAGTTCGGGCACCGCGGCGGGAATCAACCCGTGAAGGACCTCCGCACCGGCCGGGTCCACATCACCTCGCAGAATCACGGATTTGCCGTCGATGCGACGTCCCTGCCGGAGTCGGAATTCGAGGTCACCCACGTGAACCTGAACGATGGCACGGTGGAAGGGATGGCCCATCGGGAGATGCCGATCTTCTCCGTCCAATATCACCCCGAGGCCCACCCGGGGCCATGGGACAACGAGTACATCTTCCAAGATTTCGTGGCGGAGCTCAAGGGGGCGTAGGCCGCGGCACGGGGGTGGGGCGGTGCCCAAGCGCCAGGACGTTAGGACCGCCATGGTGATCGGCTCCGGGCCCATCGTGATCGGCCAGGCCGCGGAGTTCGATTATTCCGGTTCCCAGGCGTGCCGGTCGCTCCGGGAAGAAGGGGTGCGGGTCATCCTGGTGAACAGCAATCCGGCGACGATTCAGACGGATCCCGACACCGCGGATGCGGTGTACGTGGAGCCCCTCACGGTCCCGTTCCTCGAGAAGGTGATCGCGAAGGAACGGCCGCAAGGGATCCTGAGCGGGATGGGCGGACAGACCGCGTTGAACCTGTGCAGCGAGCTCTCCGAGGCCGGGATCTTGGCCCGCCACAGCGTGGAGCTGCTCGGGACGAAGATGGAGGCGATCACCGCGGGCGAGAACCGCGAGCGCTTCGCCTCCCTCATGCGATCGATCGGGGAGCCGATCCCACGGAGCCGGGCGGTGTCCGACTCCGCGACGGCGGCCACGTTCGTCGAGGGAACCGGATATCCGGTGATCGTCCGAGCCGCGTACACGCTCGGAGGCAGCGGGAGCGGCGTGGCGCACAATGCCGCGGAACTCGACCGAATCGTGGGGCTTGGTCTGGCCTATTCGCGGATCAAACAGGTCCTCGTGGAGGAATCCGTCCTCGGCTGGAAGGAGTTCGAGTACGAGGTGATGCGGGACGGCGCGGATAACTGCATCACCATCTGCAGCATGGAGAACCTGGATCCGATGGGCGTCCACACGGGCGAATCGATCGTGGTCGCCCCGGCCCAGACGTTGAGCGACTCGGACCACCAGACCCTTCGGTCCGCGGCGCTCCGGATCATCCGCGCGCTCGGGGTCGAGGGCGGATGCAACATCCAGTTCGCGGTCCATCCGAAGACCGGCGAGTACCGGGTCATCGAAGTGAATCCGCGTGTCTCGCGGTCGTCGGCCCTCGCATCGAAGGCGACGGGCTACCCGATCGCCCGGATCGCCGCGAAGATCGCGATCGGCCTGCGCCTCGACGAGATCCCGAATCCGGTCACGGGCAAGACCCTCGCCTCGTTCGAACCCACGTTGGACTACGTCGTCACAAAGATCCCACGCTGGCCCTTCGACAAGTTCCCCACGGTGGACCGCCGGATTGGCACGTCGATGAAGAGCACCGGGGAGGTGATGGCCATCGGCCGGACCTTCGAGGAATCGCTCCTCAAGGCCGTCCGCTCGTTGGAGATCGATCGAATAGGCCTCGAATCGAATTCCTGGTCGGAAGAGGAACTCGTCCGCGAACTACGGGAACCCACCGACGAGCGCCTCTTTGCGATCGCCGAGGCCGTGCGGCGCCGCCTACCGACGGAGAAGATCGCTTCCCTGACGGAGTGGGACCCGTTCTTCATCGAGAAGATCCGACATCTCGTGCGAATCGAGTCGGGCCTCCGAGGATCCCGGATCAGCAAGCCGGTCCTCGCGGAGGCAAAGCGGTTCGGGTTCGCCGATGAGTCTCTCTCCGCCCTGACCGGCGGCACGGAGGAGTCCGTGCGGCGCGGTCGACCGCGAGTCGCGTACAAGATGGTCGACACGTGCGGAGGGGAGTTCGAGGCCGAGACGCCCTACTTCTATTCCACGTACGAGCCGAGCGGTGAGACGCAGAAGCTCCCGGGTCGGAAGGTGTTGATCGTCGGGAGCGGTCCCATCCGGATCGGCCAGGGCGTCGAGTTCGATTACTGCTGTGTCCAAGGAATCCTCGCATTGCGGGAAGAGGGCGTCGCCGCGATCATCGCGAACAACAATCCCGAGACCGTGTCGACCGATTTCGACATCTCCACCCGACTGTACTTCGAACCTCTCCTGCTCGAGGACGTCCTGAACATCATCGAGGAGGAGAAACCGGATGGTGTCATCGTGCAGTTCGGCGGTCAGACCTCGATCAATCTCGCGGTCCCGCTCGCCCGCGCGTTGGCCCGCCGTCGTTCGCGGACTCGGATCCTCGGCACGCCACCGGCCGCGATTGACCTCGCCGAGGACCGTCGAAAGTTCGCGGCGCTCATGCAGCGTTTTCGAATCCGGCAACCGGACGCGGCTTCCGGGTACAGCTTCGACGAGGTCCGAGAGGTCGCCGCCCGGATCGGCTACCCCGTTCTCGTCCGGCCGTCGTACGTCCTCGGTGGCCGCGGGATGGAGATCGTCCACGGCGAGGAGGATCTCGCCCGGTTCATGGAAAGGGCGGTACGCGTCTCGAAGTCGCACCCGGTCCTCGTGGACCGGTATCTGTCCCACGCGACAGAGATCGACGTGGACGTCGTCGCCGATGGCAAGGACATCTTCATCGGCGGGATTCAGGAGCACATCGAGGAAGCGGGTATCCACTCCGGCGACGCCGCGTGTGTATTGCCGGCCCAGACCCTCTCCGAGGCCGTCCTCGTGGAGATCCGCCGAATCACGCGGAAGATCTGTGACGCCCTGAAGATCGTCGGCCTGATGAACCTTCAGCTCGCGGTGAAGGACGATGCCGTGTACGTCCTCGAGGCGAATCCGCGCGCGAGTCGAACGATTCCCTACGTCTCGAAGGCCATCGGCGTGTCCCTCGCCAAGGTCGCGACGAAGGTGATGCTCGGTCAATCCCTGCGCAGCATGGGCCTCGTGGGGGAGGCAAGCATCGACCACGTCGCCGTGAAGGCCCCCGTGTTCCCGTTCCAGAGGCTCCCCGGCGTCGACACGATCCTCGGCCCCGAGATGAAGAGCACGGGCGAGGTGATGGGGATCGATCGGTCCCTCGGCCGCGCGTACTACAAGGCAATGGTCGCGGCGGGGAACGCCCTGCCGACGGAGGGGGCGGTCTACATGACCGTGCGGGACGAAGACAAGCCCGCGATCCTTCCGGTCGCGGCGCGGCTCGCGAAGGTCGGCCTCCGCATCTACGCCACCCGCGGGACAGCGCAATTCCTGCGGGAACACGGCGTGGACGCGATGACCGTGTATCGGATCAGCGAGAACCTATCGCCCGATGCCCTGGGGCTCATGCGCCGCGGGGAGATCCGCCTGGTGATCAACACGCCCACGAACTCGACGGGCGCCCGGCGGGACGGATACATGATGCGGCGGCTCGCGGTGGACCTGAATATCCCGTTCATCGCGACGATCCAGGCCGCGGAGGCGGCGGTCCAGGCGATCGAAGAGGCCCGCGCGGGCGACCTCCAAGTCGTCCCTCTCCAGGAGTACGGCCGGGCGGCGAGGGGAAAGAGGTCAAAGCTTTAGAGGACTCCGAGAATTGGGCGTGGCGTGCGCCCGATTCGATTCGTGGGACCCGGGATCCTGCTGACGGGATTGGTCGCCCTCGCCGTGGCCGTCGCCCGCGGGGAAGCGAGCGTCTATCTCATCTTCATCGTCCCCGCCGTCGTCGGGACCGGCCCTCTGGCATTCCTCGGGATCCTGCTCGTCTTCCTCGGATTTTTCTTGACGTTCTTCCTCTGGACGGCCGGCGCACCGCCTCCCGCGATGGGACCGCCGGCAACGGATTCGACCGGGATCACGGAGGTCACACCGCAAGGAGCCCCGAAAGTTCGGCGATGGGGTGGCGTCGTGTTCCTCGGTCCCATCCCACTCGTCTTCGGCTCCGATCCGCAGATGACCCGCTGGATGCTCATCCTCGGCGCGATCTTGTTTCTCGCGCTCGTCCTGCTTACAATCGCATTGCTCGTCGCCTAACGTCTTTTTATTCTTCTCGGCCATCCGGCGCGACGCGATGCAGGTCCTGATCACGGACGGAATCGATCGGACCGCCATCGAGATGCTCCGCAAAGCCCACCAGGTCGCTGTGCGGGAGCTGGACCCAAAGGCCCTCCTAGCCGCGATCTCGGATTATGAGGCCCTGATCGTTCGGAGCCGGACCAAGGTCACGAAGGACGTGCTCTCTCGCGGAGCGCGCCTCAAAGTCGTCGGCCGCGCGGGGGTTGGGGTCGACAACATCGACGTGGACGAAGCGACCAAGAGGAAAATCGTCGTCGTGTATGCGCCGACCGCGAGTACCGTGAGCGTCGCCGAGCTTGCGATCGGGCACATGATCTCCCTCCTCCGCCATCTTCCTGAGGCCGATCGGACGGTGAAGGCCGGCAAATGGGAGAAGGGAAAACTCGAGGGACGGGAACTTTTCGGCAAGACGCTCGGCCTCTTGGGATCCGGACGGATCGGTGCGGAGGTCGCGAAGCGCGCCCAGGCCTTCGGGATGCCGGTGATCGCCTACGACCCATACCTTCCCGCCGCCACCGCAGGACAAACCGGGATCCGTCTCGTCGAAAAGGAGGAGCTGTTCCAGAATGCGGACGTCCTCAGCATTCACGCCGCGCTCACGCCGGAGACGCGCGGCCTCATCGGGGCGGCCGAGCTCGCGAAGATGAGGCGAAATGCGATTCTCGTGAACTGCGCACGCGGCGAGATTGTCCAGGAGGCGGCGTTGGCGGACGCCCTGCGGGCGGGAAAGATTTCGGGCGCGGCGATCGATGTGTTCGAGAAGGAGCCCCCCGCGGGAAGTCCCCTCCTCGGTGCGCCGAACATCGTTTTCACGCCGCACCTGGGCGCGTCGACCGTCGAGGGACAGGCGCGGGCCGGTGCGATCGTGGCCGATCAGGTGGCGAAGGTGCTCGCGGGGAAACACCCGGACTTCGTCGTGAATCCAGCCGTCTACGGCTGATCCGCCAGGGAGCGCGCAGCGTCTCGGAGGTCCACCTTGTGCACCCGACCGTAGTCTCGGACCTCGGCGATGAGGGCGACATATTCGGCGAAGGAGCCACCGAGTTTCCGGACGGCCCGGCCGAGTGCCTTCTCGAACGGTTCTTGATGGCGGGTGCGGAGCGCTTCCTTCAGGATCTTCGTCCGGACGCTTGGTGAGGCCAACGCGATGCACCGTCGGATGCGAATCGAACCGGCCGATTCGCGTCAGGTCGAGTTCTCGCAGACCTTAAGGAAATTTCGGAAAATGTCGGGGCCGAACTGCGTGTGCTCGACCTCGGGGTGGAATTGCAGGCCGAACAGGGGCCGGTCTCGATGCCGCATCGCCTGGACGCTGCAGTTCGGAGAGCTGGCGAGCGCGGTGAAGCCCGGCGGGATCTTCGTCACCTCGTCGTTGTGGGACTCCCACACCTCGAACCGGTCGGGAAGCCCTTCGAACAGGACGTCCGGCTCGTGGACGTTGACGACGGACTTGCCAAACTCGGGGACCTTCGCCGGAGCCGCCGCCCCTCCCAGGTGGGTCGCCATGAACTGGTGGCCCGCGCAGATCCCAAGGATGGGTCCGGGGAAGGCGTCGAGGTATTCGCCGTTCTTGCCCATCTTCTCCGGATCGATGCCGACGCGGGGGGCGCCTCCGGAGAGGACGAGTCCGTCGACCTCCTTCAGATCTGAGACGGGCGAGTCGTTCGGTACGATCTTCGTGTCGACTCCGAGGTACTTCAGGACGCGCCATTCTCGGTGCGTCCATTGACCTCCGTTGTCGACGACGTAGACGCGCATGGGTATCCTGTAGCGGCGGGATGACAAAAAGGTTTCCGCGGGCGGCGACGGGTCACTCCCATTCGATCGTCGCAGGAGGCTTGTTCGAGACGTCGTACACGACTCGGTTGATGCCCGGGACCTCATTCGTGATCCGAATCGAGATCCGGTCGAGCACGTCGTGGGGTATTTTCGAATACGTCGCCGTCATCCCGTCGATCGAGTCGACCGCCCGGACGGCGATGGTCTGCCCGTACACGCGCAGGTCGCCGTGGACGCCCACGGTCTGGACCGGGAGCAGCACGGCAAAGTATTGCCACGGGAGCGGCACCCGTTTGTCCTTGGCCGCGACCTCGATCTCATGCTCGACGATCGCCGACGCCTCTCGCACGAGGACCGTTTTTTCGGGAGTGACATCGCCGACGATCCGGACGGCCAACCCGGGCCCTGGGAACGGTTGCCGTTCCGCGACCCGGACACCGAGGGTCCGCGCGACCGTTCGGACCTCGTCTTTGTAGAGGTCCCGGAGCGGCTCGATGAGCTTGAGCTTCATGTTCGCGGGAAGGCCCGCGACGTTGTGATGGGTCTTGATTCGGTCCCTCAACTGTCCGCCGCTCTCGATCCAATCCGGCGCGATCGTCCCTTGGACGAGGGAGTCGGCACCGAAGGTCTTTGCCTCCCGCTCGAACAATTCAATGAATTTGTTCCCAATGATGATCCGTTTTTTCTCGGGATCGGAGACTCCGCGAAGGGCAGCGAAGAACTCGTCGGCGGCCCTCAGGATCCGATGGTTCACCTCGAGCTCCTTCAGAGTCCGTGCGACGTCTTCCGTCTCGTCCTTTCGCATGAGGCCGGTGTCGACGTACACCGCGAGGAGGCGATCGCCCAGGGCGTGACTCGCGAGGACCGCGGCAGTCGTGCTGTCGACGCCGCCCGAACAGGCGATGATCGCCTTTCCGACGACGCTCTTCCGAATGGCCCCGACCTGCTCGGCGATGAGGGCCTTCGCGTCGAACGTCATTCGCCCAGCGTCCGCGAGTCCTCGAGGACCCACTTCTTCATCGCGTCGCGATGGTCCTTGAGCTTCTCGGCGAGGCGCTCGTCCTTGAGGGCGAGAATCTCGACCGCGAGGATCCCCGCGTTCTCTCCCCGGTCGAGGCCGACCGCGGCGACCGGGACACCGGGTGGCATCTGCGACACGCTGAGGACCGCATCGAGGTTGAGCTTCCCGCTCACCGGCACGCCGATGACGGGCTTCGTCGTGTGGGCGGCGATTGTCCCGGGGAGGGCGGCCGAGAGCCCCGCGACGCCGATGAAGACCCGCGCGGTCGTGTTCCGGATCAGGTCACGGAGGAGGTCCGGCGTGCGGTGGGCCGACGCCACGACCATTTCGTATTCGACCCCGAATTCGGCGAGGATCGAGCCCGCCTTTTTGCCGACCTCGGCATCACTCTTGGAACCGAGGATGACGAGCACATCGACGGCCATCGCATGGGACAAAGAAGGCTCGCGAATAAAGGCTTGCGCCCTGTCCGACTGCCGGTGCAGGTCGTGCTCAGCTCTTCATTATGGCGAGCAGGAAAAGTCCGATGGCAATCGCGGCCCCGATGATTGCCGCGAGGATCACGCCGATCGATTGGATGATGACCTCGATCAGGACAATGCCGGTGGAGCCCGGCCCGGAGTACCAGCCCCAGAGGATTCCGACGATGAGGCCTCCGATGAGAAGCCCGACCCCGATCTTTCGGCTCTTGCCGCTGCCGAAATACGCGGTGAAGGCACCCGTGATGACGAGGAAGAGGCTGAATGTCAGAAGCAGGATGGTCACGAAATTCATAATCGGATTCCAGACATCGAAGCTAGCCATCGAATCTCACCTTAGAACTTAATCCCGGTCAATGTCTTCGTATCGATGACGCCCGCGATCGAACGGATCTTGTCGACCACGACCTGACCAAGGACATTGAAATCTTCCGCCTCGATTTTGGCGATGAGATCGTACTCCCCGAAGAGGGGGTGGAGCTCCACGATCTCCTTGACTTTGAGCAGCTCATTGTACACCTCGTGCTCCTTGGCGGGAGCGGTGCTAATGAGCACGAACCCGATAGCCACCCCTGGTCACCGCGCAGGAAAACTACTGACGCAATATAACCCTTTCGTAGCCACATTCGAGCCGCCTGGAATTTCTGGTTTCTCCATTAGAATGGCGCATATTTTCGCGCACGTTGCACGGCCTGCGTCCACGTCGGCAAATGCGTTTGCGTCCCTTGCGCCTCGACGACGAAACTTGCCACGGATGAGCCCAAGATGCCGCAATGCCTGAGGTCGAAACCGCGGGATAGGCCCGCGTAAAAGCCCGCTCGGTACGCATCGCCTGCCCCGGTCACGTCGGCGACGCGCGTCGGGGGGACCCGCGGGATTCGGATCTTTCCATCGCGCGTGTGGACCACGCTGCCCCGCGATCCGAGGGTGACGATGACCACGGGAGCGAAACGAAGCAGACCTTCCGTCGAGGTCACGCGAAGGAAGCGTTTCGCTTGGATGATCTCCGCTTCGTTGCCGAAAAAATACGCGGTGTGGCGAAGCAGCGCGCGGAAGAGGCGCGGCGTGTAGACGTAGTGGATCTCTTGCGCCGGGTCGAACGCGATCGTCCGATCCAGTTCAGCCGCGAGCCGCGCGATCCGTATGTAGTACTGAGGGCGGCCCGTGCCGAGGTGGACGAGCTCGACATCGACGACGCTGTGTCGCAGAATCGGAAGGCGGATGCCTTCCTTCATCGGACCTTGGTCGATGATCGCCATCTGATTTCCGGCCGAATCCGAGAAGATCCACGCTATCGGAGTCGTCGCGCCGCGGATAGGGCGCAAGTCGGTGAGGTCGACGCCGTCCTTCCGGAGTGCCTTCCGGTAGTCGGAGGGAAAGTCATCGCCGACAAACGAAGCCAAGGCCGTCTTCACCCCGAGGCAGGCGGCCGCGCGACTCAGGTTTCCCGCGGTCCCTCCGAAGGACCGTCGGCGCCCGAGAATCTCGATGGACGTATTCGGCCGAGGCAGGCGGCGAAGGGTGACGATGTGGTCTATCGCGACATGCCCAAAGGCTCCGAGGTAGTTCCTCACGTCAGGCCCACCAGGTTCCGTTGCACGTCCGCGAAACGGTCGAACGAGACGTACGCGATCTCTTCCTGGTCGCACAACTGGGCGAGCTCGGCCTTGGCGAACACGTGATCCGCCTCGAGGGCGGGGCACAGATCTGAGTGGCCGTCTCCGACGTACGCGATGCGATAGCCTTCCGTCCGGAGTTGGAACAGGCGGAGCAGCTTGCACGTACCGCACAAGGTGCACGTCGCATCGGCCCACGGATATTCGATCCGGACGCTTCCCTCCTCGAAGACCGCATGATTCGTCCGAAGGGGAAGGCGGAGTTCCCACCGTCGCATCA
>Ga0209804_1000563_pt1 | contig 29119 bp, 29 predicted proteins | sample GraSoiAngelo_139_FD_185896 | JGI IMG/M metagenome (GOLD analysis project Ga0209804, IMG submission 185896) | Grasslands soil microbial communities from the Angelo Coastal Reserve, California, USA - 14_0929_12_20cm (SPAdes) (version 2) | ecosystem: Environmental > Terrestrial > Soil > Grasslands ... | reverse complement strand
TCCCGCCTCTGTGAGGCCGGTGGTGATGAGCACTCCGGTCGCGCCGACGCGATGCGCGGCGACCATGTCGTATTCGGTCGAATCTCCGACGACCACGACGCGGTCGCCGTTCTTTCCCGCTCGCCGGATCACCTCCGCGAAGAGAAAAGGCTCGGGTTTGCCGATACAGACCGCGCGCGCGCCGGTCGCGACCTCGATGGCCGCGACGATCGTGCCCGCGCCCGGTAGAAGACGGCCCTCCACCGGATAGGCGCGGTCGCGGTTCGAGCACACCAGGTGCGCCCCGGCGAGGACGGCGCGCTGCGCCTCGGCGATCTTGGCGTAGGTGAGATGAAGATCGAGCCCGATGACGACCGTGTCGGGCGGCGGTGGAAGCTCCAGCGATACGAGGTACCGCCGCATCGCGGCCGGATCCCGGCCGTCGGCGGCCGCGTCGGGCGGCGGTGCGTTTCCGGGGAGCTCCGAGGCCGCGCGGACGTGGATGCCGACGGCGCGGATCTCTTCGCGGAGCCCATCCGCGCCAACGACGAACACATCGTTCGGCCGCGGCTCGCGCCGCTCGAGGTAGTGCGCCGTCGCGTACGCGCTCGTGACGATCTGGTCGCGTTCCCCGCCGAGACCGAGATCGGCGAGGCGACGAAGGTAGTCATCGCGCGTGGCGGTGGAGTTGTTCGTCGCGAAGTACACGCCCCAGCCGGCTCGTCGCAGGCGGTCGAGCGACTCGCGCGCGTAGGGCAACACGTTCGCACCGCGATAGAGCACGCCGTCCATGTCGAAGATCGCGATCGGCACTGGCGCGAAAGTAGCGCTTAGCGCGGGCGCCCTTGCGTGTCGATCGCGGTGCCCGCGTCGGGCGGCGTCCCCCGGCGCACGCGCTTTCCGCCGCGGTCGCGGTATGTCCGCCACGCGCGGCCGGCGAGGTTCTCGCCGTGATGTTCCTCGACGTAGGCATCGATGCGCGCGAGGACGAGCGCGATGAGCGCCGCGAGGATCGCGCGCCAGAGCGCGAAGAAGATGAGCCGAAGGCATCCGACGAGGCAGCAGCCCACGGCTTAGGTGGGTACCCCGGTCTGGACGATGGGGAGCGTGTGCAACGCGCGAGGGACGAGCAAGACGGATGCCCTCGCGGGCCGGCCGATGTGCTCGTATGCCAGATCGAGCGCCTCCTCGACGTCGACCGCGGCGCGAAGCTTCGCCAGCCGCACGACCTCGGGCGCCTCGGATGCCGCGACGATCACGGCGCAGTGCTGCAGCGTCAGCGCGACCATGACCGCGCGCTGCTCACCGCCGGCGAAATGCTCGCGCGCTTCTTCGACGACGGCGGCCGGCGACGCGGCACGCTCGAGAGCCGCGAGAAAGCGCTGCTCCCCGGTCCCCTCGCCCGCTCCTTCTTCGAGGCGCGCCGCGATGATGATCGCGCCGCCCTCCCGGACCACCGGCGTCGGGGCAAAGCGCAGGTAGGTGGCCGCACGCGAGGCCTGATACAGGTTCACGTCCTTGGGATGGCCTACCCCGGCGATCACGATGTCGTACTGCTTCGCGATGGGACGTGTGTAGAGCGCGGCGGCCTTCGCGGCGAGCTCCGCGAACACCGCGTCGGGATCGCCCGCGGCGATCGCGACCACGCGCTCGCGATCATCGGTGACGACGTTGATGCAGAAAGCGAGCCCCGCACGCCGCGCCAGCTCGCGGACCGTGTCGTGGAACGGATTGCCTTCGACCTTCGCGAGCCGCACTCCCGGATCCTCGAGGAAGCGCATTCCGTGGGTTGCCGTGATCGTGGGCTCGCCTGCGCAGCCGATCGCGACCGTCTTGGGTCCGCCCGAGTACCCCGCGTACTGGTGCGGCTCGACGATCCCGGTCGCGACGACGAGCTCGGCCTCCTTGATGAGCTTCTGCGTGAAGCCTGGCACGCCGTAGGGCTCGATCGCGCCGAGGTCGGCCCATTTCGCGGGATCGCGACCGTCCGAGTCGACGACACGGACGCGGTCGACGGCGCCGCCGAGCTTCTCGCGCTTCTCGGCTTCGGTCGTCGCCCGGTGCAGGCCGATCGCGACGATGACCGTGATGCGCTCGTCGGGAATGCCACCACGATTGAGCTCATCGAGCAGGGGCGGCACGAGGACCGCGTCGGGTGAGGCGCGCGTGAGGTCGGTGACGCCGATGATCGCTCGAGCAGCGGGGCCGCGACGGATCGCCTCCGCGGCAAGATCGGCCAAACCCGCCGACCCGAGCGGCGACGCGAGCGCACGGCCTGTCGCCACCGTCAGATCTGCGACCGGCGTGGCGGACGCGGACTCGACGACGTCGACGTCGAACCATGGCTGGACCATGAACTCGAGCTCGCCGTCGCCGTAGGGGACCGAGAGGTAGCGAGGTCGTTCGGACACGGCTAGGAAGACTAGCCGCGCATGAGGTCAGACCCCGACGCCGAGCAAGCGGAGCACGACGAGGATGACGACGAGCACGAGGATCAGGTGCACCCCGTTGCCCGCCCATCCGCTTGTCGAGACCGCTGGACCCGTCGCGTAGAAGCGGCCACGACCGAAATATCCGAGGAGCCAGAGAATGAGCAACACGACGATGAGCAGCTCGATGAGTCCCATATGAGCGCCTCCTTCGCGGATTGGGTAAGCACGGCCGATGCCGTGCGCGCCACGCCCAAGAAGCTCGAGAAACATGCCGCGCTGGCCCGCTACCTGGGCGCGCTAGACGATCCCGATCTGGTCATCGCCGCGCGGCTGCTCGCAGGCGCTCCGTTCCCACGACGCGACGAGCGGGTCCTCTCAGTCGGCTGGAGCGCGCTCTCCGACGTCCTGCTCGAGCGCTCGGGCAAGTCCGGGAGCGATATGGCCGAGTCGTACCAGCGCTACGCCGATCTCGGCGACGTCGCAGCCGATCTCATCTCCGAGAGCCCGAGGACCGGAGAACCGCTGTCGCTCGCGGACGTTGCCGAGACGTTCGATCGCATCGCCGCGGCGCGCGGCGTCGCGCCCAAGCGGGAGCTGCTGCGCGCGCTCGTCGCCCGCGCGAACGCCGACGAGGCCCGCTATCTGGTGAAGATCGTCAGCGGGGAGACGCGCATCGGGCTGCGCGAGGGCTTGCTCGAGGACGCCATCGCGCGCGCCTTCGGGCGCGAACGTGAGGAGGTCGGCCGCGCGCACATGCTCACCGGCGACATCGGCGATACGGCGCTCCGCGCGCGGCACGGGACCCACGGCGAGCCCACGCTCGCGCACTTCTCGCCGATCGGCGTGATGCTCGCGACACCGGTGCTGCAGCTGGAGGAGGTCGGAAGACGCTTCCCGCCGCCCTACGTGGTGGAGGACAAGTACGACGGTATCCGGGCGCAGGTCCACAAGGCCGGCGATCGCGTCGAGCTCTACTCGCGGACGATGGATCGGATCACGCATCGCTATCCCGAGCTGGTCGGGCCGCTGCTCGGGGTGCCCGGGAGCTACGTCATCGACGGGGAGATCCTCGCGTTCTACGAGGGTCGCGCGGTGCCGTTCACCGACTTCCAGACGCGCCTGGGGCGCAAGAGCGTCGCCGACGAGCTCCGCACGAAAATGCCGGCGAGCCTCGTCGCATTCGATCTTCTCGAGCGCGATGGCCGAGGGCTCCTCGATCGGCCGCTCGCCGAGCGTAGCGACGCGCTGCGTGAGATCCCGTTTGCTCCGCCGGTCGTGTTCCCCGAGCACCGGCGGCTGGCCGAATCCGGGACCGACCTCGTCGCCGCACTCGAGCGCGAGTTCGCGGCGTCGCGCGAGCGGGGCAACGAAGGCTTGATGGTCAAGGACCCGCGGTCGCCGTACCGCCCCGGCCGTCGCGGCATGGAATGGCTCAAGGTGAAGCGGGCGCTGCGCACGATCGACGTCGTCGTGACCGGCGTCGAGTGGGGCCACGGCAAACGTCGTGGTGTGCTCTCGGACTACACCTTCGCGGTCCGCGACGGAGAGCGGCTCCTCAACATCGGCAAGGCCTACTCGGGGCTGACCGACAAGGAGATCGCGGAGATGACGAAGTACTTCCAGGAGCACACCGTCCGCGACTACGGTCGGTTCCGAACGGTCACGCCGGACACGGTCATCGAGGTCGCCTTCGACCAGATCCAGCCGAGCGATCGCCACGAGTCGGGATACGCGCTTCGCTTCCCGCGGATCGTGCGGCTCCGCCCTGACAAGCCGGCGAGCGAGATCGACACGCTCGACGAAGTGCGGCGGATCGCGGGCCGCTGAGCGTCACGAAGCCATGAGGGTAGGGCCTGGCCATACCCCAAACGCACGGGGCCTCGATAATCGCCGAGAGATGAGATGGCACCGCTGAGCGAGGCCGAGCAGCTCACGACGCTGCTCGAGCTCCAGCGCGACCTCGCTCTCGAGGCCAACGTCGACAAGGTCCTGTTGCGAATCACGCTCGCGGCGACGCACATGCTGGACGCGGACCGGGCGACGCTGTACGTCGTCGACCAGGCCAAGAACTTGATCTGGTCGCGCGTCCTCACGGAGGGCGGCGAGCGCGGTGAAAGCGTGGCCCAGATCCGGGAGATTCGCCTCCCGCTCGATGGCCGCGGCCTCGCGACGGAGGTCGCCCGGAACGGTCACCTCCTGCGGATCGACGACCCGTACGACGATCCACGGTTCGATCCGAGCGTGGATGCGCGCACCGGCTACCGCACGCGGTCGATCCTCGTCGTGCCGATCGATTCGCGCGACCGGCGCCGCCTCGGCGTGCTCCAGGCGGTGAACCACAAGGATGGCCCGTTCCACCCGGAGGAGGAGCGCTACGCCGTCGCGCTCGCGAGCTCCGCCGGCGTGGCGCTCGAGTACGTCCAGTTGTCGACCGAGCTCGCGGCAGAGCGGCTTCGCGTGGTCAAGGTCGCCGAGGAGGAGCGCCACCGCCTCGCGCGCGACCTCCACGACGGCGTCGCGCAGACGCTCGCGAACGCCGCGCTTGGGATCGAGCTCGCAGAACGCCGTGCCAAGCAGGACGTGTCGGGCGCCCTCTCGGATCTTGAGCAGCTTCGCGGTCGGCTCGTCGAGTCGCAAAAGGGTCTGCGCGACATCCTCTTTGCCCTGCGACCGGTCATGCTCGAAGACGGCGGACTCGCGCCCGCGGTCCGCGCACTGGTAGACCGGATCGACGGAACGAATGGCTCTAAGGTGATTGCGCGGCGGGTCGACGCGCCCGACCGGCTCGCGCCGGAGGTCGAGGCCGGGGCGTTCACGGTCATTCGCGAAGCCGCGAACAACGCCGTCAAGACCGGACGCGCGCCGCAGGTGGCGATCGACGTCTACGAGGAAGGCGGGCAGGTGATCGCGATGGTCGAGGACAACGGCAAGGGCTTCGATGTCGGCGCAACGCTCGCCGATTACGGCTCGCGCGGGAGCCTCGGCTTGCTCCAGATGCGAGAGTCCGCGCGGCTCATCGGGGCACAGCTTTCGCTCGACTCGAGCCCTGGTCAGGGGACGCGGGTCCGGCTGACCATCCCAGTCCAGTGAACGATCCGGAGTCGGAGGTCGAGCGTCGCCGCACTGCCGGCCGGCGGCGCGACGACGTTCCGCTGGCCTCGGCTGCGTTTGCCGAGGCGTTCGTCGCGCTGACCGACGGCATCATCCTCACCGACCCCGACGGCCGGATCGTCAGCGCGAATCCCGCGGCCTTCCGGATCCTCGGCGAGGACGCGCTCGTCGGCCAGGTCTTCGAAGAGCTGCTGCTGGTGACCGGCGCTACCAAGGTCCAGGACACAGAAGGGCACCTCGTTCGCCGGGCCTGGTTCCCGCGCGAAGAGCGCATGGGGGTGCTCGAGATCGTGACGACCGCTCTGCCGGCTAGCCGCGCGCTTCATACCGTGCGCGACGTCACGTCGCAGGCGGAGCTGCTCCGGCTCAAGGAAGAGTTCCTCATGGAGGTGGCTCATGAACTGCGCACGCCGATCGCTGCGCTGGTCGCCTCGGTCGATCTCGTCGTCGAGGACGCAATGACGATGCCGCGCGAGCAGCTCACCGTCCTCGCAGGCACGCTCCGCCGCAGCGGGCTTCGCCTCGAGCACCTCGTGGAGAACCTTCTCAACGCGGGAAGCATCGAGGCCGGCACGTTCCAGGTCCGCGCGGCGCCCGCGAGCCTTCGCCACTCGCTGTCGGAAGCGCTCGCCTTCGTCCAGCCAATGCTCGAGTCCAAAGGCCAGGAGCTCGCGACGGACCTCCCGCCGGACGCCGACCGGGTCATGGCCGACGAGCGCCGGACCACGCAGGTCTTCGCTAACCTCATCTCGAACGCCAGCAAGTACGCGCCGGAGGGCACGAAGGTCACCATCCGCGCCCAGACAGCCGATGGCTTCGTCCGCGTGACCGTCGCGGACGAGGGGCCGGGCATCCCGTTGGACGAGCAGAACCGCCTCTTCCAGCGCTTCTTCCGCTCGCGGACGGTCCGCGAGCAGGCTGGCGGACTTGGCCTCGGCCTTTCGATCTGCAGGGCGATCGTGCACGCCCAGGGCGGCAACATCGCGATCGAGAGTGGGCCTGGGCATGGAACATCCGTACACTTCACAGTCCCAAAGGCGCGGCAACTAGCGGAGGAGGCAGGAAGCTCTTGAAGCTGTTGGTCGTCGACGACGATCGCGACCTCGTCGAGCTCCTCGAATACGCGCTCCGCCGCGAGGGCTACGACGTCGCGCGGGCGTACGACGGCGAGAGCGCGGTGGAATCGGTCACGCGTGAGAAGCCGGACCTGGTGATCCTCGACATCAATCTTCCGAAGCTCGCGGGCTTCGTCGTGCTCGAGCGCATCCGCCACAACGACGAGCACGTCGCCGTGCTGCTTCTTTCCGCGCGTCAGGACGAGAGCGACATCTTGCGCGGGTTGCAGCTCGGCGCGGACGACTACATCACCAAACCGTTCCGGCCGAAGGAGCTCGTCGCGCGAGTGAAGGCGATCCTGCGGCGCTCGGTGCGAACGCGCGGGCGACCAGCACCCGCGATCTACAAGACCGGCGACCTCATCCTCGATGAGGCGACGCATCAGGTGAAGGCCGACGGCGTTCCCGTGCATCTCTCGCCTACCGAGTTCAAGCTGCTCCGTCACTTCATGGCCAATCCCGGGCGCGTGCTGACGCAAGAGGAGATCCTCGAAGGTGTCTGGGGCTACGACGCGGACGTCGGCGGGGATCTCGTGAAGCTGAACGTCAGCCGACTAAGGCGAAAGCTTGGCGCCGACGGCAAGCCGCGCGACGTGATCCAGACCGTGCCCGGCGTCGGCTATCTGTTCCGCGGCGCGGACGGTGGCGTGATCCGCGAGGAGGCCCGGCCCCGCTAGCTAGCCGAGCTGCTCGGTCTTGCTTTCGACCGGGACCGCGAGCCGCCGGCGCGTCGCCTCGAGGTCCGCCGAGTTGCTGAACACGGGATAGACGGCGAAGCCGGTCGCCTTAGAGATCGCGTCGACCGCTGACGGGTTCGGCTGCGGCAGCGCCACGGTCAGGACCTGCCCGTCGCGTCCAACGACGAGCGCGTTGAACTCGGACGCAAGCCCGTTCGGGACGAGCTGCTGCAGCTCGCTCGTGGCAAGACGCGAAGGATCGGCAAGGTACGGCGCGGGCGGCAGGTTCATCGTGCGCGAGCGCATCGCGCCGCGCGGTCCGTCGCCGAGCGAATGCTCCCAGACGCGGATCCCGCCGCCGGACTGCTTCGCGCGGTACATCGCCGCGTCCGCAGCCTCGACCAGGCCATTCGCGTCGCCCGCCGGCCGCGGGAAGGTCGCTACGCCGATGGACAGTCCGAGATGCTCGTGCTCCGCGAGCAGCTCGACCGGCAGCGAGGCCAACTCGGTCTTCTCGAGGATCCGGCGCGCGACCCTCGTCGCCGCCTCGGTATCGGCATCGGGAAGGATGACCGCGAACTCGTCGCCACCGTATCGCGTCGGCACGTCGTAGAGGCGCACAGCCTGCTTCAGCGCCGACGCGACGGCCTTGAGGACGAGGTCCCCGACGCGATGACCGTAGTGGTCGTTGTAGTGCTTGAAGCGGTCGACGTCGATCATCAGCAGGGCGAGCAGATGCTCCGCGCGAAGTGCGCGATTGGTCTCCGCCTCGAGGCGCCGATCGAAATGCCGGCGGTTGAAGAGCCAGGTCAGCGGATCCGTCTCGGCGAGGCGCTGCAGGGCCTCGCCCTGCTCCTGTTGCACGAGGACCGCGCCGATGTGGCCGGCGAGGAGCTCGAGGGTCTCGAGGTCGGCCTGATCGAATGGACGACCGTCGATTCGCTCGGTGACGTTGAGCACACCGCGCGGCTCGTTGTCGACGACGATCGGCACGCTCACGAACGACTCGGACCGGTAGGAGCCCTCACCGGCCGTCACGATCGGCGCGCTCGCCGCGTCGCGGACCAGCAGAGATCGCATCGAGGACGCGACGAGCCCGGCGACACCGACTCCCGGCTTGATGCGCACCTGTCGCCGCACATCCTCGGCGAGCCCGACGGCGCGCGCGATCACGAAGTCGCTCGAGTTGTCCTCGCGCAACATGAGCGACGCGCGCTCACCGCGCACCAGCTCTGTGGCGACCTTGAAGATGGAGTCGAGCAGATCCTCTGCTCGTCTCTGTATGTCGTTGTCCACGTCCCCCACTCCTGCGTCCGCCGTTGCCGCCCCTGCATGCAAGCTGGCAGCTGCTTGCTCGCTTTATGGCCCTGCGGGAGCATGCTGCTGGACCAATGCTGCAACAAGCCGCCCGCGGTATCGACTGCCGGTCAAAGGCGTCGCATTCCGCTCCGACCTCGATGATGAGGTTAAGTTCTGTCGACTGCCAGCACCGGTCGCGTCGTCGGCTGCGCCGATCCCGCGATCGGCTCGAGTGTGATCGCGATGCCGTTGCCGGCGCCCAACGGTGAGGTGAGCACGAGCGTGAACACGCCACCGTCCTGGCTCGTGCCCGCGGGAACGGCGACCGGGCCGGGCTTGAGCACCCATGCTTCCCAGGCCTTGCCCGATGGGGGTGCCGGCAAGCGGACGACGAGATACGGCTGACCGCGCGCGGGAATCACGATCGCCGCGCGCGCGTCTGGATTTCCCTCCTGTGGCGCAAGCGCGACCACGCGCCCATCGGCGACACCGGCGAGCGCGTTCGCGTACGCGTCGGTCTGTTGACGCGACGTGCCGACGACCGCGAAGGCGATCAGGACGAGCACAGCGAGCACTGCGGGAACGAAGAGTGGAACGGGCCGCAGGAAAAACGCGCGGAGGCGCTCGGGCCAACCGACCCCGCCGACGACGCGCGCGCCGCGATGTCGCAGCACGATCCGCGTGCGCAGATCGCGCGGCGGATTCACGGTCGCTTCGCGCCCAGGGGCCCCTACCCCTGTCGCGCCAACCGCCGCGGCTTCGTAGAGCGCGTCCTCGAACGCCGCGAGCTCACGCGTGCACTGATCGCACTTCGCGACGTGCGTCGTGATCGACTCCCGCTCGCTTTCTTCGAGCGCTCCGAGCGCGTAGGCCGGAAGATCCTCGGTCGGATGGCGGTCCATCGTCATCGCTCGTCCGCCAGTCGCTCGCGGAGCTTGTTCATCCCAAGTCGTACCCGGCTCTTCACCGTTCCGAGCGGGGTGTTCGTGCGGGCCGCGATCTCGCTCTGCGAGTAGCCGCCCCAGAACGCCAGCGCGAGCACCTCACGCTGCTCGGCGGGGAGCTCACCGACCGCCTTGCGAATCTTCTCGGCGCGAAGCGCGTCGATCACGCGCTCGTCGACCTTCGCGTCGGAGAGGAGCTCGGCCGCGCCGTCGATCGCCACCTCGCGCTCGACGCGCTTGCCGCGCGTGCGGCGCCAGTCGATCGCGGCGTTGCGGCAGATCGCAAGGAGCCACGTCCGGACCGACCCTCGTTCGCGCCGGTAGGAGCGCGCCTGGCGCCAGATCGAGTGAAACGCATCCTGCGTCACCTCTTCGGCCGCCTCGGGACCCGGGAGCATCCGATAGAGCATCCCGAAGGCGGTGCGGCCGTAGCGGTCATAGAGCTCGCCAAGTGCTTCGGCGTCGCCGCCCGCAATACGCTCCACCAGCCTCACATCGTCCGCCTTGTCGGGCAGTACGACATGCCGCTTCTCGTCGGATGACCCCACGGGTATCGGGCAGGGTACGACAGCGCTCAGCTCGTCACTGCCACTCCCGTGCGGCGATCTTGGCAAAGAGCCTCAGCGCATCGAGCCGCTTGGCGAGTACCGAAATCACCCCGTCCACCGTCTGCAGCGTCCCGCCCACGACGACGCCGGCATCGCCGTCCAGCACGCGCTTGTATCTTCGGTAGGTCGCGGGTCGGATGATGACGTTCGCCATTCCTGTCTCATCCTCGAGCGAGAGGAAGACGTGGCCCTTCGCCGTCTCAGGGTGTTGCTTCACCACGACCGCGCCCGCGACCGTCACGAACGTTCCGTGTCGCCGATTCGCGAGATCGCAGGTACGTAGAACTCCACGCCGCGCGAGATCCTCGCGGTAGAAGGTCATGATCTGCGCTCCGGTCGGGATGCCGGTGATGCGGTAATCGAGCGCGGTCCGTTCCTGTTCGTCGAGCGGCGGCAGGATCGGCGCCTCGGTCGTCGGAAGCGCGAGCGCGCGGCGGCTGAATGAAGGCGAGGTCCGGTGGGCGTCCCGCGCGCGCCAGAGAAGCGCGCGTCGTGGCTCGCCGAACGCGTCGAACGCTCCGACGAGCGCGAGGTTGCGCAGCGCCTCCTCTTTCAGCCCGGCCCGGGTCGCGAACTCGTCGAAGGATCGGTACGGGCCATGCGCCGCGCGCTCCTCGACGATCGCCTTGGCCTCGTCCTCACCGAGGCCCTTCACTTTTTCGAACCCGATCCGCACGTCGTGGACGCGGCAGGTGCGCTTTGCTGCGATGGTCTTCGACGAATCCGCGAATCTTCGCGGCACGTCGGGCGATTGTTCTTCGCAGGCCGCCTTCGCGAACGATCGATTGACGTCGACGGGGAGGATCGCCACGCCGTGGCGCTTGGCGTCCCCTGCGATGACCGCGGGCGAGTAGAAGCCCATGGGTTGGTTGTTGAGCAGCCCGACGTAGAACTCGGCCGGGTAATAGAGCTTGAGGTGGGCGGTGTGATACGCGGTGAGCGCGAACGCCGCCGCGTGGCTTTTGCAGAATCCGAACTCGGCGAACCCGGCGATCTGATGGAAGATCTCGTTCGCGGTCTTTTGGTCGACGCCGTTGCGACCGGCGCCGTCGACGAACGGCGCGCGGAGCTTCTCCATGTCCGCGCTCGATCGCGCGCGGCTCATCGCGCGCCGAAGCATGTCGGCGGCCGAGGGCGAGAATCCTGCGACCGTCATCGCGACGCGGAGGATCTGCTCCTGGAACAGGATCACGCCGAGCGTCTCCTTGAGCACTGGCTCGCAGAGCGGGTGTGCGTACGTCACCGGCTCCTTGCCCTGACGCCGACGGATGTACGGGTTCACCGCGTTCCCCTGCAGCGGGCCCGGCCGGATGATCGCGACCTCGACGACGATGTCGGCAAAGCAGCGCGGCCGGACGCGCGGCAGCGCCTGTGCCTGAGCGCGTGACTCGACCTGGAAGAGGCCGATCGTGTCGACCTCGCAGATGAGGTCGTAGACCGCGGGATCGTCGAGCGGCAGCGTGCCGAGCTCCAAGAGCTCCCCGTGCCGCGCGTGGATGTCCGCGACCGCGTCCTTTACGAGCGACAAGGTCCGCAGGCCGAGGAGGTCCATCTTCACCAGGCCGAGGTCCTCGACGTCGCGCTTGTCGAGCTGCACGACGTTGCGGTTGGGCATCGTCGCGCGCTCGATCGGCACCGTGTCGACGAGCGGCAGCGCGGTGATGAGCATCCCGCCGTTGTGGATCGAGAGATGCCGCGGGAAGTCCGCGATCGCGAGCGTCAGCTCGCGGAAGAGCGGGAACCGCGCACGCTCCTTCTCGTCAAAGATATCGAGAAGATCGGTGAGGGTGTCGGCCAGCTGCCGCGGCTCCTCCCAGCCGTGCTCGGCCTCGCGGTTCGAATGTTTGTATGCGGGATGCTGCGCCGCGCTCGGATAGATCGACGGGTCGACGTGGTATTGATCGATCGATTTCGCCATCCGGTCGATCGTTTCGTCGCGGAAGCCGAGCGCCTTCGCCACCTCACGTGACGCCGATCGCGCGCGGTAGGTGACGACGTTGCACACCATCGCCGCGTAGCGCTCGCCGTACTTCTGGTAGACGTACTGGATCACCTCCTCGCGATCGTTCGTCGCGATGTCGAGGTCGATGTCGGGCATGGTGCGGCTGTCTTCGGTGAGGAAGCGCTCGAAGAGGAGATCGTGCTGGATCGGATCGACCTTGGTGATGTCGAGCACGTACGCGACGATCGAATCGGCCGCGGATCCCCTGCCCTGCGCGGGGATGTGGTGCTCCTTGCAGAAGCGGACGATGTCCCAGTTGATGAGGAAGAACTCCGCGAGCCCGCAGCGGTCGATGACGTCGAGCTCGTGCGCGAGCTGCTTCGCGACGTCACGGTCGATGCGCGGGTACTTCACCTTCGCGCCCTCGTGGCAGAGCGCGTAGAGGAAGGAGAACGGCGTCTCGCCCGCGGGCACCGGGAAGCCCGGCAGGCGGTCCTTGCCGACGAACGAGGCTTCAGCCCGCGGCATGTTCGTGTCGTAGAGCAGATCGAGGATGCAGGAGTCGGCGATCGCGCGAGCGTTGCGAAATGCTTCGTCGAACCGCGCGAGGCGCTGCCGCAGGAGCGGCTCGCCCTTGAGCCAGTACTCGCCGTTGGGCTTGAGGCGATTCCCGGCTTCGTCGAGCGTGACCCCGAGGTCGATGCAGCGGAGCACGTCATGCAATCGCCGCCCCTCGGGACGCGCGTAGTGGACGTTGTTGGTGACGACGCACCCCAGCCCCGTCTCGCCCGCGAGCGCCGCGAGCTCGTCGCAGAGCGCAGGATCGTCGGGATCGAGATGGTCCGAGAGCTCGACGAAGAGCCGATCGCCGAAGACCGAGGCGAGCCGCGCCAGCAGCTCGCGAGCGCCGGCGAGATCGCCGGCCCGCGCGGCCTTGGGCACGGCGCCGTGCGCGCAGCCAGTGAGCGCGTAGAGGCCGGCGGCGTTCTCGGCGAGAAGGCTGAAGGTGCCCTTCGGCTTCGTCTTCTCGCCGGCGAGCTGCGCCGCAGAGATGGTGCGGGTGAGGCTCGTCCAACCCTGGCGGTCGCGTGCGATGAGCACGAGATGCCCCGCGTCGAGAAGCTGGAGCTCGGTGCCGAAGATCGGGCGGATCCCCCGCTCCTTCGCCGCGTTCGCGAAGCGCACCGCCCCGTACAGCCCATTCGTGTCGGTGAGGGCGAGCGCATCCATGCCCTGCTCGACCGCCGCGTCGACGAGGTCGTCGACGTGCGACGCGCCATCGAGGAAGCTGTAGTTGCTGTGAACGTGTAAGTCGACCCAGCCGGCCATCCGGGCTCCCCACCGCTCCCTGGGCGAGAGCGTTCTAGAACGTATGTTCTAGACTATCTGAGCCCGCTTCTGGAAGCGGCTACCGCGCCAAGATGGTGAATTCGTACTGAGCGTCCGGCAATGCGAGGGCGGCGTGCTCTTCAAGCACGTCGGTTGACCGGTCGCGCGACAAATTGTCCGGCGGACTTGACGTCGAACAACCAAATCCGAAGGTTCGAGCCCCCGATGGATCCAAGCGCTGCGCTCTTCAACAGGAGCGCCGAGGTATTCGTGGACTCGATGTTCCAATCGAGCTCGGCCGGAAGCGCAAGCCGCAGCTCGCTTCCGACCTGAACATTCTTCGTGCCCCGGCATTCCCAGGTCCGAGGCTGAACCCTGATTGCACGCGGACGCAGGCGACAACCAGGCCCATCAGTAAGAAAAGTAACGACCGCCGGCTCAATGCATGGCCCTCGCTCTTAGTGCTTGCCACCAGGAGCCACAGAGGCCGTCGCGCTTGCGAGAGCCGAGCTTGACAAGTCGTCGCTCGCAGAGACGGTCACGGTGATGGTGTCGCCATTGTCGCCATTGCCCTTCACGCCTAGATCGAAGCTGTCGGTCACCGACGACCCGCTTGCCGTTCTCTTTGCGACGCCGTTCACGCGCCACGTGTAGGTAAGGGTCAGCGTGTCCCGGTCGTCGTCGGAGCCGATCGCGGTCGCGGTCAGGACCGCGTTTGTCTTCGGCGTCGACTCGCTTAACGACACAGTGACGCTGGGGGCAGTGTTTGCCACGACGACTGATGCGGTCGCCGTAGAGCTGAGCTGGCCATCGCTCGCCGTCACGCGGACCGAGATCGTGTCGCCACGGTTGCCGGCTCCAGGCGCCGAAAGGTCGAGCGACGGCCCCACGGCCCCGGAGATCACGTTGCCGTTTCGCGACCACTCGTAACTCAACGCCGTCGGATCGGGCGTGCCGAGGGGACGGATGTCTGGATCCGCGGCGACGGCGCTTACCTGTACGAGGTCGTTCGTACGCGGACCCGCCGGCGACAGAGCGACGCTCTGGATCACCGGCGCGTGGTTACCGAGCGCGACCGCCTCCAAGTAACCGGGCGAATTCGCGCTGCTGTTCCAAGCTGTGGCGTAGAGACGGCCGTCGGGGTGGATGGCGCCCATTTGGACTAGGAAAGGCACCGGAATTCTCTGCGTGATCGAAAAGGTCGAGCCATCGATTTCATAGACGTGGCAGCCGCACCCCGAGGCATCCGTCGAGGTCACGTAGATTTGGCCCGTCGGCGCAAGCGAAATGGATAGTGGGAAACCAGGCGTCGAAGTCGTGTGAACGACCGTGAGCGTCGTCGGATCGACAACGAAGAATGCGGACGCATCAAACGGAGAACCGAAAGGGTCTTCGCCGGCGACATACACCAGGTGGTTTCGCGGATCAACGGCGAGCCCGAAACGGGGACGGAGCGTTAAAGGAACTTCAGCAACAAGCGAAAGGTCGCGATCATCGAGAACCACCAGTAAGGGACGGCCCGCATCCGTGTTGGTCAAATAGATGTGATGAAGAGACACATCTAGGACCACTCCGAACCATGACTGGGACGTTGGGGCTTGCCGAGTGGTAATCGTGTTCGAGGCCAGATCGATCGCCGCAAGGTATTGACCTCCGGCGACAAAGGCGCGGTTGGATGTTGGGTCCAGCGCGACACCCAATCCGCCTGTTGGCAGTGAGGTGAGCAAGGTCATGGCCGTCAAGTCAAAGACGTCAAACGATCTCTTGCTTGCATCGGGAGTCGAGTTCGACGAGTAGAGTCGACGAGCCGCCGGGTCGATCGCCAGCATGTTGGATGTGAGGCTGGTCGTCAGCGTCGACACGCGTCCGCTCGCAGGATCGATGACTGAAATGCGTCCGCGCCCATCCGGATCCGTCTCCGCGTTGTTGGACACAAAGACACGACCATCGGTTGGATCGATGACTAGATCAAACGGCTTCAGCCCCAGGGTCCATGTGCCCTCGAGCGTGGCGGCCAAGCTCGGCTGGCTCGCGAATGCGATTACGACGAGGACGAGCACGAGGACCCGACGCATAGGCGTGAAAGCTTGCTTGACCGGCCGCCGTATTCAATTGACTGGTGGTCCTAGGCCATTTGGCTAATCGAGCACTCGCTGCAGCCACCAAGCACCCGAGCGCCTGTCACCGTAAACATCGCACACCAGACCGTCGGCGGTGCGGAGCGTGAGGTAGTCGCGCGCGACGCCGTCCTTCCACCAGTCCGCTTCGACGCGCCAGGTACGCATCCGCTCGACGATCGTGTGTCGATGACCGGCGACGATGAGCGCGACGAGCTCGCCTTCGTCCCAAAGAAGCCGTGCCGGGAGAGGTTCGGCGAAGAGTCTCATGCGATGACCTCCAGCCATTCGCTCGCGCGCTCGGGAAGGCGCGCTTCGCGATCGAGGACACGAGGACGCAGCACGACGCCCGCGCCGAGCTTTTCGCGCAGGTAGCGCGCGGTCGCGAGCGCTTCCTCTCGCCGTGCGCCGTCCGGAGCGAAGAGGCCGATCTGCCGTCCGCGTGCGGCCTCGACCTCCGGGACCACGAGCGTGCAACCGGTGACGAGGCCGAGATCGTCGCGCTCCTCGAGCGCCCAGCGCAGCGATCGGAGCAGCGCCGCGCTCTCGCGGGTCGGAGGCAGCACCGCGCGTTCGATGCGCAGCGCGCCAGCACCTTCGCGGTCGATGCGCAGATCGAGGCGAAGTGCCGCCAGGCCATCGCGTCCGAGCGCGCCGGCGATCTCGTCGACGACGACGCGAAGCGCGAAGACAAGCTGCTCGCGCGAGGTGATGGGATCGTCCCAACCGCGACGCGCGCGGATCCGCCGCGGTGGCGTGGACGCGCGGATGAGGTCGCCGTACTCGCCGCGGGCGAGCGCGTGCGCCCGCGCGACCGCGGTCCCGAACCGATCGAACACCGACCCTCGCGGGAGATCCGCGAAGTCGCCAACGGTGCGCAGGCCGAGCAACCGGAGCTCGTCGTGGATCTTCTCGTCGACGGGAAGGATCTCGAGCGGGAGCGTTGCGAGATACGCGCGGCCATCCTCGATCACACGCACCTCACCCGGTGGAGTCCGCTCGGCGGCGACGCGGGCGACAAATGGTGTCGGCGCGATCCCCGCCGAGGCGCGCGCACCCGTACGCGAGCAACGCGCGAGCGCGCGCCGCGCGACGTGCGTTGGTGTCCCGAGCAGATCCTCGGTTCCCGCAAGATCGCACGCGAAGGAACCCGGTCCAAGGACGCCCACGTGCGGAAGCGCCGCGTGAAGTGTGGTGAGGAGTCGGCCATGAAGGTCGGGCCTCTCGCGCGCGACGATCGCGAGCGTCACCGGTTCTCTCATCGTTAGACCGCGACCTCCGCGAGATCGGCGCGAGTTCCAAGATCGACGAAGCCACCATCCGCCGCGACGCGGAAGTGCGCCCGATCGCTCGCGTGCGCGCGTCCGACGGCGAAGGACCAGCCAACGGTCCGCGCGAAGCGTCGCTCCCAGTCGATCCGGTCGAAGAGATAGGTCGGGATCGCGACGCGCGACGCGCGCTCACCGGCGACCACGAGCAGCGCGGCGGGCGACCCGCGTACCGCGGGAAGCGCTGGAGCGAGCTCGTCGAGATCGATCGCGCCGAGTCCTGGCTCGCCTGCATCGACGACCACCAGGCGAAAGCCCTCGCTCCGAAGCGCGGCCGCCGCCGCGAGTGCGACCTCACGCGTGCGGAGGACGACGATCCGCTCGAGATCGACGCCCGCCCGCTCGGCTGCGAACGGATCGAACGACGCCGTCGGATCGACCCACGCCACCATCCCGCCTTGTCCTTGCGCTCCGGACGCGGCGCGCAGCGCGAGCGTGACCTTTCCCACGCTCGGTGGTCCGACGAAGGCGATCGGCTCGCCGGCAGCCAGTCCACCGCGGATCACCCGATCGAGAGAGGTATCGGTCGCGATCACGAGCTCGGCGCGGTGACGCTCCGCTACGTCGCCGCGCGCGAGCGCGTGCGCCCCATACCGCCCCTCGATCCGAGCTAACGCCCTGGCCAGTTCCGCCAGTCCCACAGCTGCTCCCCTTGCGTGTGTGTGTCCTCCGACCCGGGCTGGCCTCCCAGGTCATTAGAACATATGTTCTAGAGAGTAGACACCCTGGTGGAACTTGTCAACCGTCAAGGACATGACATGTGGCCGGTTTCATGCACATCCCGAACATATGGCTGCACCAGCTCCCGGCCGCTGTGCGGATTGTGGCGGCGATGCCTACATCCAGCTCGCGATAGAGGACGCGATGCTCTGCGCGCACTGCTACGCGTCGCGCCTTGGCCTCTCGCGTGTCGCTGGACGCAAGGGCGGGGAACGCCAGCAGCCGCTCGCCCAGCCCCGGCGTTCCTCCTAGCTCGCGACCGCGCGCGGCCGCGGCGTAGCGACCGCCTCGCGTAGGGCCGTCACCCGCAGTCCCGCATAAAGTGCGACCGCGGTCACGATGATCCCGCCGATCAAGAACGCGGTATTGATGCCCGCGACGGTCCCGACGGCGCCGAGGACGAGCTGACCGAGCGGCATGAACCCGATGAAGACCATCGTGTTGACGCTCATGACCCGGCCGCGCAGCGCGTCCGGCGTGCGGGTCTGCATCAGCGTGTTGCCCATCCCGAGGAACACCATCACCGCGAAGCTCGTCAGGCCGACGAACACGAGCGCGCCGAGCACCGACCGCTGCGTGCCGAAGAGCATGAGCAGCGATCCGTGCGCGAATGCGGCCGCGACGAGCAGCGCGCCCCGGTGCTTCCATCCACCGAGCGATGCGGTGATCAGCGCGCCGCCGAGCGCGCCAGCACCCGACGCGGCCAGAAGCCACGAGAGCTCGACCGCGCCGACGCCGAGGAACTGCGCCTCGGCGGGAAGGAGCTGTATGTACGGACGGGTGAGCAGCGCGGTCGCGACCGAGAGGGCGACAACCCAGCGCAGGACGGGATCGTGGCGGAGGTACGAGAGGCCCTCGCGGATCGAGTCGAGCATCGGCGCGCGGCGGCCGGTGTCGACGGGCTGCGCCCGCATGACCAGGAGCGCCGCGACGACTGCGAAGTACGAGACCGCGTTGAGCACCATCAGCCCGCCGACGCCGAAGGGGATGATGAGCACGCCTCCGATCAGCGGGCCGACGAGCGTCGCGCCGTTGAAGGCGGCGGAGTTGAGGCCGATCGCGCTCATGAGCTCGCGATCTGAGACGAGGCGCGGGACCATCGCCTGACGGGTCGGCGCGTCGAACGAGAAGATGATCGAGTTCAGCGCGCTGATGAGCACGATCTCGACGATGTTGATGCGACCGGAGATCGTCAGTACGCCGAGGACCGCGGCGCTGATGGCCGCGCTCGTTTGCGTGACGAGGAGCAACCGGCGCCGGTCCGCGCGGTCGGCGACGACGCCGCCGAAGAGCCCGAACGCGAGCCCGGGGAGCGCTCGCGCGAGCCCGGTAAGGCCGAGGTAGAACGGGGCGAGGTTCGGGACGCCGTCCTGAATCGCGAGCTGTACGACGAGCCACCCGAGTCCGAACTGCTGCATCCACGTGCCGATGTTCGAGACGACGAGGCCGGCCCAGAACAAGCGGAAGTCCCGGTAGTCGAGCGCGGCAAGCATCGAGGTGCGGCCGGGATCGGCAGTCGCCGCCTCGTCAAGCGCCTCGGTCTCGAGCTCGGGCGCGAGCCCTTTTTTCACCTGCGAGAGTGCATGGGAGTCGAACCCACCACGGCGCGTGCTACGCCCCGTCAACGGTTTTGAAGACCGAGGACATCACCGGATGCCTCGCACTCTCATGTGCGTGTGCGAACGAATTCGCGGTCGAGTGTACGTAGAAGGTCGCGGTCGCGACCAACAAGAAGCGCACGTTACTCACGGACGAGGAACGAGCCGCGATAAGGAGCTCGTCAAGGAGCGGAAGGCGGTCGCGAGCAAGGAGGAGGAGGCAAGCGCGCGCGCCGGCCCTCTCGCCCAAGCTCTGGTACGGGATGCCCGCGGGCTACAAGCACGGCAAGGTCGTCTGCTCCTTCCAAGACGCGCAGAAGTTCAAGAGCAGGTACGCGACGTTCGGCTTCAGCGACGCGGCGAACCTCGACGAAGAAAGCGGTGAGCTCAGCGAGTCCGCTCAGCTGAGGCTGAAAGGCGGATAGCGGTCGGTCACCAACAGGAAGGCATACGCCCCGACACGAAGGGCCCAGCGCGTGACTCCCACCACGAAGTCGAAGAGCCACCGGGGATAGCGTCCGCTGATGAGAATGACGAACCAGGCCACGATGACCGCGACGATCGCGGCGAGCACGAGGAAGAAGAGCACGATGTAGTGAGGTATCGCGAGCAGCCACTTGACGAGTGGCAGCCAGCGGTTGAGGTCGCGCTCGACGTCGGGGTAGTCGATCTCGAGGTGCACCGACTGCTCCTCGACGGTCGAGGGGTATCGGTCAGTGAGCAACGCGAAGTACGCGCCGACGCGCGTTCCGAGCCGCGTCAGCTCGCGCGCGAAGTCGAACCACCACCGCGGATAGCGCAGCCGGAACAAGAGCATCAGCACCGTCGCGAGCCACAGCCCACCGGAAATCCCGCCGCCGCTGCTCTGCACCACCCGGCCACCGGTATCGGTCATCACCGTCTGGTTCCCGCCGCCGCTGAGCAGGCCGAGGATGATCGCGATCGGGATGATCCAGATGATGCGCAACAACGTGGTTAGGCGATCGAGCTTCTCCGGGTAATCGATGTTCAGACGCGCGGCGTAGGGCTGGGGCGGCAGCGTGGCCATAGTTGTCCTCCCGTCTCGCGACGACTGGGCTCACAGTCAGACGATCTGGCGCGCGAGAGCGCAGCGTACGAACGCCGAGCGGGACAGAACGCTACAGCACGGGCACGCGAGCGGCAGCGATGGCCGGGGTACATCTCCATCAGTGACTAGTACTTCGGCTTGCGCTTCGCCATGTACGCGGCCGCCTCGGCGCGCCGGGCGAGCCCGAGTTTGTCGAGGATCCGGCTCACGTAGTTCTTCACCGTCTTCTCGGAGAGGAACAGCGTCGCACCGATCTCGCGGTTCGTTCTGCCTTCAGCGAGCTGCTCGAGCACCTTGCGTTCCTGCTCGGTGAGTGACGCGAGCTGAGGGTCCTCCTGCTCGCGGCCTTGTCGGACCCTCTCGAGGACCTTGCCCGTCACGTCCGGATCGAGAAGCGAACGCCCCTGCGCGACCGCCTGTATTGCGTCGACCACCGCCTGACCGCGCGTCTGCTTCAGGAGATACCCGGACGCCCCGGCGATGATCGACGCGAAGAGCGCTTCGTCGTCCGCGTACGACGTGAGCATGATCACATGGGTCTCGGGTCGCGCCTCGCGGATCGCGCGGCACGCTTCCACGCCGCTGCCATCCGGCAGGCGGACATCCATGATCACGACGTCGGGCTTCGCCTTCGCCGCCGCGTCGATCGCTTCTTGCATCGTTCCGGCTTCGCCGACGACGGCGATCTCGGGGCGCCGCGAGAGCAGCGTCCGCAGCCCTTCGCGGACGACCTCGTGATCGTCGCAGATGAGCACCCGCGTCGCGTTCGTCGGCGTCAACGCGTCGCCTCGTCGTGCATCGGAAGCTCGAAGCGTACTCGCGAGCCTTGACCCGGTTCCGTTCGCACGTTTAGTCGACCTCCGACCGAGAACGCGCGCTCGCGCATGTTGCGAAGGCCGTGGCCATCGACGGCGCGCTCGTAATCGAAACCGACGCCGTCGTCGCTGACCTCGAGCACGACCGTCGAGTCTTCGCGAAAGAGCCGCAGCGACGCGCGACGCGCCCGGGCGTGACGCTGTACGTTGCCGAGCGCATCGGCGGCGATGTAGAACGTCGCCTCGCGGCCAGGATCGTCGAGCGCCGCAGCGGCATCCGCCGAGACCGAGACATCCACGTCGAGCAGGGCGTTCGTCCGCGCCTGCGCTGCGAGAACCGGTAGAGATTCGGTGAGTGGACGATCGCTCCCCCGCACCGGGCGCAGACCGAGCACGTAGTTGCGCAGGTCAGCGATCGACGCGTTGAGCCGGTCCACCGCGCGGTCGAGGATCTTCCGCGCGGCCTGCGGCTCGCTCTGGACGCGCTCCGCGGCGTCTTCGAGCTGGAGACTCACGCCGTAGAGGGACTGGATCACTCCATCGTGGAGATCCATCCCGATGCGTTGACGCTCCTCGTGGACCGACACCCGGCCGAGCTGCTCGTAGAGTCGGGAGTTCTCGATGGCGATCGCGGCCTGGGCGGCGAGGGTGCGGATCGCCTCCTCGTCGTCTGTGCTGAACTGCTCACCGTGCTGCTTCTCGGTGAGGTACAGATTGCCGAGCGACACTCCCCGGTAGAGGATCGGGGTACCGAGGAAGCTGCCCATCGGGGGATGGTTGGCTGGGAAGCCCACTGATTTCGGATGGTCGCTGATGCGCCGAAGCCGCAGGGTGCGTTGCTCGGCTTGAAGGACACCGAGGATCCCGCGGCCTCTCGGGAGCGGACCGATGCGCACGCGCTCTTCGCCAGTGATCCCCGATGTGATGAACTGCTCGACATCGTTGTGCTCGTCGAAAACGCCGAGCGCTGCGTATTTGGCGTCGGCGACCTCGCGCGCCTGATCCGCGACCCGCTGGAGGACAGTTGCCGCGTCCAGCTCCGACGTGAGCGAGATCCCGGCCACGTTCAGTGCGCGAAGGCGCGCGGCCTGCTCCTCATCGCGCTGGTAGAGCGCGGTCAGCCGACCGAAGATCGCGCTCGAGAACGCGAGCACGCCCGCGATCCCCACGACCATGAGCACGAGGTGGGCGAGCCCGCTGGGGAGCAGGGGCTCCAGTAGGTAGTCGAGGGCGACGAGCAGCGCGATGAGCACCGCAGGGAGGACGAACGCCGCGAGACGGTAGCGCCTCGGGAGCACGATCGAAGCTCGGCGCTCTGCCAGACGATCGATTATCGCGGCGGCAGGCCGCGGCGGACCGGTGGCCGGACGCGTTCGGTGGCGGGGTACTCGCGTCCCTCAGGCGACCGCATCGAGCTCGCGTAGGCGACGGGGGTCGTGAGCACCGCAAGGTCGAGCTGCTCCTCGAGCTCGGGTGTCACGCCATCCTCGTCGTAGAAGATGAGGTCGGCGTTCTCGTGGAGCGGGCACCGGCTGCCGATCTCGAGCGCGCAGGTTGTCGCCTTTGGTCCGGCGCAGCGGATCGTCCGCATGTCCTGGTCCTCGAAGAACTTCGCCCATGCCCCGCGTCGTTCGGGATCGGCGCTCATCACGAGGACCGCGATCGGTGTGGGCGTGCGAGAGGAGCGGATCTCGCCGACCCTCTCGCTGCGCAGTGAAGAAGACTCGCTCATGCAAGTAACGGTGCCCGTGCCGCGGCGGTGCCGATCTCGACCTTGGGGGCCTTCCATGGCGTCCCGAGGAGCGGGAGCAGGTAGCGGTCCAGCCCGATGAAGCCCGCGGTCTTCCAGGCGAGGACCAGGAGGAAGCCGAGCAGGAGCAGGACCGGGTTCGTGCTGGCGCTGCCGGCGAGCATGAAGTTGAGGTTCATGAATGCGCCGCCGACCGCGGCGATGCCGACAAACGCACCGAGGATGAGACCGAGTCCGACGGCGGTCTCGCCGAAGGCGACGACCTTCCCGAAGACGCCCTCCCAGTGGTTGTCGATCATGAACTGGATGAAGCCGCGGTACCAGTCGTAGGTGATCGTGGGCTTGGCGGGCGCCGCGGGGATCGCGGCGATCCTCTGCCAGAAGGCGAGGATTCCCTTGCCGTCGTAGATGTAGTTCGTCGCCGCGCCGGTGTCGAGGATCTTGTGCAATCCGGCGTCGAGCCAGCTGTAGCCGACGTAGATCCGGACGATCAGCCAGACGACGGCCATGCGGGTGTCCGAAAAGAGGAATTTCGCGAACGGCGGGTCCGCGATCTGGCTGGATCGAGTGACGAGTGCCTTCATTTTCTTGGTACCTCCTGCTTGCCACGTCACTGTGCTGCTGCGAGGTTTGGGGCAACAGGGCCGTCCGGCCCATGTCTGGGGGTCGCCCGACCCCCTTAACGGGGCCGCAGGCGTAGGGTCTGGGTCGACCGACCGGCCCCGCTTCCTAGGCCTCGCGACCCTCTGCGTTATGTGCCGTTCGGCTCTACCCCTAAGCGTTATCCCATCAGACCATGCCGCACATGACCGCTGCTTCTCCCGAGCTGCTCATCGTCGTCACGGTGCTCGTCCTCGTCGCCGTTGCCGCGGGGACCTTCGCCGCCCAGCTCTTCATGGCTGCGAGCCGAGCGCACTCCGGAGAAACCGGCGCCGATCAAGACTTGTAGAGCGCCGCGACCGTCTCCGGAAGCGCCGGCGCTCAGCGCGCGCGGTCATCGGCCACACGAGCGACAGTTCAAGCCGCGCTGGTCGTGACGGTTAGGTTGCGGGTCCCGAGATATGCGACGAGCGCGAGGATCGCGCCGAACATGACGCCCGGGATGATGTAGAAGCCATCCGCCTGCGGGCCGAAGTCCTTGATGGCCTGGAAGACCGTGCTCCCAGGGAAGGTCTCGCTCGCGAAGTAAGCGCCGAAGGTTCCCGTCACAGCGATGATGAGCCAGTCGTAGTTGATCTTCTTCTCGAGGATCTGCACGACGGCCCCTGCGACGACCGCGACGATCAGGATCCCCGCGAATGCTGTGAATCCCATTTCTTCCTCCTCTTGCGACGGTTCTGCGCCCCCGACGATGCGCTCGGAAAGTCTCCGCCAACAGGGTCATTCGGACGCGACAACTGGGTCCCTTTGGCCCAGCGATGGCTCCTTCGGCCGAGTCAGGTCGGCGCGGCCCAGACGGGCCGTTGGTCCCCACAGCTCGGGACGTTCGGTCGCTTTGCCTGTGGTAGCGCCTCCCGCATGGGTGCCGAATCTCGGCGTTCCTTGGGACAACAGTCCCTGGTCAGCAGTGACGAACGGCGCCGAGTTGGGTCCGGACGGCTCACGTTGACGTCGGGTTCCCTCCGTAAGGTGGCCGAAAACGCCGCCACTCGGCCAGACCAGTGCAGCGGCAAAAGGAAGAACAGGTGAAGAAGCTTCTCGCGATCGCGACATTCTCGATCCTGTACCTGGCCGCCTGTGGCGGCGCAGGCCCGACCAGCGGCACGACCGTCAACGCGACGCTCACAGACAGCAAGATCGTCATCGACCAGGCGACCGTGCCGAGCGGCAAGATCACGTTCCAGGTAAAGAACACGGGCACGATGACCCACGAGGTCGTCGTGCTCAAGACCAACCTGCCCGCCGACAAGATCCCGCCGGACCCCGACGAGCCAGGCAAGATGCTCGAGGACGGGAGCAAGGGCGAGAGCGGCGACCTCAACACGGGCGAGGCCAAGACATTCACGCTCGACCTCGAGCCGGGCAACTACGTGCTCATGTGCAACCAGACCGGCCACTACCTGCTCGGGATGCACATCCCGTTCGTCGTCAAGTAATCCGCTAATCCGGCCTTCACGGCGAAGCCCGCCGGGCGTTGCCCGGCGGGCTTCGAATCACACCTCCAGGACCCACTTGCCGACCTCGCTGATCTAGCCGCGGCCGGCGATCCGCCCCACACCGCGAGGCAGAGATTCGCCGGACGGGGATTCGAAGGCGTTATCGCAGGTGCGGGAAGATCGTGGCCGCGCCGCGATGGTCCAGGACCCGGGTGAACTTCGCGTGGTGCTGGCCGTCGTTCGGAACGTCGCGGGCGAAGAGCACGGTAGGGCGCCGCCGCGCGCGCACAAGGGCCAAGAACAGCTCGGGATCGAGGGTCTCCTCGTCGTAGACAGCGGCGTCGGCCCCGGCGAGAACATCGCAAACGCCGCCGGCAATCAGCGGACAGTTTCGGGCTGCGCAGCGGACCACGCGTACGCCCTGGCGCTCGAGCTCGCGCCCCCAGTCACGTCGTCGGACCACGTCGCGCGACACGACGAGGCTCGTTCGGCTCTCAGCCCCCGGCACGTGTCACGACCTCAGACTCGACTATGACGTCGCGTAACGTGCCGCACTCGACGCCGGTCAGGACAGCCAGCTCGGGTCGGCCGGTGCTTACGCGGACCTTCAGGACGCCATCGGCCTCGGCGACGGCGAGCTCGCGTGTCCAGGGCAGCCGCTTCGTAAGCAGCTGACGAACCGCGACAGCGCTCCCGCGGGGCTCGACCACCACGAACTCGACGACATAGCTCTTCACTTCGGGACTCGAGCCAATCTTGCAACCGCGGTGCCGTCGGCGACGAGGGCCGTCGGTCCCGGTCAACAGAGCCATTCGGCCCTTAGCCCAATGAGTGACGGTGGGCCTGACGGCTAGGCCACGCCAGGTGCCTTCCACTCGTGGACGGGCGTCACCTTTGGCGGCGGCGTCTCCTGCATGAATTCGAGGTGCCGTTCGAGCACGGAAGCGCGGCGGCAACCATGGCATCGTCGGACCTCCCCAGAGCGATCGGCGCCCGCAGACTTAGCCTGGTGCGCATCCTCGAGGTCGCGCCGTTCGCGGCACCCATCGACGAGCAGCGGACCGAGCTCGGCGGCGCGCAGATCATCCTGCAGGACCTCTCGCGCGGGCTTGCCGCTCGCGGCCACATCGTCACGCTCGTAGCGGCCAGAGGCTCGCACGTTGACGGTGTCGAGCTCCTCGACCTTGGCATCGACAGCGCCCGCATGCAACGGGCCGACCTCGGTCTGACGACGGGCGAGCGCTCTGACGAGCGCGCGGAGCGCGAAGCCTTCGCGAGGGTACGTGCCTGGGTCGACGCGAACGCGTCCGAGATCGACGTGATTCACGCGCACGCGTACGACGCACCGGCGTTCGCATCGCTCGTTGGCGCTCCGCGACCGGTCGCGCACACGCTGCATTTGCCGCCGCTCGACGAGGCGGTAATGCGCGCGGCGCGAAGCGCGAAGGACGCCACGCTCGTGACCGTTTCGAACGCGAATGCCGCCGCTTGGCGAAAGGCAGGCGTCCCGGTTGGAACCGTGGTTCCGAACGGGATCGACGTTACGAGCATTCCGTTCAGCCGCGATCGCGGCGATCACCTGCTCTACGCCGGACGGATCTCCCCCGAGAAGGGGGTCGCCGCGGCGATCGAGATCGCAGAGCGGACACGCCGCGGGATCTTGATCGTCGGATCGATCTACGACCAGGCGTATTTCGCGAAGCGGGTCGCGCCGCGCGTCCGCGCCGTGCCCGACGCGGCCGCGCCCGCGCGCGTCCGCGGCGCGATCTACATCGGTCCTCGCTCGCGCGAAGAGGTCTACGTGCACATGGGCCACGCGGCCGCGCTTGTCCTGCCGGTCGAGTGGGACGAGCCGTTCGGCCTCGTCGCGGTCGAGTCGCTCGCCACGGGGACGCCGGTGGTCGCGTACCGGCGCGGCGGTCTCGCCGACATCCTCGACTACACCTCGGGCGAGCTCGTACAGCCGAGCGACCTCGACGCGTTCGTCGCGGCGGTTCCGAAGGCGATCGACAAGGATCCGCTGGAATGCCGCCGCCGGGCCGAGCGTTTCACTCTCGAGGCGATGGTCACGGGCTACGAGACCGTTCTGGCCGGACTCGTGCACAGCTGAACCCTGACGACGGAGGGCCATGTGGCAGATCTCGCGGACGAGACCACGCTCCATTTGCGCGTTCCGGAAGAGGACGACGACGTCTGGTCGCCCCATCTCCGAGAACATCGCGACCTCACGGACGAGCAGTGGGAGCGCTTCGAGCGCTACACCGCCGAGATATTCACCGCTATGGGCATGAACCTCGACACGCCCGGCACGATCGACACGCCCAAGCGTTTCGTTCGCGCGCTCTACGACGCGACCGACGGTTATGAGGGCGACCCGAAGCTCCTCACCGCGTTCCCGACCGAGTGCAAGGGTGGCGCGGCCTGTCAGGTGAACCAGATCGTCGAGGGCCCCATACCCTTCGCCGCGCTCTGCGAGCATCACGCGCTGCCGTTCGTCGGGCGCGCGTACGTCGGCTACATCGCGCATGAAGAGATCATCGGGATTTCGAAGCTCACGCGGCTCGTGCGGCTCTGGGCGCGGCGCTTCACCCTTCAGGAGCGCATGGGCGATCAGATCGCCGACACCCTGAACTCGCTCGTGCATGCGCACGGTGTCGCGGTCTATCTCGAAGCGCATCACCTCTGCACGCAGATGCGCGGTGTGCGCGAGATGCAGGCGAAGACGCGGACCGCGGTGTGGCGCGGCGAGTACACCGAGAACTCCGAGATCCGGAACGAGTTCTTCCACCTCGCGGGGGTGGGCGTCAGCTAGCTCGTGCTCGCGACGCTGCTCGATCGAAGCGACGGCACTGAGCTCCCGCTCCCGGCGTCGCTGCGCGATCGGTACGGTGGCGACCTGCGCTTTCCGCGGGACCGCGTCCATGTGTTCGCGAACTTCGTGAGCTCCATCGACGGGGTCGTCTCCTTCGCCCTTCCGGGCAAGACGCAGGCGTCGTTCATCAGCAAGGGCGAGCCGGCGGACCGCTTTGTGCTCGGCCTCTTACGTGCGGCAGCCGACGCGGTCGTCGTCGGCGCCGGAACGTTGCGCGAGGAACGGGGCGGTATGTGGACGCCCGAGCAGCCCTTCCCCGACGCCGCGGGAGGCTTCGCCGAGCTGCGGCGCGCGATGCATGCCTCCGAGCGCCCACTGATGGTCGTCGTCAGTGCGTCGGGCGACCTCGATCTCAAGACGCCGGCGCTTGCCGAGGGCGCTCCAGTAGTCATCTTGACGACCCGGGCGGGCGCGAAGTGCCTTGCCGGCGCGCCAACGCATCTGCGCATCCGCGCACTCGAGCGCACGACAGCGGCCGAGATCCTCAAGGCGACGGTCGACGAGACCGGGGGAAAGCTGATCCTCACCGAGGGCGGCCCGACGCTCCTGGGTCACTTTCTTCGCGAGCGATCGCTCGACGACCTCTTCCTCACGATCGCGCCACGGATCGTCGGCCGCGACGCGACCGCGCGGCGGCTCGCGCTCGTCGAAGGAGCGGCATTCGCGCCTGGAGAGGCACCTGAGTCGCGCCTTGCGAGCGTGAAGACCGCGGGCGACTACCTCTTCCTGCGATTCGCGCGTCGCACTTAGATCGCGCGCACCTCGACCCGTCCATCCGCCGCCCGCGTCTGGAAGCGGACCTCGGAGAACGTAGCGGGACCACCGTGGACCTTCGCGTCCTTGACGCAGAAACGCGACGCGTGCCACGGGCACTGGATCTCGCACCGATCCGCGCCCACCCATTTGCCTTCGTTCAGCGGTCCGCCGGCGTGCGTACACGTATTGCCCATCGCGTAGATCTTGTCGTCAAGCTTCACGACGAAGACCGCGAAACCGGACTTCGTCTTCCCGACGACGGGCTTGCGATCCTCGAGGCTCGACTCGTAGACGTCGAGGCGCTCCCACTTTGTCGGCGGCTCAGACCAAGCCTGGCGGTTCACCTCGGTGCCGTACGCGAAGACCATCTCGCCGCCGAAGAACGAGGAGAAGATGAGGATCGCCCAGGACACGAGCGCGAGGCCGACCGCCGGATCGCGCTGATCGGCGACGCCGTGCAGACGCAGCCAGATCGAGACGAAGAAGCCGACCGAGGCGACCACCATGAGGAGCCCGTGGAGCATGCCGGTTCGCCGCTCCTCATCGATCGTTTCGTTCCAGT
>Ga0209804_1000559_pt1 | contig 29366 bp, 21 predicted proteins | sample GraSoiAngelo_139_FD_185896 | JGI IMG/M metagenome (GOLD analysis project Ga0209804, IMG submission 185896) | Grasslands soil microbial communities from the Angelo Coastal Reserve, California, USA - 14_0929_12_20cm (SPAdes) (version 2) | ecosystem: Environmental > Terrestrial > Soil > Grasslands ... | reverse complement strand
GCGCACCGCTTCCGTCAGCACGCCACCCTCGCCGTAGCCGACGTAGCCCGGCGGCGACCCCTTGAGCGTGGAGACCGTGTGCGGCTCCTGGAACTCCGACATGTTGATCGTGATCAGATTGCGCTCGCCGCCGTAGAGCAGGTCGGACAACGCCAGCGCCGTTTCCGTTTTCCCCACGCCGCTCGGCCCCACCAGCAGGAACACGCCCACCGGCTTGCCGGGATCTTCGATGCCGGCCCGCGAGGTGCGAATGCGGCGACTGATCGCCTCCAGCGCGTGCGACTGCCCGATGATACGGGTCTCCAGGTGCCCCTCGAGGTTCAGCGTGACGTGCGCTTCGTCGCGCAGCATCTTGCCGACGGGAATGCCCGTCCACCCCGAGATCACCTGGCCGATGAGGTTGTCGTCGACCACGACCTGGACGAGTGGGGTCTCTCCCTGCAGCGCCCGCAGCTCGCTCGTCAGCCCGGCGAGCTCGGCCCGCAGCGCGTCCCCGGCCTTGCCGCCGCCATCGCTTCCCGGAGCCTCGCCGGCGCTCGCCTCGAGCCGCTCGCGGACGTCCCGGACCTTGGCGACCAGGTCGCGTTCCCGCTCCCAGCGCGCTTTCAACGAAGTCAGACGCCCTTCCGTCTCAGCAGTCTGGTCGGCGAGCTGGCGCAGGCGCTCGGCGTGATCCGCGCCGACGGCGCGCTCGCGCTTGAGCACCCGGGTCTGCACCGCCAGATCGTCCAACGTGCGCATCGCGTCCTCGAGCGCGGCCGGAAGCGCGTGCTGGCCCAGGGCCAGCCGGGCACACGCGGTGTCCAGCACGCTCACGGCCTTGTCCGGCAATTGCCGATCGGCCAGATAGCGATGCGACAACCGCACCGCGGCCTCGGCCCCGTCGTCCAGGATCCGGACCTTGTGGTGTTTCTCGAGCGACGGGACGACACCCCGCATCATGACCAGGCACACCTGCTCCGACGGCTCTTCCACCTTTACGAGCTGGAATCGCCGCGCGAGCGCGGGATCTTTCTCGAAGTACTTCTTGTACTCGGACCACGTCGTCGCGGCGATGGTGCGCAGCTCGCCGCGCGCCAGGGCTGGCTTCAGCAGGTTGGCGGCGTCGCTCTGGCCGGCCGCCCCGCCCGCGCCGATCATCGTGTGCGCCTCGTCGATGAACAGGATGATCGGCGTGGCCGACGAGCGGACCTCCTCGATCAACCCTTTGAGGCGGTTCTCGAACTCGCCCTTGATGCCCGCGCCGGCTTGCAGCAGCGCAAGATCGAGCGTCCGCAGGCTGACGTTGCGCAGCACCGGCGGGACGTCGCCTTGCGCGATCCGCATGGCGAAGCCTTCGACCACAGCGGTCTTGCCGACGCCGGCTTCGCCCACGAGGATGGGATTGTTCTGGCGCCGCCGCGTGAGGATATCGACCACCTGGCGGACTTCGAAGTCCCGTCCCAGCACCGGGTCGAGCGCGCCCTGGCGCGCCCGCTCGGTGAGGTTGACGGTGTACTGGTCGAGGTTCGGCGTCTTGCCGCCCGCCGCTCGGGGCGCGTCGCCCGGTGCGGGCGGCGTCCCCCCTGCCGCCGTGGCCTCCTCGACGGAGCGCTCCACGATGGCCGAGAAATCCTTGCTCAAACTCTCGCCGGGGATCTTGGCGAACTCACGGCTGACGTCCTGCATCAGCCGGCGCAGCTCGTCGTCCGACGCCAGCGCCAGGATGGTGTAGCCGGTGCGGATCGCGCTCGCGCCGTAATCCACGGAGCCGATGAGCCACGCGCCGCTCAGCATCTTGGTGAGACTCGGGCTGAGCGCAGGCGTCCGGGCGTTGCCGGACTTGAGCTTGTCCAGACTGCGAGTGAGATCGGTCGCGAGCCGGGAGCGGTTCACTTCGTACTGCTTGAGGATGTAGGCGAAGTCCCCATCGCTCGCGTCGAGCAGCTTCATCAGGAAATGCTCGATCTCGACGTCGTAGTGCGTGCGTGACAGACACAGCCCCGCCGCGGCCTCGAGGGCGCTGCGGGTCCGGTCGTTCAGCTTGCCGATCAAGCTTCTGAGATTCACGTTCATGGCCATGCCCACCTCATAGCGCCAACACGGTCTCGCCTGCGTCCTGCTCGAGTGCCGCGGTCCGCAACCAGGTGCCCCAGCCGAGCGGCGGCTGCTCGCCGTCGGCGCCGAGCCGGCAGGACGGTACTTCGTCGCGCGCCAACACGAGCTGGACTTCGAAGTCGAACTGGTCGTGGCTGAAGAAGCGTGTGACCTGCTGCAGCACCCCGTATGCCGTGCCCGTCGGCAGGAACCGCTCGTACTGCTCGCGTGTCAGGGGTCCGAGCCGGATGCGCACGCGTGCCTGCTGGTCCCAGATCTCGTCGCCGACCACCGCCCCAAGGCCGATCTGGTCGGAGGCCCCGGAGTCGCTCCCGACGCTGCACCGCGTGCCTGGGGCGAGCGGGTACCACCCTCCGACGAACTGGTCGATCTCGACCGGGACGTCGAAGTAGTCCGCCAAGACCTGCCGCAACGCGACCGCAGAGCGGGGCTGGGGCCCCAGCGCGCCGGCATAGAAGATGAATGCCTCGTCCGGCACCGGCATGCGGTGGCGGAAGCCCGCCAAGCCGAGCCCTACGAGATCCAGCAGGTGCTCGGTGACGCGGTCGCTGCGGTCGCGCTCGTAGGCGACGGTGAAGCGATGCTTCTCCCACGCCCGATAGAACAGGGAGATGATGCGGTGCTCGAAGATGTCCAGAAAACTCTGCAGTGCCCGGTCGCGTGCTCGGAGCCGCTCGGCCACGAGCAGGGTGTAGTAGTAGGGCAGGACGCCCAACGGGCCGATCAGCCCCATGAAGTTGACCAGCAGCCGCGCCGGCCCGCCGTCGGGCAGCTCGAGGTCTTGGATCTCGCTCGCCGGACATGCGATGGAGGGATTGGCCGAGAAGTGCGCGACCTCGTCCGCGGGAGCGCCGAATCCCCCCACCCGCGCCCGCTCGGGGTAGAGGCGCTCGAGGAGACGGACCGCCTGGAAAAAGTCGAAGGAGGTCGGGTCGCCCGCCAGCTGCGCGGCGAGCTCGGCCGCGCCTATACCAGCGGCTTCCATCCGGCTCTCGCGGGCCATTCGCGCATGACCTCCTTTCGTTGTCGGGTGCGGGCCACGAGGATACAGAAGCTGTTCAGGGCGGTATAGAGACCCAGGAACCGCTCGAGCATGCTGGCGAACAGATACACGCTCCCGCCGGCGAACTGATCCTCGTCGAAGCCGACTTCGACCCGGTGCCCACGTGCGAAGCTGAGCCCGTGCTCGCCTTCGATCCTGGCGTAGCACGGCGCGCCGCGCACGTCGAGCAGGCCCTGGATCTGCTTCTCGCCCGCGAGCGAGTCGCCGAAGTTGTGCAGTCGCAGCAGCTCCTGGAGCGCCTCGGCCCCCCCGTTCACGAGCGACAGGTAGTTCAGCGACAGCTGCGAGATCAGGCGCCACAACACGGGCTTGCCGAGCGGCGGCAGCACGACGGGAGTGGGCTTGACGAGCGCGACGATCTTTTGGATCGGGCCGCCACCCGGCAGCGTGAAGTCGCCGGCTTCGTCGCCAAACGGCAGCCGGCTCGGCAGGTCGCCGTTGAAGCACGTGAGCCGCGTCGTCACGGCTTCGAACGGGGGGCGCGCCGGTCGACCGGAGAGATCGACGAACGAGATCACCACGTCCGGCGTGCCTTCCGGGCCCCAGGCGCCCGGTGCCGGTTTCCCGTACCAGAACACGCCCGACCCGTTGCCGTCAGTCCCGTGCCTGAACGAGTAGAGGGGCTCAAAGCGGAGGACGTCGGGCGCCCCCGGGCGCGCCGCTACGACCTCGTCGACCGAGAAGATCCGCGTCGTCTGGCGCCGCCGCGCGTCGGCGACGATGGGATACTCGTGACGCGTGGGCGCGAGCTCCACGGGCTCCGAGTCTTGAGCAAACAGGTTGACGATCGGGACGCACCCCAAGAGGATCGTGCGCCCCGACACGCCCGCCTCCAGCACCGCGCGACGCTCCGGGCGCTCGAAGGGAGCGATCAGGAAAATGACCTCCGCCCGCGGGCCGAAACGCGCGGCCCGCGCCTGGTCGAATCCGTCGAGATCGAGGAAGAGGAATTTCTCGGGGAACGTGAAATACTCCTGAATCAGCCGGTACGCGACCATGGCGCCGCGCGACAGCGGGAGCATGCCCTCGTCGGCAGCGAAGCCGACCGGCCGGAGCGCGGAGCCGGGGAGCACGATCGGGTTGCGCGGCGGTTTCGAGCCGATGTCGCGGATCTGGATCTGCACGCAGTTGTTGCACAGCAGCTCGTACAACGTCGATACCAGCGTGCTCTCCCCGTTCAGGTGGAGGCGCAGCGTGTTGAGCTTCAGTTTCTCGAAGCTCACGTCGGGGAGGCACTGCAGCTCGACGCGCAGCGCGCCGACCGCCGTGGGGCCCGCGACCGGAGGCTGCAACTGGTCGGGTGCGCGCCATTGCGCTGCCGCCACGGTCACCGGCCAGAGCGTTGTGTCGTAGCACGTGCGGAACCGGCAGGGCGCTCCGCCGACGGGTTTCGAGTACAAGGGCGCCCCGCGCGGGACGGCGAGTCCGGTCGTGAGCTTCCCCTGCTCGGGATCGAGGCGCAGCTCCACGATCGACATCGACGGCAGCGGGCGCAGATAATGTGGATAGACGACATTGAGGAGCGCTTCGCTGATCTCGGAGAAATCATCGTCGATCTTGAGGTGGACGCGCGCAGCCAGGAAGGCGAAGGCCTCGAGCAGGCGCTCCACGTGCGGGTCGGCGCATTTATTGGGCTCGAGCAGCAGGCGCGAGGCCACCTTGGGGTAGCGCTCGGCGAACTCCGCCCCGGCGCGGCGGAGGAAGCCGAGCTCCTGCTCGTAGTAGTAGAGCAGCTCGTCACGCATCCGCTTGCCCCTTGACTTCGAACGTGGAGCTCGAGATCTCGAGCACCGTGTCGAACACCACCTGCTCCGGGCTGGGCTCCATGCGGAGCAGCGCCTCGACGACGAAGCGCACTTCGCGGCGAGCGATCTCTCCGACCGCGGCCACCGTCACCCGCACGCTCGCCAAGCGGGGCTCGAACAACGTGATGGTCTCCTCCACCTGGCGCCGCAGCCAATTGCGCGTATCGGTGGATTCCGCGCTGGCCGATGTCACGTCGGGCAGACCGAAGTGGTAGAGGGACTCCCGCAGCTCGTTGAACCCTTCGGGGGCTGGCTCGACGATGCGCCGCGTGTTGAGCAGCCACTCGAGATCGCGCCGGAGCGCGCGCTTGAGCTCCCGCACCGATTGGGCCCACGTGAACGAGGGCTCGGCAGGGCTGTGTGGGTCGGTGTCGATCAGGCGATCGAGCACCGACCACTGCACGGTGCGCTCAACCTCTAGTTGCGCCATCGCCGCCTCCGCCTGCTTCACCACTCGGGAAGGCGATTGCCTGCAACGGGTCGAGGCGGCAGACGCGCCGGTACAGGCCGTCCTTGGTCTCCGCGTCGCCTCCCAGCTTGTGGAGGCAGCGATACATCAAGCCCATTGGGCGAGCCACGATGCCGCCGGCCTCCCAGTCTTCGAGCTTGTGCGCCTCGATCTCGTCGACGAGCTCCTTCAAAATGGGCATCGCCACTGCCTCGAGCCCTGCTTCTACCATGATTCCGGCAGCCTCCGACCGGCACAGGAAGCGCGCGCGCTCGCTCTTCTCCTGCTCCGCCTCGCGCATCAGCACCTCGATGCCTTTCTGCGGCCGCCCCGCGCGGACTTCGTCGCGCGCGCGGTTGAACGCGCGCCCGAGAACGGCAGCGGTCTCGGGGGCGGTGAGCGCCGGTCGCGCCATTGCTTCGGCCGCCGCTTCCGCTGCGGCTGCCAGCAGTCCGCCGTTCTGCAGCCAGGCGCGGGTTTCGGCGTTGGCGGTCGGCGTGTCGTCCATCAAGGTGAGGTCCGGCAGGCGCGGCACATCGCGCAGCAAGCCGACCAAGGCTCCTCGCAGCGCCATTACGACGAGGTCGTATTCGGTCCCCAGTTGTGCGCACGCGGTCAGCTCGTAGCGCTGCAGATCGAGCCAGCCCCGGCCAAGCGGCGTGGCCATCACGTCCTCACCGGCGTCCAGCAGCTCCGGCCATTTGCCGTCGAGCAGCAGGCCCTTCAGGTGGGTCCGCACTTGGGTCGGCGGCGCCGTGAGGAGCTTGGGGTCCACGTCCCCGCCACGGGCCCGCAGCTCCCCCCACCGGAAGCCGCGCAGAACGAGGTAGGGGGCGGGGTTGCGCGGATCGGCGTGCCGCAGGAACCGTGCGGCGCTGGCGATGCGCGCGCCGGCGTCGTCCACGCTCGTCGGCTCGGCCGCGAGCGTCTGCGGTCCGCCCGCGCCGCCCGCCCCCGCGCTCTGGCCGCCGGCCGCCGCGAGCTCGGGTGGATCGGGATCGACCGCGAGCTTCTTGTCCAACAGCTTGTGCGCGACGTCGCCGACGTCGGTCAATGCCTTCTGGAGCTCCGTGTAGCTGGGCGCGTCGTCGCCGAATTTTTCCTGCCCCAGGGCGTCCAGCGCGGTCACGGCCTGCACGCATCCGTCCAGGTCTAGGGCGAGCTGCTTGTACCAGGCTTTCGGGGTCGCCTCAAAGGCCTTGTCGAACTCTTCTGGCGGGAGCTTCCCGTCAGCGATCGCCGCCTGGCGCGCCGCGAGCTTCTTCTCGTCGGCCTTCGCCTCCGCATCGCTCGCGACAGTCCGTGAGTCTCTGTACTTGAAGAAATCGTGCCCGTTCTTGTTCAGCGGAACCGTCCGGACCACTCGCTGCAGGTAACCCCCAACCCAGGCGAGGTGCTTGGCGCGCAGGCCCGCGTCGCCGTCTTCCAGCTCGGGATACAAGTGGTCCCAGTGGCGCTCGACGAGGCCGCGCAACAGGTCGAGGCCGGCCCGCAAGCCGCTCAGCGCCTCCTGACGCCCCAGCGCCTCGGTCAGCCAGGCCGCGATCTGGAGATCCTTGGACTTCGTGGCCAGCGCGTCGCTCGCCAGCTTGATCACGGTGGGCCAGTCGGCCACTTTGCGCGGCCGCGTCCACTCGCCCTGAGGCAAGCCGTCGTCCTCCCGCCGCGCCTCGGTCAGCTTGTCGTACAGCGGGTCGTCGCGCAGGTTGGCCCCGCCCGGGTTCGGCCCGGGAATGGGCCGCAGCAGGTCTTCCCGCACGGGCATGTCGAGACTCAGGCGTTCACGGCGACGACCGGCACGATGTCGAGCTCGCGGAGCTCGAGAATCGGGAGCTCTTCTCCGTCGACCAACAAGAGCTTCTGCCCCATCGGTGCCTCGAGGTCGTTCTCGAGGGCCATCCACTCCGAGAGCCGCCCGAGGCGCACGGCGGCGTCGGGGTGCTGCCATGAGAGCGGCGCGACCGCGGGGAGCAACACTTCGCCCAGCTCGAGACCGCGGAACGCCGGGCCCGGGCGTACCACGGCCGGGGCCCAGAGTAGGTCGCGTAACCGCTTCGGTGCGGACATCCGGATCGACGCGAGGTGAGCGAACGGAATCCACAGGTACTGGCCCGCGGCAAACACCTCGAGCCGGGCGCCGATCCGGGGGTCGGCGTCGACCAACGATTGGAACGGCCGTCCGTTCAGCGTGCCGGACGCCGCGGGCGGGGTCGAACCGCTGGTGGGGTAGGTGCCGGCCTGGAACATCTCCTGGCGAGTCCGCTCGGCGTGCAAGGCCGCGTGGTAGAGGAGCGCCCCCATCTGGGCCTCGCGACCGCCGCCGGCCAGCACGTCGAGCTGCTTCTCGGCCCGATCGTGCTCGCCGGCGAAACATAGCAACTCGAACAAGAAGGTGCGTCGCTGGACGTCGGCTGGATTGCCACGCAGCTCGACACCCAGCGACGCAATCGCCTCATCCAGTTGGCCCGCGCGCAGCAGCTCGTCCGCTTTCACGCGCGGCTCCCATCAGATCGCTTGGGCCTTCGCGACATCCCATCCGGCGACGATCGCCGCGCCCTTCGAGCCGTCCGCCTTCTGCTGCGTGTAGGTCACCGTCACGGCGCTATACGCGAAGCCCACGTTCTCCACCGGCGTGTCGTCGCCGTTGGTAGCGCCCGACCAGTGAATGTCGGTCACGAAGAGCCCCTTGAATTCGTACTTGAGGTAGTCGACGGGGTTTTCGCCACCGGCTTTCAGAACGGTGAGCAACGCAGTGTCATAATGCGTCCCCTTGCAGCACGCCTGAAACAGCTTCGCGCTGGACGTGTCGGTTTTCTTGGTGACGGTGAAGTTGCTGAGCTCGACCTTGCCTGCCGACATGCCTCCGCCCCCCGAGCCCGGCTTGCCCGTCGGGTTGTGCGCGCCGAAGCTGAAGGACTCCAGGAAGACCTGCTTTTCATAACCCTTCCTCGTCCCCTCCCCGTCCACGCCCGCGAGTTTCAGGTACGCATCGAACGCCATGGAATCCTCCCTCTTCGCTCCCGGTACTGCGCAGAGTGAATCATCGGTTCGGTATAGACGCCGCGCTCATTTGGCGGGCGCCGGTAGCTCGGCCACCAGACGCATGGCCACGCTCAACTCATCGAGCTGGAAGTGCGGCCGCAGGAACGCGACTGCACGGTATGCCCCTGGTTTCGCCGGTATCTCGGTGACCTCGATGCGTGCCTCGCGCAACGGACGCCTCGCCTTGATGTTCTGAGGCGCGTCGTCATCGCCGACCACATAGTCCGCGATCCAGTTGTTCAGGAACGTCTGGATCTGGCTCTTCGACGAATAGCCGCCGATCTTGTCGCGCATCATCACCTTGAGATAGTGCGCGAACCGCGACACGGCGAAGATGTACGGCAGCTGCGCGGAAATGCGCGCATTCGCGGTGGCGGCATCGGTCTGGTACTTCTTGGGCTTCTGGCTCGACTGCACGCTGAAGAACGCGGCGTTCGCCGTGCCCTTGCAATGCACCAGCGGCGCGAAGCCGAGTTCTGCCAGTTCCTTTTCGCGGCGGTCGGTGATCGGCGTCTCCGTCGGGCATTTCATCGCCACATCGCCGGCGTCGGTGCGGAAGGAGTGCACGGGCAGCCCCTCCACGAGCCCGCCGCTCTCGACGCCGCGAATCGTCGCGCACCAGCCGTAGGTCGCGAACGCCTGCGTGACGCGGGCACCCAGGCCCCACGCCGCGTTGCCCCACAAGTACTTCTCGTGGTCGCCGACCTGCTCCTCGTACTGGAACGCTTCGATCGGCTTGTCACGCCCGTACGGCTCACGCAGCAGCATGCGCGGCGCCGTGAGAGCCACGTAGCGGGAGTCCTCGCTGTCACGAAACACCTTCCACTTGGCGTAGTCGTTTTGGGCGAAGATCTTCGCCAGGTCGCGGGGCTGATCCAGCTGCGTGAAGCTCTCCAGGCTGAACATCTCCGGCGACGTCCCGGCGATGAACGGCGCATGGGACGCGGCTGACACCTGGGCGATTTTCTCCAGGAGCTCGACGTCCTCGCCGGTCTTGTCGAATTGGTAGTCGCCCAACAGGGCGCCGAACGGCGAGCCGCCGAACACGCCGTACTCTTCCTCGTAGACCTTCTTGAACAACGCGCTCTGGTCGAACTCGGGGGCGCGCTGCAGATCCTTGAGTAGATCCTTCTTGGAAACGTTCAACACTTTGATCTTCAGCAGCTCGCTGGTCTCCGATTGCGAGAGCAGATAATGCAAGCCGCGCCAGGTCGCCTCGAGCTTCTGGAACTGCGGGGCGTGGATGATCTCGTTCACCTGACTGGAAATGAGACGGTCGATCTGCGCGATGCGGGCGTTCAACATGGCGTCGGCATCGCGCGCGACCGTGATGGTCCCGGCGAGCACTTCACCGACGAACTGCTTGATCATGTCCTTGCCGCGCTCGCGGGCAGGCGCGTCTGACCCGAACCGCCCCTTGTCCACGATCTGATCGAGCAAACTCACTTCGGCGGTCTGTGCCGTGGCCTGTGCCTGTTCTTCTCTAGGCTTGTCCATCGGGACCTCCTGACGGGCTGCCTTCGCCGCCGGCCGCGATCTCGGCCTGGAGCTTCTTGCGCTTCTCTTCGTCACTCAGGGTTGCCAGGAGGATCTCTTCCAGCTTTTCGTTGCTCTGCACCTTGCCGCGCAGGTCCGCCAGCTGGGCGCGCAGCTCGAGCAGCTTGCGGAGCGGCTGGGCATTCTTCGCCACCCGATCGGGCGCGAAGTCGTCCAGGCTCTCGAACGTGAGGTCGACCTGGATCTTGCCGGCTTTGGGGTCGTCGCTGAGCTTGTTGTCGACCGCGTAGGCGAGGTGCGGCCGCATGCTCTCGAGCACGTCGTCGAAGTTGTCTAAGGTCACTTCGGCGAACTTGCGGTCCTTGAGCTTGGGGAGCTCCTCGGTGGGCTGGCCGCTGAAATCGGCGAGCACGCCCATCACGAACGGGAGCTCTTTCACCTCGAGGGCACCGCCGGTCTCCACCTCGTAGGTGATGTTGACGCGCGGCGGCCGCACGCGCTCGAGCTTTTTGTGGACGCTTTCTTTAGGCATGGGCGCGCTCCTCGATTGACCGAAGCCTGTGCGGCTTCCGGAACGCGGCTGGAGGGTCGAACGCGACGCTCTTCTGGCACGACCGCACGCCCGGCTCAGGAGTCGCCCCGGTCGCCAAGAACGGGACTACTTCCCTCGACTTGGTAATACGGTGCGGGAAGATCGGTGTCAAGAATGGCATTCGGGCGACTCCCGTGTGGTTGTTCGCGGTCCCAAGCGGTTCGCGGTGTGCGTGACTCTGAGAAGCTACGGGCGTGGGGTCAGCGGGCGATCAAATTCCAGTCAGCACACGATGCGTCGCGTTCTTGGGTACCGGCCCGCGGGTCCTGGACTTACCTCACGGTGGAGCTACTTTTGCCTGCGCCATGAGGCAGATGCAGCCGGTCCTCTGGACCAAGGGAGTGCTCCTCACCCCGCAGCACCTGCAGATGCAGGACCGCTTCCTGGAGGACCTCCTCGAGTTTCGGCTGTCGGCGCTGGCGTTCGCGCCCTGGGGGTTTCACCGCCTCACGGTCGATCGCGAAGCACTGGCCGGAGGCGCACTCGCTCTGTCCGCGGCCGCGGGCGTCCTGCCCGACGGGCTCCTGTTCGACATTCCCAACGCTGATTCCGCCCCGCCGCCCAAGCCGCTGGAAGGGTGCTTCCGGCCGGATCAAGAGGCCCTCACCGTCTACCTCGCGATTCCGGAGTACCGCTACGGCGGGCTCAACGTCGCGGCGACGCAGGGCCAGCGGAACACGCGCTTCGTCGCCGAGGTGTTGGTGCGACGGGACGAGAACACTGGACTGGTCGAAAAGCCGATTCTCGTGGCCCGAAAGAACTTCCGACTCCTGGTGGAAGGGGAGTCACTCGAAGGGCACATCGCGCTGCCGGTGGCACGGGTCACGCGCGCGCCGACGGGGGAGCATCAGCTCGATCTGCGCTTCGTGCCGCCGGTGATCGACATCGCCGCGAGCGACTATCTGCTGTCGATCGCTCGCCGCCTGGTCGAGCTGCTCTCGGCGAAGAGCAGCATGCTGGCGGACCGGCGTCGCCAAAAGAACCAGAGTCTCGCGGAGTTCGGCATCTCGGATGTGGCGAATTTCTGGCTCCTGTACACGGTCAACACCTACATGCCGGGTCTCCGGCACCTGTTCGAAGCCCGCCGGGGGCATCCGCGCGAGCTGTTCACCACCATGCTGTCGCTCGCGGGGGCACTCACGGCATTCTCGGCCACGATGCATCCGCGCGACCTTCCGGCTTACGATCATGCGGATCTCGCGGGATGCTTCACCGATCTGGACGAGAAGCTGCGCGTGCTGCTCGAGACCGTGGTACCCGCCAACTACATCTCGCTGCCGCTCCGGCTCGTCGCGCCGTCGGTGTACTCGGCGGCCATCGACCAGGACCGCTACCTGGAGGCGCCCGATTGGTACCTCGCGCTCAAGGCGGAGCTGCCGCAGCCCGACCTAGTGCGCCGTGCGCCGCAGCTCGTGAAGGTCAGCTCGGGCAACCACATCGATCAGCTCATCAAGCAGGCCCTACCCGGCCTGGAGCTGGTGCACGTCGCGAACCCGCCCACCGCGATCCCGGTCAGGGCGGGGCACCAGTATTTCCGCCTCAACAAGTCGGGCGCCGAGTGGCTGGGGATCAGTCGCGCGCGGAACATCGCGGCGTACGTGCCGGCCGACTTTCCCAATCCCGAAGTGCAGATGCTCGTCGTGCTGCCGCCGGTGTAAGCGACACCACGCCGCAACGCGCTACGGCTTCAGCGCGAAATACAACACCAACAACGCCCCCGCCGCGCCGATGAGTCCCAAGGCGAGCAGCAACACGAACAGTCGCGGCGAGCGCGGCTGCGGCGCTGCTTCGGCCGGCTGCTGCGCGGGCGGCTGGCTGGGCGGTGCCGGCACGCCGGCGACGATGCGGGTGAAGTCGCTGGGTCCCCCTGGTGCTCCTTTGACCCCCACCGAGCCCCCGGCGCTCCCGGCCGGCGGCGGGCTCGGGGGCGCGGAAATCCCCGCCATGAGACGGGTGAAGTCGCCCGGCGCCTTGGCCGCAGTCGGCGCGGCCGGGGCCGCGGGCGCGCTGGGCGGAGATGGATGGAAGGGCGTGGGCGCGTCGCGGGGCGCCGCGGGCATGTTCAACGCTTGCAGGTAGTCCCGCGGACCCTGCTCGCTCGGCGGTGCCGCAGCAACGCCGGGCTTCCTGTCGTGGAACAGCAGCGTGAACTCACCTGGCGGGGCCTCTCGCGGGGGCGTCGGAGACGGCGTTTCCGAGGCGGCGGGCACGCCGCCGGCGGGGCCGAACAGTTGCGTCATCTCGCCCGGCGCCTTCGGTCGCGCACTCACCGCGGCAGGGGGCGGGGGCAGGGGAGGTCCGGGCGGCGCGGGCGGCGGCGCAGCCGCTGCCGGAGGCGACAATGGCGGTGCCTCAGGCGACGCGTCCTGTTTCCAGCGCACGAGCGGTCGCTCCGATTCCGGCGACGGCTCGCGCCAGCGGACGCTCGGCTTCTTGGATGCGGGCTCCGCCGGTGGGCGAGCGAGCGGTGACTTCGCCGTCACGGCGTCCGAGGGCGACGACGGTGGTGTCGTCGCGACGGGAGCGCCGCTCGCGGGCCCGAACATCCCAGTGAAGTCTCCCTGCACCGGGGCAGCCGTGCTCGCGGCCGGCGGGCGCGGTGGGTCGGGCGCCGGGGTCGGCTCAGGTGGCGGAGGCGACGGGACGCTGTCGATGGCCCCGAACATCTGGGTGAACTCGCCCGGAGCGCGCGAGGCAGGAGGTGCTGCGGCGCGGGATCGCTGAGCGGCCTTCATCTGCAACCAGACCGGCAGCGTCTCGAACCCCTGAATGAACTGCGTGACGATCACCGGTGCGCCATCCACTTCGGCCCGTTCGACGATGCGCATCTGGTCGGCGGGAATCAGCGCGTCGAGCAGCGCGAGCAATCGCTCGCTGTCGGCCGAGTGGCCCGGGAGATAGTGCACCATCACGATGTGGCCGGCGGCGTCGAGCGCGTGGTACGTCCGCACGTCCTGCTCGACCACCAGCTTCAGGAGCCGGTATTTCTGCCGCAGCTCTTCGTTCGTCATGGCCAGCCTGCGCTTTCGGCAGCGTTGCCCCCGCGGCACTGTCGGGTATTATTAGCCCGTAGTCACGGAGCGCCGCTCTCAATAGTACCGATCACGCGGGCATCAGCAAGTGCGGACATGAAGCCTTTCACGAGGGTGGTGTGGCAAGAGGGCATGCACCTCGCGCAGCACCACTTTCAGCTGCAGAGTCGGTACTTCGAGGACTCCGTGACGTTCGCGCTAGCGCAGCTGTTCTTCCGCCCGTACGGACTCGCGGGATGTGAGTTGGATGCGGAAGCGCTGCGGAACGGTACCGTGTCCGTCATTCACGCCCGGGGCGTGATGCCCGACGGGCTCGCCTTTCACGTTCCGGAAGCGGATCCGGCCCCGCCGCCGCGCGCGATTCGTGAGCTGTTTTCGCCCACCCAGGACCGTCACGTCGTGCTGCTCGCCATCCCTCCCTACCGCCCGGGGCGGGCGAACTGCGCGCTCGAGCCGGGCGCGCGTAACGGCGATCTGCGATTCGTGGCCGAGGCGCGCGTGGTCGCTGACGAGACGACCGGGCAGGACGAGAAGTCGGTGCTGCTGGGCCGCAAGAATCTGCGGTTGCTGCTCGATTCCGAGTTGAGTGAAGAAATCGTGGCGCTCCCCCTCGCGCGAGTGCGTCGGGACGGCGCGGGACACTTCGTGTACGACCTCGATTTCATCCCCCCCGTGCTGGAACTGGGTGCCAGCCCCGGCCTCATGGAGCGCTTGCGACGGGTGATCGAGATCCTCGAGGCGAAGAGTGATGCGCTCGTCGGCCAGCGGCGCAATACGCAGTCGGATGTCGCCGCCTACGCCACGCGGGACGTCGCCAGCTTTTGGCTGGCGCACGCCATCCACTCGAGCCTCGCGCCGCTGCGTCACCTGCTCGAGTCGCGGCGGGCCCATCCGGAGCAGCTGTACACCGAGCTCGCCCGGCTGGGTGGCGCCTTGTGCACCTTCTCGCTCGATTCCGATCCCCGCGCGCTGCCGCTGTACGATCACGATCACTTGGAGGAATGCTTCGGCCAGCTGGAGCGGCACGTTCGCACGCACCTCGACCTGGTGGTGCCGACCAACTGCGTCGCGCTCCCACTCGAGCGCACGCGGAAGTTCCTCTTCACGTGCGCGGTGCGAGACCGGCGCTGCTTCGGCTCGGCGAGCTGGATCCTGGGCGTGCGTGCCGGCGGCGCGCAGACCGACGTGATCGGTGCCGTGCCGAGACTCGTGAAAATGTGCTCGGCCCAGCAGATTGCGCGGCTCGTGAAGGAGGCCCAGGCGGGGTTGCCCCTGGAGCACCTGCCCACGCCGCCCGCCGCGGTGGCCGCGCGCGCCGGCGCGCACTATTTCCTGGTCCGCCAGGAGGGGCCGTGCTGGGATGCGATCGTGAAGAGCGGGGACATCGGCGTTTATCTTCCCGAGGCGCTCGCGGACGCGGAGCTGGAGCTGCTCGTGGTGCTGGAATCGGCCAGCGGCGGCCGGGGGTGACGTCATGACCGCGCGCGCGCCCGGAGACCTGGCGAGCGCTCCCGCCGAGGGTCTGTACCGACGGGGTGCGCTGGCGCTGGCGCTCCAAGAAACCCTCACGGCCACGGTGCGGCTGCGGGCTAATCGCCAGAGCGCGACCGACGGGGACTCGTTCCGCGCACACGTCAAGCAGCTGCTCAGCACGGCGCACGACGAGGCGCGCCGCGCCGGGTACGCGGGCGAAGACATCAAACTCGCCATCTATGCGGTGGTGGTCTTCCTCGACGAATCCGTCCTCAACTCCCGGCACCCGGCGTTCGCGGAGTGGCCGCGCCGACCGTTGCAGGAAGAGTTGTTCGGTGGCCACATGGGCGGCGAAACGTTCTTCCAGAACCTCCACGCGCTGTTGAGTCGCCAGGACACGGAAGACCTCGCGGACGTGCTGGAAGTGTACGGGTTGTGTCTGCGACTCGGCTTCCAGGGACGCTACGGCGGTGCCGCGCGCGAGGAGCTCCGCGGCTGGGCGACCGCGGTGAGCGACAAGATCGCACGGACGCGCGGGGCGCTAGGCCCTCTGTCCCCCGCCTGGGCGCCGCCCGGTGACGAAATCATCGCAGCCCCCAAGGACCCGTGGTTACGTCCGCTCGGCTATGCCGCCATCGCGGTGCTGGCGCTCACTTCCTTGGTGTCGGTGCTTTTCTGGCTGTGGCAACAGTCGTGGCTGGGGGAATTGCGGGGTGGCGTCCGGTGAAAGCGCCGCTGCCAAAATCCCGCCAGGCGCGGCTCTGGCTCGTCACCGCAGCGGTCTATCTGCTATTCGCTGTCTTCGTGTGGCTGTTGGGCGGGTGGCTCGCGCTGGGGGGCGCGAGTCTCTGGCTGCTGCGATTCGGGCTGTGGGCGCTCGGCCTCATCGCCGCGGGGCTGGTGTTGTGGTTCTTCGCTGGTTGGGCGGCGGAGGGTGAGCCCGGTGCCGCACTCGGGGGCGACGACGTCGACACGACCCTCGCGGCAGCGGCGGCGCGGCTCGCGTCCGCCCGCGCGGCGGGCGCGCGCGAGCTGCGCAGCCTTCCCATGTTCCTGGTGCTGGGCCCGGAAGCGAGCACCAAGACCACGGTGGTCGTGCATTCGCAGCTCGAGCCGGATCTGCTTGCGGGCGAGGTATTCCGCGGCGATCGCATCGGCCCCACGCCCGGCGTCAACGTGTGGTTCACCCAACACACGGTCTTCCTCGAAGCCGGAGGCAAGCTCGCCGCCGATTCGGGGCGGTGGAGCCGCTTGCTCCGGCGCGTCCGGCCGCGCCGGTTGCGCGCGACGCTGACCGGGAAACCTCAGGCGCCGCGTGCCGCGCTCGTGTGCTACAGCTGCGAGGAGTTCCTCAAGCCGGGCGGCGCCGAGGCGGTGGCCGCGGCGGCGCGCGACCTCCGCACGCTGCTGCTCCGCATGGCTCAGGGGTTCGGCGTGCAGCTTCCAGTGTACGTGCTGTTCACCAAGGCCGACCGGATTCCCCACTTCGCCGACTTCGCGCACCATCTCGCGCGCGACGAAGCGCAGCAGGTGCTGGGGGTGACCGAACGCTGGCCCGCCCGGACGTCGGGGGGCGTGTATGCCGATCGCCAGTTTCAGCGGTTGAATGCCGCGTTCGACCGACTGCTGGCATCAGTGGCGGCGAAACGGCTGGATCTGCTGGCGCGCGAGACTGAAACCGAGCGTCAGGCGGGCCTGTACGAGTTCCCACGCGAGCTGCGGAAAATCGTTCCTGCCACCGTTCAATTCCTGGTGGATCTGTGCCGGCCGAGTCAGCTCGAGGTCAGTCCGGTGCTGCGCGGGTTCTACTACACCGGCGTCCGAGCCGTGGTCACGAACGACGGAGCTCCGGCAGCGCCGGCTCGAGCGCCCGCGGCCGCCGCCTCGGGACGGATCGCCGCCACCCAAGCGTTCGACGGCAGGGCGTACGAGGCGGTCGTCGCGCCCAGCCCGGCGGCGCCGACGGCGCACAAGGCGCCGCAGTGGCTCTTTCTGGGGGCGCTGTTTCGCGACGTCCTGCTGCGCGATCGCGCGCCGGTCGCAGCGGCGCAGGGTGCGCGCAGCGTCGCCGTACTGCGGCGTGCGGGACTGACGGCCGCGGCAGTGCTCTTCCTGATGGGCGGTCTCTGGTCCCTGGTCCAGTATGTGAAAAACGGGCGGGCCGTCGCCGCCGCGCGCGAGCTGGCGACCGTGGCTGCGGGCGACAAGGACCTCCCGCCGCTGGAGACGCTCAATCGGCTCGAGACGGTGCGCACCCATCTCGGCCGATTGAGTGCGTGGCGTCGCTGGTGGTGGTACAAAGGAACGGGCCTGTACGGCGAGCTGCTGGGGCGATACCAAGATCGCTTCAACCAGATCCTGCTCGAGCCCGCGCGCCTGGCGGTGCTGCGATCACTCGACAGCCTGCCGGAGGCGCCCAATGCCCCGGATCAGTACGGCCGCGCGTACGAGCTCCTGAAGGCCTACCTGATGACCACCAACCAGTCGGACAAGCTGGCCGCCGACTTCGTCGTTCCCGTCCTGATGGACCGGTGGCGCAACGGCAGGCAGCTCGATCCCGCGCGAACGGAGCTGGCGCGCCGGCAGTTCGACTTCTACGCGAGCCGGCTGTGTCGCACGGCCTCCTGCGCCGCCGATGCCGAAGCGCGCGTCGTGGACCACGCCCGGGCGTTCCTGGGGAAGTTCACCGGTCTCGACCGCGTCTACACCGTGATGATCTCCGATGCGTCCGCGAAGAATCCCAGTGTCCAGTTCAGTCGGAAATATCCCGGCGCGGCGGGCTTCGTGACGGACACCTATGAAGTCCCCGGGGCGTTCACGGACCGAGGGTGGGCCTCGGTACAAGACGCTCTCAGGCACGTCGATGAGCAAGCCGAAGACTGGGTGGTGGGAGAGCAGCCCGGTGGGCTCGATCGGGCGCGGCTGGTTCAAGACCTCCGGACCAAGTATGTCGCCGAGTACATCGCGCGCTGGCAGGCATTCCTCGGCGCGGCCTCCGTCGCCGCGTACGGCAGCCCCCAAGACGGCGCCCGGAAGCTCGCGCAGCTCGGTGGGAACCAGTCACCGCTGCTGCAGCTGCTCCTGGTCGTCGCCCAGAACACGGCGGTCGACGCGGGCACCGTAGGCGGGGCGTTCCAACCGGTGCATGTGGTGATGCCCCCCACCACCGGGGCGACGTTGGTGGTCAAGGCGAATCGTTCCTACGCCGATGCGCTGAAAGCGCTGGGGCGCGCGATCGAGGGCTCCCCGGCCGCCGGTGACCCCGCGGTCCGCGGCGCACAATCGATCGTCGATAGTTTGGCGGGCAGCTTTCGCACCACAGGCGACGCCGCTGCGGTGGGTGCCGTCCTGGCGAAGCTGTTGAATCAGCCTATTGCATCTTTGAGTGGTATTCCCATCGCGGGCGTGAACGGGCGCGGAGCGCAGTTCTGCCGTTCGTTCGGATCCATTCTGGCGAAGTACCCCTTCAGGCCGGACGCACGGGTCGATGCGACGGTCGCCGACGTCGCGGGCATCTTCGAGCCCAATACGGGGGCGCTGTGGCAATTGTACAATGATGCGCTCCACGACATCCTCGTGAAACAAGGCACTCAGTTCGTGCCCAAACCGGGCGCGCCCTTCAATCTCACGTCGGCGTTCGTGCGTTTCTTCAACCGCCTTGCCGCCGTTACCGACGCGCTGTGGCCGCCAGGCGCCAAAGACGCGGGATTCGAGTTCACGCTCAAGCTGCTGCCCTCGGAGGCGGTTCCCACCGAGACGTTCGGCATGGACGGCCAGGTGCACCGCTTCACCCGGACTTTCACGTCGGCGCAGCTGTACCGCTGGTCGGGCGTGACGGCCCGCGACGTCCAAGTGTCGGGCGAGGTCCGCGGCCGCGAGGAGACGCTGGTGAGGTTCGATGGAACCTGGGCGTTGTTCAAGCTGCTGCAGCGGGCCAGATGGCAGACGAGCGGTTCGACCTCCGTGGTACAGTGGGTGATGCCGGTTCAAGGGCAGCCCCAACCGGTGCCCGTCCAGGCCGAATTGAACCTGGGCGAGGCGCGGCCGATATTGAAGGGCGACTATTTCCTCGGCATGAGCTGCATCGGGCAAATCGTCCATTGATCGTGGGGACACGAATGCGAGCGAGACTCTCCTTCCTGGTCTGCGGCCTCTCCCTCCTGCTGGGGTGTCACCGCGGCGGCATCCAAGGCCTGACGCCGGTGCTCTCGAGTGCGCGGGTCTACTATGACGACGGTCCCGCGTTCCGGGACTCGGTGCGCAGGGTCGTGCGCGATCTTCCCACGTGGAAGACCGTCTGGACCCAGGCCACGTCCACGCAGGCCTCCCCGCCGCCGCTGCCCGCGATCGATTTCGATCAGGAAATGATGGTGGTGGTGGGCGCGGGTCGCATGACGCCCGGCGATCAGATTCGTGTCGACTCAGCGGGTGTTCGAGGGGACTTGTTCGTCGTGGTCGTCCGGACGATCATGCAGTGCCGTCCGTTCCGAGCCGACGTGTACCCGCTCGAGATCGTGCGGGTGGCGCACAGCGACAAGCGCGCGACGTTCGTGGAGCAGCGCGAGCGCGCCGCCAACTGCTAGCAGCGTCCCGCGAAAACCGCCTACGGGGCCGGCGGCGGTCGGTAAGTCGCGATCGGCTCGGCAAACCGCTTGAGCACGCCGGTGAGGCCGATCGAGTATTCCCGATCGTTGTCTTGCTGGAGGCGGAGCGCTTCGACTTTCCCGGTGGAGAGGTCGCGCGCGAAATAGACGACCGCACCCCCGATCACGCTGCTCATTTCGCCGAGGATCTCGAACTTTCCCTGCGTCGCCTCCTTCACGGCTTGCAGCAGCTCCGTCTTGCCGCGCTGTCGGCCGGCGGACCGGTCGCTCCAGAGATTGAAGCCGCACGACGTGCAGAAGCGGTCCCATCCCCGCAGGGCCACATTGCAGCGTGGGCAAGTGCTCGGCGGGGCCGGGATCTTGTCGTCCAGGCGCTTCACCACCTCCAGCAGGTATTCGTTGCGCGTAGCGCCGCTCGGCGTCGCCCGGAGGGCGACCAGGCTACCCCCGGCGCGGTCGCGCGCGAGGTATGCGACGGTGCCGTCGGCGCTGCGCCCGATCTCGCCGAGCAGCTCGAAGTCCCCGGCCGCGGTGTCGCGCACCGCCTCCTCGAGCTGGTCGCGCGGCGGTGTCGCCGCGCCGCCGTCCCCCAAACTGACTCTGCCGCTGCCGGAATCGCGCAGGACGCCCATAGGCTGCGCACTCCTCCAGAAACGTCCCCTCGCCCGACGCCACCCAAGTAGACATTCTACGCCTGAGCGCGTGAATCGGTAAGACGCGCTGGCTGCCGCGACATCGCTGAGTGTTTGCTGACTCCGAGTTGACTCTCGGCCTTTAGCTTCTCGGTGGAGAATGTCCGCACAGCAGGGGGTCTAGACAGCCTCCGTGAGGGCCTGCATATTCGGGCCCTTCTGGCCCTCGTCGTTTGCAGCGTGCGGAACGGGATCGAGGGAACCGTGAAGTTCGTGTCTGTAACTGTCGTGCGGCAGTCCGATGCCCGTCCAGCAGCCGCGTGATTCTGTCGCCCCTGCCTCAGTAGGATCCTGCCCAACCTGCGGGACGGACATCCTCGCGGGCGACCGCTTCTGCGGTGGCTGCGGCTCTCCCGTGCCGGTTGCAGCCGAGGCCGAGCTGCTCGCGGATCTCCAGCGCGTCACGCTCGGCGAACACGACATCCAGGGCATCCTCGGCCGCGGCGGCATGGGACTGGTGTATCTGGCCCACGATATTTCCCTCAACAAGAAAGTCGCGATCAAGGTCTTGCCGCCGTCCCTGCTGCAGGGTGAGGCGGCGGTCGAGCGGTTTCGGCGCGAAGCGCGGATCGCCGCGTCGTTGCGCCACCGGCACATCACGTCGGTCTTCGCCCTCAAAGAGACGACGAAGGTTGTCTTCTTCGTCATGGAGTACGTCGAGGGTCGCACGCTCGACGCCATTCTCCACGACGAAGGGCGGCTCGCAGTCGACGCCGCCGAGGCCATCATCTACGACACGGCGGGAGCCCTGACGTACGCCCACCGCCGTGAGGTGGTCCATCGGGATCTGAAGCCCGCGAATATCATCGTCGACGTCGAGGGGATGGCGATGATCACGGACTTCGGCGTGGCCAAGGTCAGCACGGCTCAGGGCCTGACCACCGCAGGGTCGACGGTGGGATCGCCGAGGTACATGAGTCCCGAGCAGTGGTCCGGCAAGGCGACGAGCCTCTCGGATCAGTATGCGCTCGGGTGCGTCGCCTACGAGATGCTCGCCGGGCGGGCGCCCTTCGAGGGGGAAAGCATCGAGGAGCTGATGAAGAAACAGCTCTTCGACGCGCCACAGCCGCTGAGCGAGCTCCGGCCCGACTGCCCGCCCGCCCTGGCCGACGCTGTCATGCGCATGCTCCTGAAGGAGCCGAGCCAGCGCTGGCCGTCGCTCGACGCCGCGGTGGCCGCCATGGGCGTGCACGCCGCCGCGCCGGACGATCCGGTGCGCCTGAGCCTCGCGCAGTTCGCCAAGCGGGGCCACGACGTGCGGGCGTTACCGAAGACACCGCGCAGCCCGATCCCCGTCAGCAAGATCGGCGTGCGCCGCCAGCCGGGCGCGAAGCGTCTGCCCGGCGTCAGACGCGTGCTGCCATGGGTGGCCGGGTTTATCGCCGTGGCTGGAGCAGGTGCGTACCTGCTACTGCGCTCTCCCTCCACCGGGTCGGTGGCCGCCGTCGAGATCCTCGGCGCGCCCGCGAACATGCGAGTGGGGGAGCGCGCCCAGCTCAACGCGCGCGCCAAGAACGCCGCCGGCGCAGTCGTCGGCTCTGCCAGCGTCGCGTGGTCGAGCAGTGATTCGGCTGTGGCGTCCGTCTCCGGCGACGGGTCGCTCACGGGCATCGCGGTCGGGAATGCCACCGTCACGGCTGCGAGCGGGGAAAAACGCGCGAGCGTAGCCATCACGGTGCAGCCGGTGGCCACCCCGGTGGGTGCGGTGGCATCTGTAGAGGTCGTACCCGCGCGTGCGCGCGTTGGGATCAACCGGAGGCTCGCACTCCGCGCCGTGGCGAAGGATGCAGCGGGAAACATCGTGGGCGGCCGCGTGGCTTGGGCCAGTAGCGCGGCGACAATCGTCGCCGTGGCCACCAACGGCGTCGTGATCGGCGTCGAGGCCGGCACTGCGAGCGTGACCGCGACCAGTGACGGCGTACGCAGCACCCCCGCGGTAATCACGGTGGTGGGATCGGCGCCCGGTCCTCCCGGCATCCTGCAGATCTTGATCGTTCCGACCTACGCTAACGTTGCGATCGACGGTGTCGGCCGCGGCCAACTCACCCGGGCCGTCGACACGCTGTCGTCCGGGACCAGGCACCGAGTGCGGTTTGAGCGCGCAGGCTACGTGACCGTCGATAGCACCCTGACGCTGCGGCCGGGCGAACAACGGCGGCTCACAATCCAGATGACACCGAGGAAACCATGAAAACCGTCGCGCGGCGGCTGTGCCTCAAAGGGCTCGTCTTGTTCCTCAGCGTGGTGGGGGCAGGTTCACTCCGCGGGCAAGACCCGCGGGACGCCATGGTCGCACGGGCCTTCAACGAGTTCGACGCCGCGCGCAGGGTCCAGCTCCTCATGAGCGCGCTGAATCCTACGGCGGGGCCGCCGCACGGTGCCTGGCCGGTCGGCGTGCAGCTCCTCGCCCAAACGCTGATCGAGGATGGTCAGGACTCCCTCGCCGGCGTGTGGCTGCGCTGGGCGGTTCGGCTGTCGCCCGACTTGCAGCCCGACACGGTGCAGTTCCTGCCGAAGGTAGTGGTCGCATACCGCTCCGCGCGTGACTTCGTGTTGAGCACGCGCGCGTCGAGCGATTCGGCGGCGGCGACGACCTGGCTGTGGCCAGCGCAAGACTCGGGGGAGCGGGTTGGAAGGCTGCAGGTATCCACTGCGGCCCTCGCGGTTCCCGCGCGCGTGTTCGTCGAAGGTGTCGGGCTGCTCGGGCCCGGTGGAAGCGCACCTGTCGCCCCCGGGAGCTACGCAGTCAGCGTCTCCGCGCCCGGCTATGACAGCGTGCGGGTGACGCGCGAAGTAGTGCCGGGCGTGACGACGGTGCTGGATTTCCGGCTTCGGTCCGCCCTGGCGCGCGTGGCGCCCCCGCTGCAGCCCCCGCCCACGCGGACGACAGCGGCGTCCGTGGCCGCGCCTCAAAAGAAGAAGGGGTTCCCAGTCGTGTTGGCGGTTCTTGGCGCGGGCGGGGCGGCCGCCCTGGTCGCGATTCTGGCGGGCGGCAAAGGCGGCGGCGGTACCAACGGCTCGCCCACGGGTGGGATCATCGTCACGTTCCCGAATCCGTGAGGCGGACACATGCGCTCGGTTTTGCGAGTCGCTGCCGTCGCTTGTCTGGCGGTACTCGGGTGTGACACGCCGACCAAACCGGAGGAGACTGGGGGACTGGCGCTCCGCATCATAGCCGCGGCCGCCACGAGCGTGCGCCTGGATGGCGGACGCATTTACGTGCGGGGTCCGACGAACAAGACCGTCACCGTGAGCCCCGGCTCCACGGACACGATCGTCGGGCTTCTGCCCGGGACCTACACGGCCGCGCTGGAGGGACTGATAGCAGGCGAGGTCGACGTCTTCGGCCAGACGAGCGGAATACCTGTGTCGGCCGGAGGGGACGCCACCGCTAGTATAACCGTCGACTCGTTCCAGCCCCGGCTCGACTCGTTGAGTCTTGTCACACTGGGACAGCAGCTCGTGGTTGCCTACTCGAAGGTTGCCGGCGCCCCGCTGTACCGCGTCGAGCGGGCGACAGATCAGAGCTTCAGCAGCCACCAGGACACTACGGTTTCCGATACGCGCGCCGACCTGACCTTGGCCACGCCGGGTCTGATCTATCTACGAGTGAGGGCGCTGAGCCCCTTCGGTTCATTGGGGCGCGCGACCGATGCACAGAACACAAAAGTGGATCCTCTCGTGTCGGTCAGCGCCGGCGGTGCTCATAGTTGCGGGGTCTCGACCTTCCGGGCCGGCTACTGCTGGGGCTTCCAATTCTTGGGCGACACCGGGGGCGGCGGCTCCACGACTCCCGTCGCTGTGCAGGGCGGGTTCAGCTTCACGGCCATCACCTCGGGCCTGGCCACTGGTGATTCGGTGGAGTCCCATTCGTGCGGTCTGACGATGACCGGAGACGCATACTGCTGGGGGTTGAACGACTTCGGCCAGCTAGGCAATGGTACGCGGACCGCGGGCTTCACGCCGCAGCGGGTGAGCGGCGGCCTCAGCTTCACAGCGATCGCAGCCGGCGGTCTCCACACCTGCGGACTCATCGCCGGGGGCACGGCCTACTGCTGGGGTTTGGACGGTGACGGCCAGGTGGGCGATTCGGACTTCACGTTCACGGACAAGCTGACCCCGGTACCCGTGGCTGGAGGACTGAGCTTCACGAGTCTGAGCGCCGGTGAGAATCACACCTGCGGCGTTATTAGCGATGGCGCGGCCTACTGCTGGGGGTTCAATGGCAGCGGGCAGCTCGGCGACAGCACGTTCTCGGATAGGTTGTCCCCGGTCCCCGTAAAGGGGGGAGTGAAGTTCGCGAGCGTCAGCGGCGGATCCAACCACACGTGCGGCGTGACATCGGCGGGTGCCGCGTACTGCTGGGGCGTGAACGGCCTAGGGCAGCTCGGTGACGGCACGACGACACAGCGGCTCGCGCCGGTGGCCGTCACAGGGGGGCTCAGCTTCATGACCGTCGGCGCTGGTGGCTTCTACACGTGCGGGTTGACCAGCGCGGGGAGCGCTTCCTGCTGGGGTGCCAACGACTACGGCCAGTTAGGCGACGGCACGACCATCAACCGATCGAGTCCGGTCGCGGTCCACGGAGGACTGCGCTTAGCGACCCTGAGCACGGGCTATCGGGATGCCTGTGGGGTGACGGTGACCGCTACGCGCACGACGTACTGCTGGGGGCGGAATAATCTCGGTCAGCTTGGGGATAGCAGCACGACGGACCGGCTGACACCGGTGCGGTTAGCGAATCCGAGGTAGAACAGTATCGCTATCGCTGTCCCGACCCACGGCGACGGAGGAAACGCAGAGAGGACGGACGCTCATGCGCGCACACATTAGTCTCGTCGCCGCGACTGCGGCCGCGCTGTTCGGATGTCGGGAGACGCCCGAGGCGTTGCAGGCAACGGGCGGCGTGGCTCTAGACGTACGGGTCGGGGGAGCGAGCGGCGTCCTGCAGGCAGGCCGCATCCTCGTGAGGGGCCCGACCGACACGACGGTCGACGCGACCCCTGGGGACATCGTCACGATCGGGGGTTTAAAGGTCGGCGCGTACACCGTCTCGCTGGAGGGTTTGGTTGGGGGAAAAGTCGCCATGTTCGGCGAGACCTCGGTGTGGGTCAACGCTGGACAGGCAACCCAGGCGACTGTCACCCTCGCGTCGTTCCAGCCGGATGCCCCCGCTGTGGACGCGGTTTCGTTCGGGAAGTCCGTCATCATGAGTTACAGCAGCGTTCCCGGCGCGGCGAGCTATCAAGTCGAGTGGAGCAGGGATTCATCCTTCGCGACCGGCGTAACCGTTTCGGCACAGACCTCCCAGACCGTCGACACGATCATCGTGTCCGACTACCAAGGCTACTACTTCAGGGTGCGGGCGGTCGACCGGTTTCAGGGCGTGGGGACATCGAGCGCCAAGAGTGTTTCTCGAGTCGACCGCGTTGCCGGGATCACCTCGGGCGGCGCCCATACTTGTGTCATCACGATTCCGTACCTCAGCGCCGTGATGTACTGCTGGGGCGACAACACCTATGGCAGTCTCGGTGACGGTGCTATGGGCGGCAGCGAGGCAAGGCCGGTCGCCGTGACCCCGAACCGCAGCTTCACCGCGATCTTCGCCGCGAACGGGCACACCTGCGCAGTTACGGAGCCACCAGGGTTAGCTCCGTACTGCTGGGGCCTCAACCAGTCCGGCGAGGTCGGAGATGGCACGATCACCAACAAGCCCAGCCCCGTCCCTGTCACCGGTGCGTTGAGCCCGTTGGTCGGGCTTAGCGCCGGTGCATTTCATTCCTGCGCGCTGACGCAGGCCTCTGGGGGAGCTGCGTATTGCTGGGGCCGCAACGATGAGGGTCAGCTCGGCGACGGAACACCGACCAACAAGTCAACTCCAAGCCGCGTGGTGGGCGGGCCAGCGACGTTCGACGCGATCAGCGGTGGTGGCTCCCATACTTGCGGACTAGCGCCTGGGGGGGTGGCCTATTGCTGGGGTCGCAACGTGGAGGGCCAGCTCGGGGACGGCACCACCGCGAGCACGGCGAGCCCCGTCGCCGTGACGGCGGTGCCGAGTCTCGCTGCGATCAGTGCAGGCTACGCGCACACTTGTGGGCTCACGTCGGCAGGGACCGCGTACTGCTGGGGCCGCAACGTTGAGGGCGAGCTTGGAGACGGCACCACGACAAGCAAAGCGAGTCCAGTCGCCGTGGGGGGAGGGCGGAGCTTCACCGCAATCGCAGCGGGCTACTACCACACCTGCGGGCTGACCTCCGCAGGAACGGTCTTCTGCTGGGGCTTCAACCGCGACGGCGGGGTCGGGGACGGCACTACCACCAACAAGTCAACTCCGGTCGCCGTGGCCGGCGGGCTGACGTTCACCGCGATCAGCGCCGGTGGCAATCACACGTGCGGAACGACGTCTACGGGGGCGGCCTACTGCTGGGGTAGCAACACCCACTCCGAGGTGGGCGACGGGACGATCGTGAACAGGTTGGCGCCGGTTCGGGTCATGAATCCGCGGTAGGGGGGACGGGCGACGACATGAGATGACTGCATCCACCGCCAGGCAACAGGATCGCAACGCCGGTAGACGGTGTCTCGCAGATCCAGAGGATGAAGCCTATGACATACCCAGCCGCCAAGTGGTGGTCGCCGTACGAGCTCCTGTTGGCCCTCGGGCTCGCGGGCGTGGCATCGGTTCGCGCCCAGGATCCCCGCGACGCGATGGTCGCGCGGGCGTTCAACGAATTCGATGCCGCTCGGCGGCTCCAGCTCCTCATGAGCGCGCTGAATCCTACGGCGGGGCCTCCCCGCGGCGCCTGGCCGGTGGGCGTGCAGCTCCTCGCCCAGACGCTGATCGAGGACGGTCAGGACTCACTCGCCGGCGTGTGGCTGCGGTGGGCGGTTCGGCTGTCGCCAGATCTGCAGCCCGACACCGCGCAGTTCCTGCCGAAGGTCGTGGTGGCCTATCGCTCCGCACGTGACTTCGTATTGAACACGCGCGCGCCAGGAGATTCGGCGGCGGCGACGACTTGGCTGTGGCCGGCACAGGCGACAGGAGAGCGGGTGGGGCGGCTCCAGGTATCCACGGCGACGCTCGCGGCCCCCGTGCGGGTGTTCGTCGAGGGGGTGGGGCTGATCGGCCCGGGAGGGACTGCACCGGTTGCACCCGGGAGCTACGCTGTGAACGTCTCCGCCGCCGGTTACGACAGCGTGCGGGTTATGCGCGAGGTGCTTCCCGGGGTGACCACGGTGCTCGAGTTCCGCCCCCGGTCGGCCCTCGTGCGACTCACGGACAAGCCGCAGCCGGACCAACACACGGTGCAACTGCAGCAGCCCGCCGAGCCACATCGGAAAGGCGGGGTGCCCTTGTGGGTGAAAGTCGGTGCTGGTGGGGGCGTGGTGTGGGCGATCCTTTGGAATGCTTGGATCAAGCACGCCCACATGTGAATCCCCCGCCAGCCCTTGGGCGGGCCCGCACCTAGTAGGAGATGCTCTTTGGCCACGGAAGGTCTTGCCCACGGAGGGTCGCTCTCACTCCGGAAGCGAGGTGTCAGCGATCACTCTCACTACAGAAGGCGAGGTGCGCCGTGAGGAATCGGTCACTGATGTTCGTTGGCGTGTTGGCGCTCACGTTCGCTGTCGGGACGTGCAAAGGCGACAATGGAGGAACCGGTCCGACGGGACCGGCAGGTTCAGCAGGTTCGGCAGGTCCCGCGGGGCCTTCCTTCATCGTTGGCTTTGCGCGCATCAACACGTCCGCCGGCGCCAGCAGCGTGAGTACCTTCGGCGGGGCCGGAACCACCGGTGCTTCGGTAGTTCGAAGTGCAGCCGGTATTTATACCGTGACGTTTACCGGTACGTATCCGTCCACTACCGACGCCACCAAGCTTGTAGTGCTTTCGACCGCTGAATCAAACAACTTTCAGGTGACAAACAATGCCGTACAATCGGCGAGCCCGACGTCGATTTCTTTAAGCGTTTTTACGTGGACATCGAATGCGTTAGTAGAAGTGGATGATTCCTTTTTCTTGGAGGTTCTCCTCGGCCAGTAGGCGTACGAGGGGACCAGAACCGGACGTCGATGCGGGTTACCGCTAAGTGCGATTTGGCCGTTCTTGGCGCGGGCGGGGCGGCCGCCCTCGTCGCGATTCTCGCGGGCCACAAACCCACTCCGCCCGAGCCCACAGGGAGCATTACGGTCACGTTCCCGAATTAGCGAGCGAGTACGAGGCGAGTGAGTAAGCAGAGCGAGAGGAAGAAGGGATCTATGGGTGCGAAGGTTTGTGTCACGGCAGCCGTGCTCGCTCTGGTCGCGTGCGACCACCCGACCGGCCCCTCCGGGGGCGGCAGGATCGCGCTGGTCATGGCAGCAGCTGGGACCGGCATGGACTCAGGGTATGTCCGCTTGAGCGGAACCGCCAGCAGGACCGTCAAGCTAGTTCCCCCAGCGACCGTAACGATATGGCCTCAACCCGGGTCCGTACACCGTGACGCTCGAGGGATTCGTAAGCGCAGTGGTGGATCGTTTCTTCCACACTGACGCCAACGTGGCCAAGGGTCAGAACACAAGCGTGATCGTCACGGCTACGCGGTTCGCGTCGTTCGTGCCGGCCGCACGGGCGCATTGCCCACGTTCGAAGCATATCGGCCGTAGCGAGGGAGGCCAAAGAAGAACGCAGCCATGCGTGCGACAGGCTATATCGCGGCAGCTCCGCTGGTCCTCGTGGTGTGTGACCAGCCGACCGGGGCCGGAGATTCGCGGTCGGGGGGGGAGCGGCGGGGCTCGTGTTGATTCGGATGCATCACACCGCGTCACCTCCGCCCCCTTACGCGAGCATCACCGTCACGTTCCCAAGTCCGTGAGGCAATCATGAGCCGCCTGTGGAAGATTGCCCTCGCTGCCGTGGTCGGGGTCCTGGCGTGTGGGGAGCCCCCACTGGCGTTGCGGTGGGCCGGGGGGGTCTCTGTCGGCATCCTTGTCGCGCCCGGGGAGAGCGGCGTGCTCGACGCAGGGCGCATCATCGTACGGGGGCC
>Ga0209804_1000557_pt1 | contig 29375 bp, 27 predicted proteins | sample GraSoiAngelo_139_FD_185896 | JGI IMG/M metagenome (GOLD analysis project Ga0209804, IMG submission 185896) | Grasslands soil microbial communities from the Angelo Coastal Reserve, California, USA - 14_0929_12_20cm (SPAdes) (version 2) | ecosystem: Environmental > Terrestrial > Soil > Grasslands ... | reverse complement strand
CGCGGCCGCCTTGGTGGATGAGAGTTTATGAGGTCCAAACCTTATGAGAAACCTGAAAATGTTGTTACTGAGTACGGCAGTGATTGCGCTGATTGCTAGTGGCGCCTTAACCATTCAGGCGCAAACAGCGCCGGACCAGACCGCGCCTCCGGGCGCTGGGGCCGAAGCGCAGCAAGCGAACGGCAGCCGTAATTCAATGGAGGTTCCGTCAGGCGCCGAAATTGTTGTGCGAACCAATGAAGCGATCAATTCCAAGACGGCGAGCGAGCGCAAAACCTACCCCGCCCAGGTTCAGCAGGATGTAATGGGAAACAACGGGCAGGTATTAATTCCGAAGGGTTCCACCGCTGAATTGGCGGTTAAGAAAGCCTCTTCGGGAGGGACGACGGGCAGTTCCGATTTGGCCCTCGGCCTTCAGTCGATCAATATTGGCGGCCACCCATATCAGGTGAGCACGGCCAACGTCAATCAATCGAACCAACAAGGGATCGGGAAGAATAAGCGGACCGGAGAAATGGTAGGCGGCGGCGCTGCCCTGGGTACGCTGCTCGGTGCCGTTGCCGGCGGCGGGAAGGGCGCTCTGATTGGTGCTATCGCGGGCGCAACTGGCGGCGGCACGGCCCAGGTGCTGACCAAGGGCAAAGAGGTCAAAGTGCCCGCAGAGACCACTTTGCGTTTTCGCCTTGATCAACCGATGGTTCTCGAAAGCGGAGGTCAATAAATACAAGCCGCAAGCCCTAACTAATCAATCAGACATGAACTCGGCGTTCCGATCAAAAGGGGCGCCGAAAGTCTTTTTAGCCCTTTTTACCTACCACCGGTTTTACCAAGACCAGGAGTTCAGAAAATGAAAGCCGTAGTGTTTCACGGAATCGGTGATATTCGTTTGGAGGATGTGAAAGAACCAACCATCAAAGAACTAAACGACAGCAGGGCGCCGATCGCGTGAGTGGTGCGGTGGGGGTGATGCTATCGGTCTCCACCCGAGGTCCTGCAGCCAAGGATGCCAAGAGGTTGGAAAAGGTATTTAAAGAGGAACTTAAAGAAATTGCGCCGCAGCAGAATCCCAGAGACGAGAAACTGGCAGCCCGGCGATACTCCTTCACAGGCTCTGATGTGGAGCGTAAAAGCTCGTGGCCAAAGCCGGCACGCTGTCCATTATTGGAGTCTACGCTGAGAACTCGAAGCGGTTTCCAATCGGAAACGCCATGGGCAAAAATCTAACACTCAGGATGGGGAACTGTAATCATCGGCGCTTTAGATCCCGCCGAGGTGCTCACCCAGGTGGAGCCGATCACATCGTTGGTTGACGCCCATAAGGCGTTAGATACACGGCAGCCGAGGAGGATTAAAGTGAAGCTTGAACCGTCGGCCGAGGAGTCATTGGCGGCGTGACGAAAAAACGCACCGCCGGGAGCGCTAGAGATCGCCCCAGCGCTCTCAGCGGTCAAATGTTTTTCAGGCGTTTGTGTGTTTCGACAGTTCCTTGGCCAGTGCGGAGTAGTGCTGGTGCTGAGCGATGGTTTCGATGGCCTCGCCCAGCTGGCTGGAGCGCGATTTGGCCAGGTAGCCGCGGGCGCCTGCTTCCAGTGCAGCCGCCATCGCATGCTTCGATTCGTGTTCGGTAAAAATCAGTACTTCAATTTCGGGTGCCAGCTCGCCCAAACGCCGCGTGGCCTGCAACCCGTCCATCTCGGGCATTCCAATGTCCATGAGAACTACGTCGGGATGAAGCTCGACGGACTTCTCGATTGCCTCTCGGCCGTTGGTCGCTTCGCCGCAGATTTCCCACGAAGGCCGGAAGGCCAAGAGGCGGCGTACCGCGTCGCGTAAAGCCTTGTTGTCGTCAACGATCAATATGCGCAGAGTCGTCATAATGCGCCGTTTCTTTGCTGGATTTTCGCACCTACGAAGTGGCGCAATGGCTAATCCGACATCAAGGAATAGCCCGCTAAATCGGCCGAGAGTTGGTTGCTGTTGTCGGGAAACTGCCGACGGTAGCGAATGAGAGGATTCTAGTGGGCGTCGCGGATTAATACACTGGCACGGATGGGCCACGGAATCGGTACTCGCCTGTTTGTTGTGGTCCTCGCCGGCTTGGAAGATGGCGGCGCGCGACGAGTGGATCGGCTGGAACGCGGAGCAAAGAGCGCGCCATTTACCGTGGATCGTGAATAATAGTCGCTTTTTAGTGCTACCCTGGGTGCGCGTGAAAGGACTGGCGAGCAAGATTCTGGCGCACAGCGCGCGCCAGCTTCCCATCGACTGGGAGCGTCGCTATGGCTACCGGCCGTTGTTGCTGGAAACCTTAGTGGACGCACAGCGATTCGGTGGCACTTGCTACCGGGCCGCGAACTGGATCCGGGTGGGGCAAACGCGAGGACGCGGAAGGATGGATCGCCAACACCGAGCAGAGGGCCTCGCTCCCAAAGACATTTTCCCTTATCCACTGTGTCGCAACGTCCAACAAGAACTTTGCCGCGACGCCCTTCTCACCCACTCCGCTTCTCCAAATCAGAGGCGGTAAACAAATATAAAAAGCGCTGTCCCAGCAAAGCCCCGGACTTTTTCAGCAGGCTGAGAAGCCGTGCCCGCCAAAAACAGTTCAGGGCTCCCGCTCAACTTGCTGGCGAGAGCCCCACTTCTAAGCTAACCTTTTGGGCTTGCTAGAAAACTCTATTGATGGTCGGGCTTGCTGCTGGTCGGATTGGCGGTGCTGCTGCCGGCGCCCATGTCACCCTTGCTGCTCTTGCTCCCTTTATCGAACTTGCAGGTGTCGGAGACGTGGTCAATCTTGGAGACCATGATCTGCTCACCGGAAGAGGAAGCTGAGCTTCCCATTCCGCCCGCGCCAGCCGAGGAGGTCTGGCTGCCGGAAGTACCAGAAGAGCTGCCCATTGAGCCTGCTCCGCCCTTCTCAACCGTTCCACGAACCGTGACGGTGTGGCCAACGTGAGAGGCGAAGTCCGCCGAACCGGTCAGCGCAAGTTCTTTCCCGTTCTTTTCTCTCAGGATGTACTGGCCACCTTGCGATTCAATGCAGCCTTTCAGTTTCTTTTCGCCCTTGGCCTCGGCGCCGGAGGTCTGCTTTCCGGAAGAGGGCGTGCTCATGTCCGAAGACTGCGAGGTCGAAGGCGAGGTGGACGGACTGGTCTGCGACTGCGACGAGGATGGACTGCTACTTCCTTGCTGGTCGCTCGATTGTGTCTGGGCGAGCGCCGCCAGCCCAAACACCAGCGTGAAAACAACGGTCAATGCGATGTGTCTCATTGTGCACTCCTCAATGGTATTCGTGGTTAACGTTTAATAAAGCCTTCGGCGGGAAGTTTCGCCGCATTGCGGCGCTGATTCCCCATTGGTCACTCGGGTACGTTACGGGCCAGAGACGGGAACTTCCCGGACAGTCAGACGAGGCGGCAGACTAACAACGGAGTAAGCTCGATCATGGCTACTTTCGGCGGGTTCTCCCGATCTGTTAGAAAGGATCGGATAAGGAGCACAGCTATCTTCCCCGCTTCTTAAGAAAAACGTTAGGTTATCGGGGCCACAACGGACAATGCGGGGAATAATGTAGATGCAGCTGTTGCATTCTGTAGGGGGATAGCGGCCATGCTATATATCGGCAAAGTTATGCGTCTGAGGTTGCGTAATCTAAGTAGCTGGATTTCAGTTGTTTGTACGACGACTTGAAACAGGTACTTCAGCTGCTCATGCACAAGTACTCGAAACCAAGATGCTGCACGGCTCTGGGATCGAGCAGGTTTCGTCCATTAACGATCACGGGCACGTCCATGTGGTCGTGCAGTCGGACCCAATCCAATTCCCGGTATTCCGGCCATTCTGTGAGCAGCAACAAGGCGTGCGCATGATGAGCGGTACGGTAAGGGCCTTGAGTTCGTCGTTGGTCATTGGTCATTGGTCATTGGTCATTGGTCATTGGTCATTGGTCATTGGTCGTTGGCATTGAATGGGCTAACGGCAAAGACCACCGAGCGACGGGTTTTAATTCAAGCAGCAATATCACCGCGCCATGGTTTTCCTGCGCGCTCGTGCTCGGCGACCATGGTGTCGATCAACGTTAGCAGGTCGTCGGCGTGTTCCTCTTCTTTTGCCAGGATCTCCTCCATGACGCGCCGGCTGGTAGGATCGTAGTTTCCGAGATAGCGGATGATTTCCGAGTACGAACCGATGGCGATACGCTCGGCGACCAGGTCCTCACGAATCATGTCCACCAGGCTGGTACCCTCGACATACTCCGAGTGGTTGCGTGTCAGCAATCCTTCGGGGCTGAAATTGGGTTCGCCACCCAACTGCGTAATTCGTTCCGCGATCTTGTCCGCATGTTCTTGTTCTTGGTTGGCATGTTCGAGGAACTCGTCGGCCACTGCCTGGGCGTGAATTCCGGAAGCCATGTAGTGATGGCGCTTGTAGCGGAGCACGCAGACGATTTCCGTAGCCAAAGCTTCATTGAGCACCCGGATGACGGTGTCGCGATCGGCCTTGTAGCCGTCGGTCACTGCGCCACATTCGATATGCTGCCGTGCACGGCATCGAATTTCATGGATGTCAGCTGTGAAGTCGCCAGGTTTTTCTTTTGAAGACGATGGGTTCACTGGATAAGCCCTCCTTTCTCTGAATGGGCAATTCTTGCGACAAAAACTATCGCCGGCCTCACAAGGCGGCGTGGATCGCTGCGGGACGAACTAGACTGGGCCCGACCTAGATGATAAGAATTAGCAGAATCGGCCCGAGGCCGCCGCTGGGGTAGTAAGCTACAACTACAGCTGTACGGCCAGGTGGGCAAAGCACCAATCAGCAGCAGAATCAGAATAACGACCAGGATCGTGCACCTGGACTCGTCTGATCGCAACGCCCTGTTCCTGTCTCCCGGCTACGATTTTCCCTAAGGGAAACTTACGATAGAAAGGGAAACTTACGATGGACAGCTTCGTCCTGTGCATCGGGGCGAAGCTGTAGGCCGCTGCCGGATATGCTGTAAGCGGGGAACTTATGACCACCGCGGCGCCTCGAGCCGCCTGGCTCTCCGATCCTGAGCTCAGCATTGAGCATAATTTCCCCAGCTGCCGGGACGACGGTCGTAATCTTGCCCGCATCGTAAGGCCGTGCAATCAAACAAAAACCCTAACTCTGAAAACCTGCAGGCCGAGCCCTGCGCAGAGGGATGTTTATGACAGGCGGGGAAGTATTGGTGGATTGTTTGCTCGACTGGGGCGTGGAAGTTGTGTTCGGATTGCCGGGCGACGGCGTGAACGGGGTTATCGAGGCATTTCGAAAGACCCAGGACAAGATTAAGTTCATTCAGGTACGTCATGAGGAAGCTGCCGCTTTCATGGCCTGTGGATATGCCAAGTACACCGGGCGCTTGGGAGTGTGTGTTGCAACCTCCGGCCCTGGTGGAATCCACCTGCTGAACGGCCTGTACGACGCCAAGCTCGACAAACAGCCGGTGTTGGCAATAACCGGCTTGCAATATCACGATCTGATTGGTACTCACACCCAGCAGGATGTCGCACTGGATAAGCTCTTCATGGACGTGTGCGTCTACGACGAACGTGTCATGGGCCCCAACCACGTGGAGAACGTGGTGGACTTGGCATGCCGTACAGCTCTGGCCTACAAGGGGGTGTCGCACATCACCCTTCCAGTAGATTTTCAGGAGATGGAAACCAATCGCCGCATGCGGTCCAAGCGCAATGTCCCGCACCACACTTCGCATGCTTACGCGCGCCTCCCTCAGCTTCCTCCCTCGAAGGATCTGGAAAGAGCCGCTGAAATTCTGAACCAAGGCAAGAAAGTCGCCATCCTGGCTGGTCGCGGTGCCCTGGGGGCGCGGCGGGAATTAGAGCAGGTCGCCGAATTGTTGGGCGCCCCCATCATCAAAGCTTTGCTGGGCAAGGCTGCGGTTCCCGATGACAGTCCGTATACGACGGGCAGCATCGGGTTGCTGGGCACCAGACCTTCGCAAGAAGCAATGGAGGACTGCGATACGCTGCTGATCGTGGGCAGTGCATTTCCCTATATCGAGTACTTGCCCAAGCCGGACCAGGCGAAGGGTGTGCAGATTGATTTCGATCCGCAGCAGATTGGTTTGCGCTTCCCGGTCGAGACCGGGCTGGTTGGGGATAGCGGGCATGTGCTCGAAGCCTTGATTCCGCTGCTCAAGCGCAAATTGGATCAGAGTTTTCTCGGGCAAGCCCAGGCAGGCATGAGGGACTGGTGGAAACTGATGGAGAAGCAGGCCACCCGTCGCGACAAGCCGATGAAGCCGCAAGTGGTGGCGTGGGAACTGGGTAGGAGACTAGGCAATGACGCGATCGTCTCGTGCGATAGCGGAACCATCGCGACCTGGTGGGCACGGCTTATTCCGGCGAAAGAGGGTCAAATGCATTCGCTGTCAGGAAACCTGGCCACCATGGCGCCGGGGTTGCCGTACACGATCGCGGCGCAAGTGGCCTATCCGGATCGGCAATGCGTCGCGTTTATTGGCGACGGCGGTTTTTCCATGCTGATGGCGGACTTCGTCACTGCCGTAAAGTACCGGCTGCCGATCAAAGTTGTCATCGTTAAGAACAACACCCTCGGGCAAATCAAGTGGGAGCAGATGGTCTTTCTTGGGAATCCGGAATATGTAGTTGATCTTCAGCCCATCGACTTCGCAGAATTTGCGCACGCCTGCGGCGCGGTTGGATTCACGGTGGAAGATCCGGGGGAATGCGGACGCAGCATAGAACAATTCCTGCGTGCACCGGGGCCGGCAATACTTCAAGCTATCGTAGATCCCTTTGAACCGCCAATGCCACCCAAGGTAACGGCTGAACAAGCGCTGCACTTCGCCAAGTCCTTGGCGCGTGGCGAGCCACACCGCGGCAAAATCGCACTTACCACTTTGGAAGATCGCGTGAAGGAGTTGATTTAGCTAAGTCGGAGGTGGAGCTCAGAGACCCGCTCCCACGCTAAACGTCGAAGACGCGATACGCTGCGGGGGACTGTTGTTGCTGGAGCAGAGTGATTGCCACGTTGTGAACAGGAATTCCGGCAGTCGTCTTTCCACAAAGCGATCCATGGTGCGCGTGTCCGTGCAAAATCATGTCGGCGCCGTGTCGGTCGACCACTTCGGCCAGGCGCGAAGTACCCATGTAAGGATAAATTTCCGGCGCTTCGCCATTCACGGTCGCAGCAATCGGAGAATAGTGCAGCACTACCACCCGTTTCGGCGTGCGCAGTTGCGCTAGTGCGCGTTCTAATTTCATCGCCTCATCCAGGGAGGCGCGAACAAAAGTCTTGATTTCCCGTTCTCCAAAGGCAGTTAACACTCCACGCCCAAAGCCTCCCACAAATCCTTTGGTTCCGGCGAAACCTACGCCGTCACGCTCATAGCCGGTGCCGTCGAGCACTTTGATTCCTTCTTCGCTCATCATGCGGCTCAGTTCGGCTTCCTTGTCGCTTTCGTAGTCATGATTGCCAAGGACGGCCACGACCGGCACGCGGAGGCGGACCAACACGTTCACCAAAGGCTCCATCTCCTCCGGCTTTCCGTAGTTCGTGAGGTCGCCGGCAACGACCAGTACATCGGCTTGATCCCGCACGGGCGCGAGTTGCTCCTTGAGCGTATTGGCGCGCTGCGGCGAAAAATGGAGGTCGGCGGTAGCTGCGATTCTCATATCTTCCGTTTACAATCTGGATCGTCGCAGTCGGGCGTCCAGTCCACTTTGGGCGTACGCCGCGCGCGATACTCAGCCAGCAGGTCGGGCAAGCCCCACTCGTTGACATCAATGGCAAACATCTTGTCGTCAATCAGGCTGCCGCGAAAGCGGGCTGACGGCTTCGGCTGCTTAATTTCCTTCCTGAGCCGGGCGATGAGTTCGTGCCAGACCCGATCGGGCACATAGTGCGTCTGGGCCGGATAGACGTAGCGGAACAGCACCAGGGCATACAACAACATCTCCCAATGCTCGCCGACCAATGCAAAGATGCGCTCCCAATCCAGTTCTCCCTGGGTGCCATAAACTACGTGCACAATGTCGGCGCCATCGAAGCGTTCGCGCCGCGTGACAAATACCTTCGATGCCACCAGTTCCTCGGGAGCCAGCACCCGGGTTTCTACGCCGACGACCACGGCAGGACGGGCCCGGGCGACCCAAGAGTCGGTTACGGTAATAGCGGCGTTGCTCATGCCGGTAATCATGTCCACGAAAAAATCGTCACGATGGGCCTTGGCCAGCCAGACCGGATCCAAGATCTCGCAGTGGTAACCCTGCTTGCGCAGCAGGCGGAGCGCAACCGAAACGGTCTCGGACGTGAGAAAGAGGTCCAGGTCTTTGGTGGTCCGCCATATTCCCGTGTGCTGCTGCAGCGCGAAGGCGCCGGAGACCGCGTAGGGAATTTGATGCTGATTGAATAAGAGCAGAACTTCGCGATAGAGAGCCGCCTGCGATTTTGTGAATTCCGGTTCCAAGGAGGAAGTTACCGGCAGCGGCATGTCAGGTTGACCCGACATGAGGCACTTGGATGTGCGGCTTCTGTGCTGCGGTTGCCGTTTACGGCATCGGTAAGTACCGATTGGAGCAGCAGTTGCGGAATATTCAGGCTCTAAGCTCTGGGCGCCTAGGCGCCCAGGAAAAGGCGCTTGCTCTCGGCCCCAGGGGGCCTCCAGAATCGGGGAGCTAAAGTCCCACCCCCGAGAGCCTGAAGCCTAAAGCCCAGCTTCGCGCACAACTAGACACTTCGAATGCGCATCCTTAAGCACGCGCTAATTATGGGCGAGAAGGGGCCGATTTCAACTGCCGTCGAAACGTCAGCGGATGCGAGTAGCGTAATTGCCGTTGCCCGGTCCGCTTCTAAAACACGAGCTTCGCCTGACACGACAGGGCTGAACCAACCAGACTGGAGATCTTGAAAGAGGCAAAACCATTTCTCATGGATCAAATTGACCGCCTGCTAGTAGAAGAAACGCAAGGAATCCTGGACATCAATTGGGTAACCGAGAGAATCGCAGTCGGTGGCTGGGTCGAAACCGACGAGAAGATGCGGGCCGCCGCCAAATGCGGAATCACCCATATCATCGACATGACTTGGGAGTGCGACGACACAGCTTTGGCGAAGCCGTACGGGATCGAGGTGCTAGTCAACGCGGTGGATGACGACTTCAAGCCCAAGCCGCCAGAGATTCTCGAAAAAGGAGTTGAGTTTGCTCTCTCGGCGCTCGCAAAGCCGGATTCAAAACTCCTGATCCATTGCGTGGCCGGGCGCCATCGCGGACCCATGATGGCCCTCGCAGTCTTCTGCAAGTTAGGCTGGGCCATGGAAGATGCCATGCGCCGGTTGTCAGAGCGCCGGCCGGTCGTGGACTGGGCCCCTGTCTATGTCGCAAGCGTAAGAGACTTCCTGGACAACGGACGTACTTCAAAAGGCGAAAGCGTAGAACTCTCGCGGTCAGCGGCAGGGCCTTTACCTTACGGTCCAGATAAAATGCCCTAGGGAAAACCGGCAATCGTAGACATCAGCTATGCAAGCCACTGCGGACAGTTCGCAATTCGCCTTTAGTTCTTCGACCCAAGCCGGAGAATTGAGCCAGCGCATCACCGAACTCGGGGAGTGGTTTCACAACCTCGACCTGCACGGCGTTAAGACGGCTCCGAATCATTTTCTGGGCGATTTCCCCAACGTGAAATGGCAGAGGATCAGCCCGGAAATTCCGGCGCGGCTGGACGGTGCTACCGTCCTCGACATCGGGTGCAACGGCGGTTTCTACTCCATCGAGATGAAGCGGCGAGGCGCGCAGCGGGTGCTCGGCATTGACGTAGAGGACCGCTACCTGAACCAGGCGCGCTTTGCGGCCGCCACTCTCGGGCTGGAGATCGAATTTGAAAAACGATCCGTCTACACGGTTGACGAGATCCCCGGCCAGTTTGATTTCGTGTTCTTCATGGGCGTCTTTTACCACCTGCGCTATCCCCTGTTTGCGCTCGACCGCGTGATCAAAAAGGTTGGTGGCAAGCTGCTGTTTCAAACCATGATTCGAGGATCGGAAAAGGTGCGCCCGTGGGCAGACAACTATCCGTTTTGGACCAAAGAGATCTTTCACGATCCTGATTTTCCAGCGATGTACTTCATCGAGAAGAAATATTCCGACGACCCGACCAACTGGTGGATCCCCAACTGTGCAGCGGTGGAAGGCATGCTGCGCAGTTGCGGACTGAAGATGGTTGCGCATCCGGAAAGCGAAACCTGGATTTGCGTTCCTGGCGAGGTCAAGAGGAACGGCCAATACATCCATGAGCTGGAGTGGAACGGCCTGCTGTAATCCCTGCGATGGAGAAACTGAATGGTTGAAGCGGTAATGTTGTGGAATGAACCCAACAACCTTTCCCACTGGGATTTTCAGGTTGATCCGGACTGGAAAAAGTTTGCGGAAATGGCGCTAGCCGCAGCTCACGCCGTTCGACAACGGAATCCGGAGGTGAAAATCGCGCTGGGCGGGATTTCTCCCATCGACCCCAATTTCATCCGGCTGCTGGGAGGCTATGGCGTTCTGGATGCCGTCGACGTGGTCGCTGTCCACGGGTTTCCGCTCGATTGGAACCATTGGAGCATCCACGATTGGCCCAAGAAGATCGACGAAATTCGCGCGGTTACCAGCAAGCCAGTCTGGGTCTCCGAGGCGGGCGCGTCCTCGTTCGGAGCCGAAGAAGTGCAGCTGTTCGGGATGCAGAAGACCGCCGAGTTGCTCCTGCCCTGTGTGGAGCGCGTGCACTGGTACAGCCTCTTCGACCTGCCTGCGACGTGGACTGCGACTACCCGCCACAAAGAGGCTGAGGGGAGTGCCTACTATCGTCATTACTACATGGGACTGGTACGCGAAGACGGTACGCCCAAGCTGGCTAGCGCATGCTTTCCGCAGGGACTGGGAATCTGCCAGTGGTTCCACTACCAAGATCCGCGTCTCAAGGCGGGTGTCGAGTGGCTGCGGAAGCTGAAAGTTAAGTACGTGCGAACCGGTCTGAGCTGGGCAGACTCTTTCCGACCCAACGCGCAGCAATGGTTTGATCGTCAGATGGAAGCGCTCGATGAGTTTGAGACCACTCTAACCCTGTGCTTCACGCCTGAGCACCTCGGCCAGACCGCCCATTACACAAGTCCTCCCAGATGCGCTCTGGACTTCGCTGATTTTGTGTCCTGGGCTGTCCAGCGATATACGTCGGCGAGGTCGGAGTGGAGCCTGGTGAATCGAGCGTCTCTGGTGGGGGCAGCTTTCGCGGGCAGACGAGAGACAAGTGACGCGGGCTCAAGTGATTAACAGAAATCATGTAACCATTCCGATAACCACCAGGTTGGGGCGGCATCACCCTCCGGCACTCGACCAAACAACCGCCAGGGCTCAGGCATCTTACCCCCGCTTGGCTCTCATCCAAGAGCCGTCGAAATAATTGAAGCCATTCACTTTCCGGGTTTTTACTCAGAGTTATTGAAACCTTTGGCAACTGAGATTTCGGTTTTTCATCACGGGCGCGGTTGAGATTAGGAGAAAGGAGCCAACGAGAGGTGGGGAGAAACAAAATCCTGATCACGGGCGGGGCGGGTTTTGTGGGCTCGCATACCGCCGATGCGCTGGTCGGCCAAGGTCACCAGGTTCGGGTTTACGACAATTTGCGGGAGCAGGTTCATCCGGCGGGAATGCCGGCTTATCTGTCGACCGAAGTCGAGTTCATCCAGGGCGACATGCGCGATCTCGGGAGGTTGAGCGAAGCGGTTCAGGATGTTGACGTCATCTATCACCTGGCGGCGGCGGTCGGAGTCGGCCAATCCATGTACCAGATCGCCGACTATACCGCGGCGAATACTCTCGGAACCGCCAACCTGCTGCAAGCCATTCTGAACACGAATTCCCATCCGGAAAAGCTGATCGTCGCGTCTTCCATGTCCATTTACGGGGAAGGCGAATACTCCTGCAGCGAATGCGGCGAAGTGGCGCCGGCCAGGCGTTCGGCGCAGCAGGTGCAACAGAAAAAGTGGGAACCGGTTTGTCCTTATTGCTCGCGCGCAGTGCGGCCGGTGGCAACCCGCGAAACCAAACCGCTGAACTGCAGTTCCATCTATGCCCTGTCCAAGAAAGACCAGGAAGAAATGGTGCTGTTGTTTGGGCGAACTTATCAGATCCCAGCCGTGGCGTTGCGCTACTTCAACATCTATGGCACTCGCCAGGCCCTCTCGAATCCTTACACCGGGGTGGTCGCGATCTTCGCTTCCCGCCTGATGAATCGGAAACCGCCTCTGGTTTTCGAGGACGGTCTGCAGTTGCGGGATTTCGTCAATGTGCGCGATATCGTCCAGGCCAACCTGCTGGCCATCGAGAGCGCCGATGCCGACGGCATTCCGCTCAACATAGGGTCTGGGCAGCCCATTTCGATTCGCGAAATCGCGGCCGAGCTCGCGCAGATGCTCGGGGCAGACGTGTCCTGCCAAATCACGGGCAAATACCGTGCCGGCGATATCCGGCATTGTTTTGCCGACATTTCTCGAGCGACTCGCGTTCTCGGTTACCGCCCGCAAGTCGATTTCCGAGACGGCCTCGCAGAACTCGTCTCGTGGCTGGGTTCGCAACAAGCGGAGGACCGCGTCGATGATGCCATCGAGCGGCTGGAGGTTCTCGGATTGGTGGCGTAGGTCACAAGGAGCACTTGGTGCATGAAGGGGAAGGGAAGTGCGATGAATGAGAAGGTATTACCGTTTCGTTCTGTCCTTATTTTTGGAGGAGCTGGGTTCATTGGGTCGAATTGGGCTCACCGTCTGCTCAAGAGCACCGACGCCAGGGTGCACATCTTCGACAATCTCTCCCGCCGGGGTGTAGTCCACAATTTGCGTTGGCTGCAAGAGCACTTCGCAGGCTCCGATCGCCTGCAAGTGACGATTGGGGACATTCGCGATGGCGCGCTCGTCGAACGGGCTGTGCAGAAGGCCACCGAGATCTACCACTTTGCCGCGCAGGTGGCGGTTACCAGCTCCGTGAATGACCCGAGATCCGACTTCGAAGTCAATGTGGGAGGCACGTTCAACATTCTCGAAGCGGCCCGGAATAGCAGCCGCCGTCCCTGTGTGCTCTTCACGTCTACGAACAAGGTCTACGGGAATATGGCCTCCGAGGCCATCGTCTCCAGCCGTAGCCGGTATAGCTACGTGGGAGGCGATGGCGTGTCGGAAGCTCAGCCCCTAGATTTTCACTCACCATATGGTTGTTCCAAGGGAGCCGCCGATCAGTACGTGCACGACTACGCACGCGTGTTTGATTTGCCGACGGTGGTGTTTCGGATGTCCTGCATTGCCGGCCCACGCCAATTCGGCAACGAAGACCAGGGCTGGGTAGCTCATTTCCTGTATTCGGCACTCGAGGAGCAGCCGGTCACGATTTATGGAGATGGCCGGCAAGTGCGTGATGTGCTCGCGGTGGAAGACCTCATGAGGGCGTTTGAGGCCGTACGCGAGAGTCGGGAGAGGACAGCGGGTCAGGTCTACAACGTTGGCGGGGGCTTGGCCAATGCTGTGTCCCTCCTGGAAATAATCGAGCAGATCGAGCAGCTCACGGGACGCCGGCTGCAGTACCAATTCGAGCGGGTTCGGCCCGGCGATCAACCCGTCTACGTAACCGATGTCAGCAAGTTGCGGCGACACACAGGGTGGGCGCCGCAAATGAAAGTGGAGCAGATTCTGGGCAACATCTCGGATTGGTGGAGGCAGAACCGCGAACTGTTCCGGCCCGCTGAGGTCTCTACGCGGTTATCCATTCGCGAGTTGGCTCAGGTGCCGGGGGCCGCCTCATGAAATTTGCGTTGGTGAATCCGGCATGGGAGTTCAGCGGCTCGATTTATTTCGGCTGCCAGGAACCGCATTATCCGCTCGAACTGCTTTTCGGTTTCGACCGGATTCGGGAAGCAGGTCACGAGGCTTTACTGATCGATGCGCAACTCGAACAACTCAGCATCGCCGATGTAAAACGCAGGCTGTACGTATTCCAACCAGATTTTCTGGTGATGCCGACTGCGCCTTCCTACTTGTTCTGGCGCTGCCCTCCGCCTGAGCTGCGAATTCCGAAGCAATGGTTTTCCGGGCTGGAGAGCCGGGCCGTTAAAGTCGCGATCGGCCCACATGCGTCTGCCACGCCCGGTCCAACCTTGCGCAAGTTGGGGTGCGATGTAGTTTTCCGAGGCGAGCCCGATCAGGTGCTCCCTCTACTGGCTTCTCAGTCCTGGTCCGAGATCGCCGGTTGTTGTTGGAAAGACGAAAACGGAGAGCATTTCAGTTCAACTCTCGCCGTGACTGACATGCGAAGACTCGGCGCCCTCAAATTTGACAACTACGACGTGGAGGCGCACAAGCACCGCCATCACGTCTTCTCAGGTTCAGGACACGGAGCAGAACTGGAGTTTGCGCGCGGCTGCCCTTGGGCGTGCGCCTTCTGCAATAAGACACTGTTTCGAAACCAATTTCGTGAGCGCGATCAAGATCAGGTTCTTGCCGAGGTGGATCGTCTGGTGGCGCGGGGTGTGGACTACATCTACTGGATCGATGAAATTTTCGGGGTGGGGAAGAAGGTGCGCCGGTTGCTGGAAGAACTTGCCCAACGCCCGGTCAGCATGGGCTTGCAGACCCGCATCGACCTCTGGAATGAAGAGACGCTCGACCTGCTTGGAACGGCGGGTTGCATCTCGATGGAGTGCGGGATCGAATCCATCACCGAGACCGGCCGCGACGAACTGAATAAAGGCTGCAGGCTTTCGACGGATCGGCTGACCGATCTCTTGATTTACGCACGCCAGCGCATTCCATGGGTGCAGGCAAACCTGATTCTCACCGAGCACGACGACCGCAATGACATTCGTTCCTGGCAAGATCGGCTCAAAGCCGCTGGCGTCTGGGTGAGCGAACCGGTGCCCATGTTTCCCTACCCGGGCACGCCGATGTACCAGGAAATTTTCGGGCCCATTGACGATCAGGCGTGGGAGCGCGCTCATCACTACTACACGTCTACCTTCCGCGAAAAAGGCTACAGCGACATCCAGGCGCAGGCTCCCGCCGCCATCGAGGATCTGGAATGCACATACTGATGACCACCGACACCGTTGGCGGTGTCTGGACCTACACCCGCGAACTGGTGAGCGGTTTGGTGCGTCGGGGTCACAAGATCACACTGATCAGCTTCGGAAAAATTCCGTCGCAGGCACAAGCCGCGTGGATGCACGGTTTGGGCGATGTCGAGTATCGCGCGACCGGATTCCGACTGGAGTGGATGCAGGATGCGGAGCGCGATATAGAAGAGTCCAAAGCATATCTCGAAAATGTCATCAACGAAGTCAAACCTGACCTGCTTCATTTCAATCAGTTCGCCTACGGCGCCTTGAAGGTCGATATTCCGCGTGTAGTCGTGGCTCACAGTGACGTAGTGAGCTGGTGGGTTGGGGTTCACCGGGAAGAGCCTCCCGAGAGCCCGTGGCTCGCGTGGTACCGCGACATCGTGAGCGGCGGCTTGAGCGGGGCTACCGCGGTCGTAGCGCCCTCCGAATGCATGCTGAATGCTGTGCAGAAATACTATCTGCAGCCTGCACTCAGCCGCAGGATTCACAATGGGCGTAGTCCGTATCGGTTCGACCCGCAGGCAAGCAAAGATGGCTACATCTTGGCCGTCGGTCGTGTCTGGGACCAGGCGAAGCAGATTCATCTGCTTACCGAGCGAGAGCACCCGTTCCAGGTCTGGATTGTGGGTTCCCAGACGCATCCCGACCAATTGGTTAAAGGACACGCCGGCAACGCGAAGGGCAGGCCGAACGTCAAGCTTTATGGCGAACAGTCAGAAAACAGACTGCGCGTGCTCTATGCGCACGCGGCCGCTTACGCCGCAACCTCCTGTTATGAGCCTTTCGGATTGGCGCCGCTGGAAGCCGCTCTCTCGCGCTGCGCGGTGGTTGCCAACGATATCCCCACCTTCCATGAGCTATGGGGCGATTCGGCCTACTACTTCCGCCAGAACGATGCCGACAGCTTAGCGGCTGCCATCCGGGAGTTGAACCGCAATCCTCATTTGCGCATCGAGTATCAAGAGCGCGCCTACTTGCGTGCCCGGCAGCAATTCACCGCCGATCAGATGGTGGACACCTACGCACGCCTTTACTCGAGGGTTGCGATCGCGGAGGCGGCCGCGTGAATCAGCGAATCCGATTCCGCATGTTCGCTCATTCCTGGGTGTCGGATTGGAACCACGGAAATGCCCACTTCTTGCGCGGATTGGCCCACGAACTGGCGAAGCTAAGCCACGAAGTTCGCTGCTACGAGCAGGAGAACTCCTGGTCCCGCGCCCATCTCGAGCAGGAAGGCCAGGAGGTCGCCAGGCGAGCGACTCAGCAGTTTTACGAAAGCTTCCCTGAGCTCGATGTACAGTTTTATCGCAACGATGAGAGGTTTGACAGCTTTGCCATTGAGCAGCTGCAGGACGCCGACGTAGTCATCATTCACGAATGGAATCCGCCGGAGATCGTGAACAAGCTGCTCTCGCTGAAGAAGAGGCTGGGCTTCCGCGCGCTCTTCCACGATACGCATCACCGCGCTTACACCAGCCCCGGAGAAATTCTGCAACTTGACCTGAAGTCTTTCGACGGCGTGTTGGCTTTCGGGCGGGCCATTCAGCGCATTTACCAGGACGGGTTCGGCATCCCGCGCGCCTGGACATTTCACGAGGCCGCAGATACCACGCACTTCCGCTCCCTGGAGGCGCAAAGGATCAACGACGTCATTTGGGTCGGAAACTGGGGCGACGAGGAGCGCACGCGCGAGTTAGACGAGTTTCTAATTCAGCCGGCCGCGAATCTGGGCGCGAAGGTTGCCGTACACGGCGTGCGATATCCGAGAGAAGCTCAAGTGAGACTGTCGCAGGCTGGAATTCAGTATCGCGGCTATCTCTCCAATCTGGAGGCGCCCCAGGCCTACGCTCAGAGCGCTGTGACGGTGCACGTGCCGCGCCGGTTTTACGCCAACGGCCTCAGCGGTGTCCCGACCATTCGGGTGTTTGAAGCGCTGGCGTGCGGTATTCCATTGCTCTCTGCGCCCTGGACCGATACCGAGGGGCTGTTCCGGGAAGGCGCAGACTATTTGTGTCTGCCGAACCGACCGGCTATGGAGGCGGAGATGCGATGCCTACTGCGCGATGAAAGGGCCCGGTCGCAGATGGCGGACCAGGGGCTCAATACCATTCGCCAGCGACATACGTGCGCCCATCGTGCTCAGCAACTCGTGGAGATATGCGAGGAACTTGGACGATGAACATCTTTGTTTTCGGCTCCAGCCTTACCTCGTCCTACTGGAACGGCGCCGCCACTTACTACCGCGGCCTTTATAAGAACCTAGATGCGCTCGGCTACCAGGTGACCTTCGCCGAGCCCGATATTTACCAACGTCAGCAAAATCGAGATGCGGGCAAGATCGACTATGCGGAGGTGGTGGTTTACCAAACCCCGGCCGAGATCCCACAACTGATGCGGCGGGCGTGCGCTTCCGATATCGTGATCAAGCATAGCGGAGTAGGGGCGGATGACGAGTTCCTCGAATCGGAGGTACTCAAGTGCCGTTCGCGTCGGACCCGGGTCGCGTTCTGGGATGTGGACGCGCCCGCTACCCTAGCGAGAGTCGAAACCAGGGGAAACGATCCATTCCGCAGTCTCATCCCGGAGTATGACTTTATTTTCGCTTACGGCGGCGGCCCAGCCGTTGTTGAGCATTATCTCCGCCACGGCGCGAGAAACTGCCATCCCATTTACAACGGGCTTGATCCAGAGACGCACCACCCGGTCGCCAGCGACCCTTCTGTCGAATGCGACCTGGCTTTTGTCGGACACCGCCTGCCGGACCGAGAAAAGAGGGTAGAAGACTTCTTCTGCAAGGCGGCTAGGCTGGCTCCCAAGATGAAATTCGTGCTAGGCGGCGAAGGCTGGAGGGACTCTAATCTGCCGCCGAATGTCCGCTGGATCGGCCATGTGGGCAGTCGGGACCACAACCGGATCAATTGTTCGGCGCGCATGGTGCTGAACATCAACCGGGAATCGATGGCCAAAGTCGGCTTTTCACCGCCGACCCGGGTATTTGAAGCCGCCGGAGCCGGTGCCTGCCTGATCACCGACGCCTGGACCGGGGTGGAAGAATTCTTTGCGCCCGGCAAAGAAATACTGGTCGCTTCCTCTGCCGAACAGGTTGTCAGCTATTTACGCCGCTTCTCGCGCATCTCCAGCATTGAGATCGGAGCAGCCATGCGCAAGCGGGCGCTGCGCGATCACACCTACCGACTGCGAGCCCTCGAGTTCCAGAAGATTGTGGAAGAAGATTTCCTCCGTAACCGAACCAGAGGGGCAGAAATTCGACCTACGAACCTGGTCCGGACCGGCACGTAAGGGAGAATCGCGGCCGTGAAGATTGTCATCTTTGGTCTCTCGATCACGTCTTCCTGGGGCAATGGTCACGCCACCACGTATCGCGCTTTGGCGCGCGCGCTGCGGGCGCGCCGGCACCAGGTTATCTTCTTCGAGCGCAATGCGGAGTGGTATCGATCCAACCGCGATCTGCCAGAACCCTCTTTTTGCAAAGTCCACATCTACGAGCAGTGGGACGAGGTGCTGCCCAAAGCAAGGAAAGAGGTGTGCGATTCGGACGTGGCGATGGTGGGCTCTTATTGTCCTGACGGCATTGCCGCCATCGAGGAAATCCTCACGTCCAAAGCCGGAGTCAAGGCCTACTATGACATCGACACGCCCATTACTGTGGCCCAATTGCGATCGGGCGGCGCCGAATATCTGAAACCGCACCAGATTCCGGGCTTTGACATTTACTTCAGTTTCACGGGGGGCCCGATGCTCCGGGAACTGGAAACCAGCTTTGGCGCGAAAGTCGCCGTGCCGCTATATTGCTCGTTCGACCCGGCGAAATACCGTTTCGCACCGGTCCGTCCGGAATACGCGTGCGACTTCAGCTACATGGGGACCTACGCTCCCGACCGGCAAGCCAAAATTGAAAAACTCTTTTGCACTCCTGCCCGGCAGTTGCCGGCGAAAAGATTTTTGCTGGCTGGCCCGCAGTACCCGGAAGACCTTCGTTGGCCACAAAACGTAAAACACATCATTCACCTCGAGCCGCGCTTTCATGCTTCTTTCTATTCTTCCTCGCGCATGACTTTGAACGTCACGCGCCGGGAGATGGTGCTGGCGGGATATTGCCCCTCCGTCCGTCTGTTTGAAGCCGCAGCCTGCGGCAGTGCGATTGTTTCCGACTCCTGGCCGGGGCTGGAGACTTTCCTGATGCCAGGAAAAGAAATCCTGGTGCCGGGGTCATGGCGGGACGTGGTCCACTATCTCAGTGAAATGGAGGAGGCGCAAATTCGGCGGGTTGGCCGTAATGCGCAGCAGCGCGTGTTAGCGGAGCACACTGCCGAACATCGGGCGGAAGAATTCGAGAGATACCTAGAGCACAAACCCACAAAAACCGCGGCGTCAGCTTCAGCCGAAGTTGAAAAGCTGACCACCGCGTCGAGTTAGTCGACAGCTGGTTTACAGTTCCGAATCTACGTTACGTTCAAGTGATCCTGTACCTGGCGATTTCCGGCATAGGATTCCGCGATGCGGTCAGCGAACAAGCGGTCAGGCTGCGACGGCACGGATCCGGAAAGCTCCACCGCGTCAGCCCCTGAGCGTCACGCCGGGTCAGCAGTTGGTTTTTTGCTTCGCTGGGCCTAAGCGGGCCTGCTTGATTGGGTTATTGGGCTCACAGAAGACTGCCCGTTTCGGCCCTAGACTCGGCCGCGTATTTGCTCACGGCTGCCACGAAAGCCTCGGTGCCGCGAGGAGGAGCTATCTTACCGCTAAGGATCGCGCCAAAGGGAACCATCTTGCCATACAGCACGCGGGTCTCGTCGTTGTCCTGCTTGATGACGGCACCGTTCAGTTCGATACCGGCAAACACTCCACGCGCGCGAGAGTAAGTCAGGACTTCCGAACTCATCTTCCAATCGGTGCTAGCTTCCGCCTGGCGGCCAATCGGACCCGCAGCCACGGAGCCCTCGGCGCCGAGCTTAAACTTGCTGCTCAGCAGATGATCCATACCCTGCTGGTTCATTACCAACATAACCAGGTCGACGGCTTCGCCTCCGAACTGCAGTCCCCAACTGCCGCCCGCGATGCCGATGGGGGCAGGCGCACTCCAGCCGTTCGTCGTTCGGCAAGTGGCTACACCTTTCCCGTACCTGCCGCCCACGATGAATCCGCCCTTAATCATCGATGGAACGACGGCAACACACCTCGCCGATTTGAAAACGTCTTGCGGGATTCCTTTGTCGGGCATGGCCATGATCTCATCCAGCACTCGGGCCGCTCCCTGCACGCGCTTGACCTCGTCGGACTGATTGCTATTGCCGCTGGAGTGGTCGGCGGTGCTAGTGCGGTTCTGCGCGTAGGCGACGGCCGCCACCACGGCCAGGACGATCCATAATGTTATGAGCTTGGTCAGTGACTTCATAGGTCCTCATTGGATGGGCACAAACAAATGCCCTCGCATTTATGTTGGCGGCACTCGGAAGACCAAGCCATCCCGTAGAGACTGTAGAAAGGGCCTAATTTTACTGGCTGGCCTTGGAGCCAGCCCTGCGGGCAGCGGCAGCCGTACGGCCGGACGCCGACTGCAGAATGGCCGCTACGATGAGCCGTTTGGGAGCGGGGCCGATGTAGTACGTCGGATAGCAGGTCACGAGCGTGAGCCGCGTGTCCTTCGTCGGATAGGTCACGGCAACGTCGTCGGGAGCGACGATCGACTTACCGATCACGACATAGTGGTATTCCCGGCCGCCATGACGGACATAAATGTCATCTCCCCTGTTGAGCTCGTGAAGGTGGCGGAAGAAAGTATCCCGGTGTCCGGCAATCACGGAATTCCCGGCTTCACCTGGCCAAACCGTATTTTCCAGGTGGCCAGGAGCGAGCATCAGCGCTTTGTGAGTCGTGCCTTCCAGAATGGCAGCCTGCAGCTTGATCTTGGGAATCGAGAGCAATGAGACACCCTCATCGCTGGCGGAGGAGGCGCCCGACTGGGCTGCCGCAGCCGATTTCGCGCTCTCCGCCTGCCACTTCGTCTCCATCTGGTGCTGCTCTACTGACATCCACGTGTAAGCGCCCAGAGCCAGGACGAGCAACAACGCACCCAAGATCAGAAAAATTGTTGAAGCAAGCTTGCGCCGTCTGTAAGAGGAGAGTTGCTGCGCTGGATCATCGGGTACCGCAGCTCCCCCCTTCGCGCCATGGTCTCTGGGGGGCGCGACGAAACTAACCGATACCCGAGCGAGGATGTCAGCTAAGCGAATTTGCAATGGACGAAGTTAATGACGAAGGCGGCGCGCAAATTCAAGGTTTACTTGCGAAGGTAGATGCCCGCAAGCGTAGAAGCGAATCCGAGCAAGCCTAGCAAGGGAAGCTCGGAGCCGGTGGCCGGGAGATTTCCGCCCTTCTTGCTCTTGCCGGTGGCGTTCTGGCCAGCTGCACCCTGGTCGGCAGAAGTCGCGCTCTCCCCAGCCTGGCCGCTCTGGCTGGCGGCACTCTGATCACCCTGATTGCCGGAACTTTGATCCGGGCTGCTGGCGGAAGAGGTCGAAGACGGATTCGACTGCTGAGCATACGCCGCACCACTGCTCGATGAGTTGCTGGTCGCGCTGTTCTGCGGGGAGCTGCTCATGTCGCTGCTCTCGGTCGAGCTGGGGCTAGTCGGACTTGCAGACTGCTGGCCGGTCGATGCATTCGACACTTGGCTGCCGGCGGCGGCACTGGATCCGGAGGTGGCCGACGACGGATTCGTCGAAGACTGCGAAGCCGTGGGGCTCGTGGCCGACGGTGACATCGCGCCGGTAGCCGACGACGGAGTCCCCGCCGCGCTCGGCTGAGACGGCGTGGTGTTGCTGTTCTGAGCCGAGGTCATGTTGCTGGTGCTGTTAGCGCCCGTCTCCGAACTTGCCGTGCCGGAAGGAGCCGCACCGGCCGTTCCCGCTGCTCCGGTAGTTCCCAGGGAAGCCGATCCCGGACCTGAGCTGGCGCTTCCCGCGCCGCAGTGGTCGGCGATGTCGGTCACGCTGCTAACCTGGAACGTGTTCTGCGCGCCGGAACTGCTGGGGCTTGTCGAACTCGAGCTTGGGCTCGGACTGGTTTGGCTGCTGCTGGGGTACGAGCCGCTGGAGCCCGCACTCGTCTGGCTGCTGCTGGGGTACGAGCTGGCCGCACTCTGGTCACTCGTGCTCGGGCTGCCGGTCGAAGAGCTGGAAGCGTTGGCTGGCTGGCCGGTAATCTGGACTTCGTGCCCAACCTTGCTGGCCAAGTCGCTGGTGTTGCCCGTGAGCTGGTACACGGTCCCAGTCTGGTCCTGAGTCAGCGTGTAATTGCCCGCTGAGCCGCTCAGGCAGCCTTGAATGGAGTTGCTGCTGGAGGAAGTTGTGGTCGTGGTGCTCTGTGTGGTTGTCGTACTCTGGCTGCCCGGGTTGCTGCTCTGAGTACCCATGCTACTGGGGCTACTCGGACTACTCTGGCTCGCTGCACCACTCGCGGATGTGTCCTGCTGGGCCACGCACATGGCCGCGGCAAGACACACGGTGGACAGGAACAAAACTGTTCTTCTCATAAATTAAGCCTCCGAGGGTTGTAATTCCTTCCTCACTCTAGAAGGGTCGAAACGGGTGGCCCATCCGGTAATGTCCTTAACTTGAGACGGGGCTTCCCGTACCGGAGAGGCTGGCACTCTCAAACTGGCACGGGCATTCTAAGGGCCTCAAGGAAAAGGGAATTAAGAGATCAGCAATTTCGCGTCACCGCTGTGTTCGATCACTTCAACTCGGACATCCTGGGCGTTGCTCCGATTGAGACAAACATCCAGGGAAGACGACCCTACTTTGAGGTTCTTGATCCAGAGTTGCGGGATGGCTTCAGGGAGGCAAGGCTGGTTGAAAGCGATGGTGTTATCGCGGGCGCTGATCGAAACGCCCAGGCAGGCTTCGAGCAGCAGGTACACAGATCCGGCTGCCCAGGCTTGCGGAGCACAGGCGACAGGATAGAGAGTTGGTCCTTCGCCGGGACGGCGTTCCAGACCGCAAAACAGTTCGGGCAAACGGTGCAGATCAACGAAGATGCTGGTATCCAGGAGACCCGCCAAAATCCGGGCCGCCGATTGTTTGAAGCCATATCGCGCAAGCCCGGCGGCAATGAGCGAGTTGTCATGCGGCCAGACCGACCCGTTGTGATAAGAGACGGGGTTGTAGCGTGGTTCCCGGGCGCCTACAGTGCGCACTCCCCAGCCATTAAAGAAGTCTGGACCTAACAGAATCTGCTCGATTGAGTGAGCGTGTTCTGGACTCGCGATGTTGGTCGAAAGGCAGTGCCCCGCGTTCGATGTTCGCACGCGGCAGGGTTGCTTTTTTCCGTCCAGGGCCAGCGCATAAGTCCCGATGCCTGGACACCAGAAAGCATCCTGGAATCTATCTTTAAGGTTTCTGGCTTGCGCCTCCAGAGCGTCCGCTTTTTCAAAATTCTTCAACGCGGCGGCAAGCCGGGCAGCAGAACGCTTGGCGGCATAGGTGTAACCCTGGACCTCGCACAACGCGATGGGCGGCTCGGCAAGAGTTCCATCGGCATGAAATACGGAATCATTGGAATCCTTCCATCCCTGCTGCACCAGCCCGTTGACTGAGTCACGCGAGTACTCGACAAAACCGTCGCCATCCTTGTCGCCATAACGGTCAATCCAGCTCAGGGCGCGTTCGATGTGAGGCCACAGCTTCTCCACAAATTCGTAGTCTGCTGTGCGCTCGTAATACGAGCCTGCCAGCAGGATGAACAGGGGCGTGGCATCCACCGATCCGTAATAGCGTCCGAAGGGCACCTCCCCGAGGGCCGCCATTTCTCCGCGCCGCGTCTCATGAATGATTTTGCCAGGCTCTGCATCGGCCTCCGGGATCGTGGCGGTGGCTTGGGTGGAGGCCAAATATTCCAGAACTCCCCTTCCGATCCAGGGGTCAACCCACAGGCATTCGAGTGCAGTGATGATCCCGTCGCGTCCAAACACTGTGCTGAACCACGGAACGCCCGCGTAGGGGTAGCCTACCTCGGGATTTCCCACGATCATCATCTCGATATCGGACAGCGAGCGCGTGACCCAGTCGTTGAACTGTCGATTGGAAGAATAAATTTGGCTGGTGCGCTGGCGGGCGGCATGCATATCCTCGGTAGTCGCGGCCAGAGCCGCGTCGTACTTGGGTAAACCGTTGGAAGCCGGATGCAGAATGCAGGCGATGATCAGTTGAAGCGTCGTGTCCTGTTTTGGCTGCAAGGAAACATCGAAGCGGCAATCAGCAGCGGAAATTCGCTGCGGCTTCGGACTCAACTGGATTCGAGTGCGTCGAGTTACTCCGTCCAGCCCACGGTAGGACAAGGTGACGGAAGTGGAATCCAGCACGGGATCCTGCCGCTGTCCGCGCCGGGGACGATTAATGCCGCGAACTTCAAAAATATCCGCGTAGTCGGCGTCGAACTTCAGGGCAATCGGAATCTGGATCGGGCGCAGGCCGAAATTCGAGATTCGCACCTGTTCGTAGCAAGCGTCCTGATAGAGGAATTTCGAACGGGTGATCAGCAGCGTTCCCCGCGGGATCTTTCCATCACCGGAGCGATCGACATCTACATTGGTGAGATCCGCTGTGAACAGCGAATTGTCTTCTCTAACCGTGGAGCTGAGCAGCAGAGGGCGGGAAGTATCGATGAAAAGGGCAAGCTCGGACAAAAAGCGGGTGCCCTCGTAGAAGATGCCTTCTTCGCCCAAGCCGGACGGTTCCACGTCGCCGTAGCGGTCGAAGACGGCAAACATCCTGCCGTACTTCAAAACCCGGGTGCGGTCATCCTGGGGAGCCGACTTGGTCGCAATGTAATACTGCTGAGTGCTTCCCTCATCCACCGACTGAGACCCCATCCGTGAGGGTGAGCGGTTCGGGTTCGCCTCCAATCAGGCGCTCATAAATCGACAGGTAATCGTTGGTCATTCTCGCGGCGCTGAACTGCTCCTCGCATCGCTGGCGGCAAGCTGCGCGATCAATCTCCGGAATCAGCCGCACTGCCTCGACTGCGCTCTGGGTATCTCGGACCACGAATCCCGTAACCCCATCCTCCATGATTTCTGGAACGGAACCGCAGGGATACGCGATCACGGGGGTTCCGCATGCCATTGCCTCAATCATAACCAGTCCGAAAGGCTCAGGCCAGTTGATGGGAAACAACAGAGCTGCTGCCTGGCCCAGGAATTCGCACTTGTCCGGGTAGCCAATTTCGCCCAGAAACTCCACCAGCGGATGTTGAAGAAGCGGCTTGATCACCGCGTCGTGGTATTCGCGGTCCACTCGATCGACCTTGGCCGCTATCTTTAGAGGCATGCCGGCATGCTTGGCAATCTCAATCGCCTGATCCAGGCCTTTTTCGGGCGAGACCCGGCCCAGGAAGGCCAAATAGTCGCCTTTCTTGGGGTGAAACGCATAGCGTTCCAGAGGCAGTCCATGATAGATCGTCCCCTGCCAATTGATCCAGGAAAGAGGCTGGCGCTGAGCATTGGAAATGGAGACTACGGGCATGTCGGCGAAAACGCGGTACACGGGCTCGAGGTCGGGAATATCGAGCCGCCCATGCAGGGTGGTAACGCTCACCGCCTGTTCTCGCCGGCTAAAAGGAAAATGCAGGTAGTCGACATGGAAGTGGATAATGTCAAAGTTCTCTTTTTCGCTGAAAACCTTTTCCAGCATGAGAACGTGGTGCGCCAACTGGTCCCAGCAGTTCTTGTCGAGTCGCAGAGATTCGGGACAGGCCGGCACGAGGCGCGCACTCGTCAAGGAATCACCGCTGGCGAACAGCGTAACCTCATGGCCCTGCCGGACCAGTTCCTCGGTGAGGAAGGATACGACGCGTTCCGTGCCGCCATACAGTTTCGGAGGTACACTCTCGTAGAGTGGTGCTACTTGTGCAATTCTCATTGTGCTAGCGAAACGTCGCTGGGCGGTGGCTTCTAGTTATTCCTGGCCAAGCGAAATGTCTTTCGGCCAAGGGGCCTGTATTTTCAGGTGTGGACCGCGCCTTCAAAATAGCGGTATCCTTCGCTGGAGAAACTTCCCGAGCTTGAATCCTCGAATCACCATTTGAATTTATTAGACCTGATGGGATGGTTCCATCAGGAACATTCTGTAGCGGCTAATCCATCGCAACTGTAGAAAAGGTGGCAGCGATAGATTCGCCCCTTTGGGCTGCGAAATCCTTCGACCAACGCGGATGACGGGTATGGTGTCAAACAAACCCCTACCAGATCCCTTTATCGCTGCCCGTGATCCGGTAGCCGAGAAAGGCAGCTGTCGCGAGCGCGGGCAACAGGCTCAGACGAAACATGGCGCGAAAATTCCTTTGGGCGCCAATGCCCATCATCTGCTTCGTGTATAACTCGGCCGCCTCCGGCACAATCGGGATGCGCAGGAACTTCTGGCTGACGTAAGTCCGCCGCCCGGAAAACCGCGCCGCCGCGGTCACCTCCGGGGGAAGACTCACAGGCTCTCCGCCATACTCCTCGACGTACCCGGAAACGATCACCAGCAGAGTCGCGACACCGGGCCAGATCGCGCCTAGGTCCGCAGCCTTCTTGAGCTCAGCAAAGTCTATGGAGCGGTTGCGCACAAGGCCGGCGATGTTGACGATGTCACACAGGCGGAAATAAAAGTGGCGGTACATTCTCTGCAGGGTGGCAACGACGACCCGCTCCTCCGGCGCGGGCACAGGAAAGACGTAGTTCAGGGTTCTGCGCTCGACGTGACGTTGCCCGAGCCGCGCTGCCAGGGCCACCTGCTCGCCGGTTTGCCCCAGCCATTTCACGTGGCACTCCACCAGTTCGGGCAGCCCGGGAATCTGGAAATTCCACTTGTTGGCCAGACGATCGCCCCAGCTTTGCGGCTGGAGTCGGGCTGCGAAGTCCTGAGTGAAAACGCGAATGACTTCATCTCTGTCTCCGCTGGTGTAGAGATCGAGATCGCCGCCCAGGTCCGGCCAATGATCGAGGGACTTAATTACGGTGACCGGGCATCCGGAGCTTTCCAGGTGATGGCAGATGGCGTTGAGAAAACGCAGCGCATTGTCAATGCGCTTGTGCTCGATGGCGAGGGGAGCGTCCAGGCGGCGGGCGAGATCGTCCTGGCCGGTTGCCGCAGCGCCTTTCTCGAGCGCGTTAATAGCGCGGACGGTGACGTGGTGATCTTCGGATAGATCGAGTAGTTGGCGCAGTTCGTCGTCATTCAGATCGAGGACGTAGCGTAGCTCTCGCTGGAAGCTGGCCGACTCCGGTGTGCTGAGCAGCAGGGTGGAGAGAGCCGTCAGGTATCTGCTATCAGAAGAACCCATGCAACCATAACAGCTCATAGGTAGAATCCGACCTCGAAGAAAGGCAGAGATCTTTCGCTCAGCCTGACAAATAGCGCGTGAAATCCGTGACTCGGTTCCGACTACATGCCGGCGCCTTTTTTGTTCTCTCCTTTATCGCAGCGAATCAGTCCCGATTCGATGGCTGTCCCTTCTTCGTAATCATTCCAAGTAGCAATCAGAAGAAAGGGCAGTGGATGCGATTCGTCGTAGTAACGGCGAAACATGCGCAAAGTATCCTCGAATGTTTTTCCGCAGCGCGAATCCATGTGGCGATTCAGACTCCATGACGCCTTGCTATCGTTGAATCCCGGCCAGGCAGTGCCGACGGCGATTCTGTCGGGATATTTCGTTTTCATCTTCAGGTAGAAACGCTCCAGATACTTCTGGCCCCAGTCACTGCCATCGGGCGCCCACCCATGACCGGGATGCACCCAGGCGTATTGACCATCGAAATCTTGGGTGTACTTTGGCGGCGGTTCATCTTTGTAGATCAACCAGGGCGGCGACTCCCAGCCCTTCACCATTTGGCGGACCTGATCCCAGTTGGTGTTGCCACGCTTGGGGAAGATGAAGATGACCGGACGTCCCTGGTAGAGCAAGTAAGCTTCACGTCCCGGCGCATGGGGACCGATGTAGTGCCCGTACGCCTTGTCGAAAGCCTCCAGGGCATCGTCGGTCGCCTGTCCGTTGTCCTCTTGGGTTTCGTCGTACATCAAGGCAACGTGGAACGTTTCCTGGGCGGCGATCCGCTGCATGAGGGCGTAGCTACGGTCGAGGAAGGGATGGCGGTCGCCATACCAGTCCACCACGAAGGCGTAGATGCCCATATTTTTCGCTTGCGCGATCTGTTTGCGAATTACCGCAGGATCCTGACTGTTGTAGCCAACGTCGATGTGGTTACGATCGCCGAACCAGGGCTGATAGTCGGCAACAATTTTCGGTGAGCCTCCGGTTTCCGAGATGTGCTTCTCGATAGCCTGGCGCACATTGGCCTGGTTGCATCCGCTGGGTATGAAGCTGGCCACCACAATCAAGATCAGAAGAAGTATTTGGAAGCGCTTCATTTCAAAGTTGCTGCCCGCCTTACGATGATCACGAACGCGCAAAAATTATCCCTCCCACCCCGACTGAAACCGGATGCAGCTGGAAAGGCCAATCTACTCCGAAGTGGCGATCCTATGTCTCGGACAGACCAGCGTTAGAAGGAGGAGCCGGCAATCGGTTCCAGGGAACGCACAAACCACCGATCCGCCCCGGGCGTCATCAGGACCAGGTAATCCTGCGCGGCATTCTCCTGATGAATGAGCTTGCCGCCAGCGTAGACCTGTATTTCCAGCTGCGCCTTATCCAGCAATTGCATTTCGCCGCCGTCCGGCGAATAAAAGAACGCTTTCACCTTGTGCCCATGGTCAACATAAAGGACATGCACATCGGCTGTTTTCTGATCAGAAATTCTCTGCGTGAAGGTATCTTTCGCAAAGCCGGTGAAGTAGGCGTCGAGACGGTCAGCTTGATTGTGGTCCAGCGCCTGCGCCAGGTCTCGCCACGCATAAGCGTAGTCGCGAGCGACGTTGGTACCGGTCAGTTCTTCAATCGGACGCGGCTCGATCGAGCCGGCACTTAATTGGACCTGGGGCAGGGAACCAGCGGCGAGGACCTCAAGGAGAAGGGGAGATGCAAGGGCGATCGGTAGCCCCAGGCCGACGAGCCCAAGCAAGCGACGCGACAGACCGCTTATCACAACCCTCCTCCCAAAGAAATCTCATTGCCTATGACCACTCCGGAAGCGACCGAGACCTTCGCGCGGCCGTTGACGGGTAGTTGGGTGCGAGCGATTCCTTTCTTAATGGGAACGTCTACCGTGGT
>Ga0209804_1000556_pt1 | contig 29375 bp, 23 predicted proteins | sample GraSoiAngelo_139_FD_185896 | JGI IMG/M metagenome (GOLD analysis project Ga0209804, IMG submission 185896) | Grasslands soil microbial communities from the Angelo Coastal Reserve, California, USA - 14_0929_12_20cm (SPAdes) (version 2) | ecosystem: Environmental > Terrestrial > Soil > Grasslands ... | reverse complement strand
AAAGAGCGCTACGAGAAGCAAGAGAAGCTCACCCGCTTCCAGCTGGACAAGATGCTGGTCGAGTGGAAGCAAGAAACGCCGTGGCCGTCCGAAGCCCCAGCCCACGCCTTACAGCAAGCCCTCCTCGGCCTGGACCGTGCCTATACAAACTTTTTCCGGAAGCGAGCCGAGTTCCCGAAGTTTCACAAGAAGGGCATACGGGATTCTTTCCGCGAGTCGGACCCGAAGTGCATCAAACTAGACCAAGTCAACCGCCGCATTCAGGTGCCCAAGCTGGGTTGGGTGCGTTATCGCAACAGGCGTGAGGTGCTGGGCGAGATTCCGAGTGTGACGGTCAGCTTATCGGCTGGCAAATGGTTCGTCAGTATCAGCACGCGGCGCGAAGTCGAGCCGCCGTTGCATCCTTCGACATCGTCGGTGGGTTTGGATTGGGGAATGGCTCGTTTCTATACCGACGCTGAGCACCAAGACCAGTTGTAGGCGTTTATAAAGTTCTTGCCGAAGTTAGCGAAGCTCGAACGACAGCTAGCTGGTAAGAAAAAGTGGTCAAGCAACTGGAGGAAGGCGAAAGCCAAAATCACCAAGTTGCACAGCAAGATTGCCCATATCAGAAAGGACTTGGTACACAAGGCTTCGAACGACATCAGCAAAAACCACGCCGTCGTGTTTGTCGAAGACCTTGCAGTAGAGGCGAGTTGCGCCCGAATCAACGCCTGTGGAGAGGAAGGCTCTGGCGCTGGCTTTGTGACCAGCCTGAAACCAGCCTCGCGGAAGCAGGAATCAGCCATGCCTCATTTGGGCATGGATTGAGCAACGGCACCTAGCTGGCTGGCTTAAGCATCTAACGCTCGGAACGCAGTCGCCGGGTGGTCCCCTGTTGAGGGAATGGTTGAAGTCCACCTATCCCTTACCTGTGGAAAACCTTGAAGCCCCTCGCGAATCGGTTGGAGTTCGAGGCGCTTCTCGTCTGAGAATCTCTCTGGCCCCGGGGGTATTGCCTTGGGATACACATTTATCAACATCGAAAATCCCGATGCGACCAGGAATAGGTCATACGGGAGACTGTGGCTAGCCGGTATTTTCGTCGTCCTTGTTTTGTGCTTCCTGCATTGGGGCGGATATCTACTGGTAGCACCTGATTCTCTGCCCGACCACGTGGATGCGACCGTGGTCCTCCAAGGTTCTGTCGCCAGTGAGAAGGCGCGCGTCGCTCGAGCGATGGCGCTATTGCAGCAAGGCTCTGCCAGTCGCGTCGCGGTCAGTGTTCCGAAGGAATCTTATTGGGGTGAAGAGGTTGCGGCCATTGCGCGACAGTACTTCGAAAAGAAATATGGCACTGAGCTGGCCGGCAGGGTGGAGTTCTGCGAAACCGCCGCCGATGTGAACTCCACCGAGCAAGAGGCCCAGGACCTCAGCGCATGCATCCAGGAACATCGCTGGAAAACCGTTGCCCTAGTAACCTCGAACTACCAGGGCCGTCGCGCGGGGATGATTTGGAGAAAGACTCTGCCCAAACGCGACCCATCCATTCACTTCTCCGTGGATGGTGTGGCCGATCCCGAGTATCAGCCGCGCGGATGGTGGCGGCAACCGCTCTATGCGAAAATCTGGTTCACGGAATTTACGAAACTGGTGTGGGCGATTGTGTAATCCCGGAGGGGAACGGAGCCGGGCATCGGCTGCCGCCGGCTATGATCGCTTTGTCGTCAGGCTCCGTATCCATTGCAGGTCGAGCCGGTAGACACTCAGGGCTCGGGATCGGGAATGGCCGGTTGTAAACTCACGCCCATCGGGATAGTGCTGTAGATCGCATCCACGCCCAGTGCGGCCAGAAAATCCCACTTCGCATCGCTGCCGGCCGAATCTGCGAAAGCGCGCTCGCATGTAGTATCTCTCATGCTTACGCCCAGGCGGGCCGGAGCTCCGAGGCACAGAAGGAATTGGCACTCCTCACCTCAGCGTCGGGTAGCAGGCATATTCCCCCCTCGTGGGTGGCGGTCATCTATGTGGCGCTGGGAGACCGGAACCAAGCCTTTTCCTGGCTTCAAAAAAGCTGCCAAGATCGGTCCGAGCACATGCTGTACCTCAAGATGGAACCCTTGGCAGACCCCCTGCGAACCGATCCCAGGTTTGACTCTCTGGTGCACCGCGTTCTTGCTACCGGGTCGAGTGCGCATTGATCGCCAATTAGGCGGAGCGCGCGATCCATTACTCGTCCCTATTTTGGGGCCGCCGCGGACCTACTCCGAATAGACCAGACCCACTGGGAAGTTCCCTAATACCGATGCCAGCGCCAATCGTGCCCCCTGGCCGTACTCGTCGGCAGCAATTTCCTCTCCGGTGAAAACGTTCCGATAACTTGCTTTCCGAATCTCGGGGGGCAGCTCAATGCGAGTGTCGCCCCAGACCTCCACGCCGGTGGGACGATCTTTGCGGTCCGCCAGAAGCATTGCGCAGAGGCGCGGCACCGCGATAATCGCCACCAATCCTGCCCTCTCCCGGGCAAATGCACATACGTGTTCCGCCTTGTGTCCCCCCACGGCCAATGGAATGTATGCGCCCGCTTGGAACAGCTCTGCGTGCTGCTTGCGAAAGCACATCGCCTTCCAGGTGGTATAGAGCTTGATCCTGCCATCTTCCATGCCGTCGAGCAGCCCGCTCGCGAACGAAGCCAAATTGCCCGGAGCCGCCTGTGCCGCCCTCCGCAGCTCCCGGAATATTTTCTGGCGCCGTCCATAATCCACCGGACGCCGGTTGTCCGGATCGACCAGGCTGTAATTCCATAGTTCATTACCCTGGTAGATGTCGGCCACGCCGGGCGACATCAGTTTCAACAGAACTTGCGACAGGCTATTGAACATGCCCACGCGCGAAACGCGCTCATGAAATTCCGCAAAGTTGCCCAGAAAGCGGTTCTTACGACCCCGGTCCAGAATGGCTCGCACGAACTGTGACATGGCAGCTTCGTACTCGCTGTTGGGATTCTCCCAACTGGTGTGCTCCTTCGCCTCACGCACTGCCTTTAACATGTATTGTTCAATACGGTCAGTGAACTTCTGCCAGTCGTCGCCATTCATCGGCTCAGCCGGCCACGCCCCTACCAACGTCTGATAAAGCAGATATTCGTCATTGCGGTGGGGAGCGGGCTTGCCGTCGACCCATCGTTTTCTGCTCCGATTCAGATCTCGCCAGCGCCGCAAACTAAGCCGCCACGCTGCCGGGATCTCCGACAGGACGTTGATCCGCGCACGCACGTCCTCGGACCGCTTCGTGTCATGAGTAGAAGTTGCCAGCATCGAATGTGGCCAGCACTCGAATCGTTTCTGATTGGCCCGGTGAAATTCCTCGACGCTCACCCCGAACCGTCCCGGATCGCCGCCCACCTCGTTCACAGAAACCAGGCGGTTGTACCGGTAGAAGGCGGTATCTTCCAGGCCCTTGGCCATCACGGCGCTGGTCACCTGCTGGAATTTCATGGCGAAGCGGACGATCGCCCGCCGATACCACTCGGGCTCTTCGCCGCTCATGTCCACCAGCAGCACACGTCGAATGAAGTCAAAGACCGAGAGGTCTGCTGCCTTGCTTTTCTTCCTTCCTGCGGCGACACCCTGTTCGATGTAGCGCCGATCTTCGGCAGAAACTTCCCTGTCGCTCACGTAGGTGCGGTAAACGGGAAAGCAGGCAATGATTTCCGCCAGCGCACTGCGCAGGCTGTTCACTGTGAAATCGCAAGTGCGCCGGTTGGAGAGTGCGATCCGGCTAAGCAGATTGGCGAGCACGTTCAGTTCGCTGGCCAGCGCAACTGTCAAAATCAGTTTCTTCGAGTCGTAGACCAGATCTTCATAATCAATGGTCTCCCCAACAAATGACCGGTAGATGCGTTCCACGCGAGTCGCCGCCGTTGGGTCTACGAAAAGGCCATTCACCAGGTTGGCGAACTCGTAGCCGGTGGTGCCGTGGACCGGCCATTCTTTTCGCAGTCGCTCATCGCCAATAAGAATTTTTTCAACGATCAGGTACGCTGGCTTGTCTTTCCGGTTCGCTGTCGAGGTGGAACCGGCGATTCCGCGCAGCAGGTCACGAAAATACTTGGCGGGGTCATACAATCCATCCGGATGGTCTATGCGCAGGCCATTCACTTTGCCTTGCTCTACCAGATCCAGGATGAACTGATGGGTGACTTGGGACACCGTATGGTTCTCCATCCGCAAAGCAGCGAGATCGTTAATATTGAAAAACCTGCGATAGTTAATGTCGTCGGCAGCAACTCGCCACTGCGCCAGCCTATACGCCTGCGCCTTGATTAACTCGTGCAGTAGATCGAAGCTCCTGGAATCGCCCGCCGTTCCATTCAAGCTGGCGACATTGCCGAGGAGAAACTGCTTGATCTCAGGCGAGCGCGCACACAAGGATGCCAGCCGGCGCTTCTGAACTTCTTTTTCGCGATTTCGCTCCGCAATCTTTTCTGGAGTCAGCTCGTGCCGAGTGGGCAGATGGCCGAATGCGGTTTTTATGCTTTGCAGTTCGAGCACGTCGCCGTGGATGGCCCCGAGTTTCTGTTCCAGCAACTCGATCCGGAAGCCGAGTATCCGGGGATACTCACGCGGATTGATCGGAAACCGATGCTCGTGATAAAAAATGCTGAATTCGCCCCGCTCGGCATCAAAGACCAGCTTCAGGTCACCGCGCTCCAGCACGGTGCCGTATTGATCATCCAGGATCGGTATTAGGACCTTGCCCTGCAACTCGTCCTTGATCGGATCCCAGTCGATGTCGAAAAAATCGGCGTAGGTGGACGCCTCGCCGTTCTCCAGAACGTCCAGCCACCAGGCGTTGTCGCTGCCCATCACGCCCATGTGGTTGGGCACGATGTCGAGAATCTGCCCCATGCCGTGGCGGTGAAGTTCAGTGACAAAAGCTTCGTAATCCTCGGGGCCGCCAATCTCGGGATTCAGGGAATGGTGATCGATGATGTCGTAACCGTGCATGCTTCCCGGCCGGGCGCGCAAGTACGGCGACGCATAACACTGCGTAATGCCCAAAGAAGCCAGATACGGAACCAGCTTGGCGGCGTCTCGAAAGGTAAATTCCCGGTTGAACTGCAGCCGGTAGGTCGAAAGCGGGAATTGAGCGGTCATCGCTGGAACCAGGCTGCCGACCAGGGAGGCATTTGGCCGCTCTCCAACGCCGCGGTCACACCCGGGTCGCTGGCAAATAGCAGCCGCCCCATCGGACGCGGTACCTCGGCAAGCTGCTCCTTCCCCAAATTCGCGATCAGGGTTAGCCCGGACCGGGCATTCACGGGCCAGTTTACAAGCAGCCCGCGATGGCCCAGGGCTTCGAACGTGGCCTGTCCCGGAATAGCTTCAGGTCCGCGCCGAACCATTTGCCGCTTTCGAATTTCCAGCAGCTTGCGATAAAACTCCTTCCAACTCTGGTGCTCGGGTTCGGTGGTCGAATTCCAATCGAGCTTGGAGGCTCGAAAGGTGCTTTCTTCCTTCGGGTCAGGGATCTGGGCGCGCGCAGCCGGATCGCTAAACCGCGCGAATCGTGAGAACTCATTCCTGCGCCCTTCCGTCACAGCCTTGGCCAGATCGGCTCCAAAATTACAAAAGAACAGAAAAGGTGTCTCCGCGCCGAATTCCTCGCCCATAAACAGCAACGGCGGCGAGGGCGACAACAGCACGATCGTCATCGCAGCCTTCACGGCCCGAGCATCGGCCACTGTCAAGATTCGCTCCCCAAAGCCGCGGTTGCCTACTTGATCATGGTTTTGCAGGAATGAAACAAATGCCGTCGGGGGTAAGCCCCGGCTCGGTTCACCCCGGCGGGCGCCTTGCCGGAACGAGGAAACCTGTCCCTGATAGTCGAAGCCGTCGGTCAAACACCGCCCCAGCCGCTCGACCGGGCAATCGCCATGATCCGCGTAATACCCCTCCTTTTCTCCAGTCAGAGCTACGTGCAGGGCATGGTGGATATCGTCGTTCCATTGCGCGTTGTAGAGCTCGGCATTACCCACCCGATCGTGTTTCAGGTAGCGGGCCGCGTTGTCGTCATTTTCCAGCACCAGGTGCACGTGCCGCTTGGGATCGACGCCCGCGCGTACCCGGCTGGCCAGCTCGATCAGGATGTCCGGAGTTGAACCGTCCACCATGGCGTGGACGGCATCGAGCCGCAACCCGTCAAAGTGGTATTCAGTCACCCAGTAAAGCGCATTGTGGATAAAGAAGTCGCGCACCACGCGGCTGTCTGGACCGTCGAAATTGAGCGCCTCGCCCCAAGGCGTGTGGTGCCGGTCGGTAAAGAATTGTGGGGCGTAGGTGCGCAGGTAATTCCCTTCCGGGCCAAAGTGGTTGTAGACGACGTCCAGAAAGACCATCAGCCCTTTGCGATGAGCCGTCTGAATCACCCTCTTTAAGTCATCCGGGCGCCCGTATTGGCTATCAGGAGCAAAGGGCAGAACCCCGTCATAACCCCAGTTGCGTTGGCCGGGAAAATCAGCGACCGGCATCAGTTCCACGGCAGTGACGCCGAGTTCCGCCAGGTAGTCGAGGCGCTGCTCCAGGGCAGCAAACGTCCCTTCAGGAGTGAAGGTTCCCACGTGAAGCTCATAAATGACCGCCTCTTCCCAAGGCTGTCCGCGCCAATTCTGGTCCTCCCACTCAAAACTGGCTGCATCGACCACCTCGCTCGGACCGTGCACGTCCTGTGGCTGAAATCGCGAAGCCGGGTCAGGAACTTCCGGTCCGCCGTCGATCTGGAATTTGTAGCGAGTTCCGGTGGTTGCCTGGTCGGTTACCAGCTCAAACCATCCAGCTGTTCGCTCCATCGCAAGCGAGCCTCCGTGCCTCGGATCGGCTAGGCAGAGGCCCACTTCTCTGGCTTCAGGCGCCCAGAGTCGAAATCGCACTCTGCCGTCCGGCAGACACTCCGCTCCGAACGGCATCAAGTGCGACCGCCTCATAATCGGTTTCTCCGCTCGTTCTCATGATGCTCGATCAACAAGGCGAGCGAGCGCGCCTTCAAGGGGTAGGTTTGACCGGCACTGTGCACAGACGATCGGCTCTGCTCCGCCCAGGTGGTGTCAACGATGGAGCGCCAATTGGCGCCCTCGGCCACGCTAGGCAGAGTGAACCAGATCTCCTCGCTATGGGCATTCATCAGCAGCAGGAAATTATCGTCGGTGACCTCCTCACCCCGTCCGCCGTACTCCAAAAGCCCTCGTCCCGCCAGAAACATTCCGAGGCAGCGCGCCGAGGATTGCTTCCATTCGTCATCCGTCATCTCGTGCCCATCGGGCGTCAGCCAGAGGATGTCTTTTACGCCAGCGCCCTTAATGGGCCGCCCCTGGAAGAAATTCCTTCGCCGGAACACCGGATGTTGCTTGCGCAATAGAATTATGCGCTGCGCGAAAGCCAGCAGGCACCGATCCGTCGCCTCCCAGTTCAACCAACTGATCTCGCTGTCCTGGCAATAGGCATTGTTGTTTCCCTGCTGCGTGCGCCCGATTTCGTCGCCCGCCAGCAGCATGGGGACACCCTGGGAAAACATCAGCGTGGCAACAAAGTTTCGCGATTGCTGGATGCGACACGCATTCACAGCCGGATCATCCGTCGGGCCTTCAACGCCGCAGTTCCAACTCCGATTATTGTCGGTGCCGTCGCGGTTCTCCTCCCCATTCGCCTCGTTATGCTTCTGGTTGTAGCTGACCAGATCGCGCAGGGTGAACCCATCGTGCGCAGTCACAAAATTGATGCTGGCATAAGGCCGGCGTCCGCTGCGCTCGTAGAGATCGCTCGACCCGGTCATGCGATAGGCGAGCTCGCCAATCAGCCCACCATCGCCTTTCCAGTAAGAGCGTACGGCGTCACGATACCGGTCGTTCCACTCGGCCCACCCCACAGGAAATTTGCCGACCTGGTAGCCGCCTTCCCCAAGGTCCCAGGGCTCTGCAATCAGCTTGGTCTGAGAGAGCACCGGGTCTTGCTGAATGATGTCGAGAAAGGCGCCTAGACGATCGACTTCGTGCAGCTCTCGGGCGAGCGTGGCCGCCAAATCAAAGCGAAAGCCGTCCACGTGCATCTCCTGGACCCAGTAGCGCAGGCTGTCCATGATGAGCTGCAACACCCGCGGATGCTGCATGTTCAGGCTGTTGCCGGTGCCGGTGTAATCCATGTAATAACGCGGATTGTCGGCCACCAAGCGATAGTAGGCGGGGTTATCGATGCCGCGAAAAGACAGTGTCGGACCCAGCTGATTGCCTTCGGCGGTGTGGTTGTAAACCACGTCGAGAATGACCTCGATCCCCGCCGAGTGCAGCGTTTTCACCATGGTCTTGAACTCGCTGATCGGATCCAGCACGCCATAGCGACGTTCCGGAGCGAAATAGCCTATCGAGTTGTAGCCCCAGTAGTTGCGCAGGCCTTTGTCGAGCAGGTGACGGTCGTCGGTGAAGTAGTGCACCGGCATCAATTCCACGGCGGTTATTCCCAGGCGCTTGAGATGCTCGATGACTGGCGCGGTAGAGAGGCCAGCATAGCTGCCCCGCAGCTTGGATGGTACCTCTGGATGCCGCATGGTGAAGCCCTTCACGTGCACTTCATAAATGACGCTCTCATGCCACGGAATTCGCGGCGCGCGATCGGCGCCCCAGGTAAAAGCCGTGTCCGTGACCTTGCACTTGGGCATGCCGGCCGCGTTGTCGCGCCGATCGAAGGATAGATCCTCATTCTTGCTGCCCACCCGATATCCAAAATGCGCGTCGCTCCACCGCAACTCTCCTTCAATCTGCCTCGCGTACGGATCCAGCAGCAGCTTGTGATGGTTGAACCGCATGCCGCGTGCGGGATCGTACGGTCCATAAACCCGGTACCCGTAGAGCAGGCCGGGACGGGCTTCCGGCAGGTACCCATGCCAGACCTGGTCGGTCTGCTCCGGGAGAGGGATGCGGAAAAACTCGTGCCGCCCGCGGGGGTCAAACACACACAACTCCACCTTCTCGGCGTGCTCGGAAAAAAGTGAGAAGTTCACGCCCTCCCCATCCCAGGTTGCTCCCAGGGGATAGGGCCTGCCGGGCCATACGACGGGCTTGGTGTTGACAAACAGTTCGTCTTCCTCGATTACTGCTTGATTTCGCACAGGCGGGCTGTGTCTTGCGGGCTCACGGTGTGGCTTTGCGGAGTTTCGCGTTGGCGGGCGTCACCTCTAGAGCGGGCTTCGCTTTGGACCGCCAATTCTGGGCTATTTGTAGAAGTCGCCAACCAAGCTCTTCGACTCTAGGGATGGCTTGTGTGAGGTTCCATAAGGTACTTACTGTACGACAACTGCGGAACCAATGTAGCCCTCAGGCGCCGCTCTGCTCGTCAAACGACCTGCAAAGGGGCAGAGGCGGGTATCCAATCCGGCCTTCTCGACAGCAAGTGCGACTCAAGTCTCAAAACCGGCTCTCTGCCCCATTTTCTCGGGTGATTTCGGCAAACTTTCGTAATTACTTACAGTGTCTAAAGGATTGCCTACTTACCGGGCGGGAGCTAAAAGGAGACCAGAGATGGAGGGGATGGCCTCTTCCTCCGAACCAGGCGGTGAAAGTATGCGAGTCCGGTCTAAATTCTTGTACCCCGTAGCGGCCTTTCTCCTCGTCGTTTTGGTTATAACTGGGGCGAGTTTTGCGCAACTCAGCACCAACGATGTCCACGTGGTTCCGCGCTCGACGCCAGACACTCCGGAGAAACCGGCCAATTCCATCGATCCCGAGCTCCAGACTCACACCGCGCCGATTAAGAAAGATGTGGACCTTGTTCTCGTTCCCGTAACCATTACCGACCAGATGGATCGCCTGATTACCGGCCTGGCCAAAGATAATTTTCAGCTCTTCGAAGGCAAGCAGCGCCAGGAAATCAGGCATTTCTCGACCGAGGACGCACCCATCTCCCTGGGTGTTATCTTCGACATGAGCGGGAGCATGGTCTCCAAAATCGAACGGGCTCGCGAAGCGGTGGTTGAATTCTGCAAATCCGCCAACCCGCAAGACGAATTCTTCATGGTTACCTTCTCCGACGTGCCTCGTCTCGTAACCGACTTCACTCGCAATGTGGATGAGATCCAGAACAAGCTGGTCTTCACCGGCCCCAAAGGCCGCACCGCTCTGCTGGACGCGGTTTATCTGGGCATGCACAAGATGAAACAGGCCAAGAACCAGAAAAAGGCTCTGCTCATCATCTCTGACGGCGGTGACAATCACAGCCGCTATACCGAAAGTGAAATCAAGTCTCAGATCAAGGAAGCCGACGTCATGATTTACTCGGTCGGCATATATGACCATTCCTTCCCCACAATCGAGGAGAAGCTCGGTCCTGAACTCCTGAACGAAATGTCAGAGGTCACCGGCGGCCGCAGCTTCACCATCGACAACCCTAACGACCTGCCCGACGTCGCCAGCAAAATCGGCATGCAGCTAAGAAACCAGTACGTCCTCGGCTATCGTCCCAGCAAGGTTCAGCATGATGGCAAGTGGCACAAGATCAAGGTCAAGCTGCACATCCCCAAGGGCCTGCCGCCGCTTCAGGTCTATGCCCGAACCGGCTACTATGCCGCCGCCCAATAGCCGGGACAACGAGTTGAGTGGCTCTTCGCGACGCCCCTACTATGACAAGGTCGTCATTCTGAACCGAGCTTAGCCCGACGAAGCGCTTGCCCGGGAGCGAACCTGAGCGGAGGCGCGGGGCGCAGCCTCGGTGCTGAACATCGGCCGTTACCGCGAAGACGCTCGCCTGGCGCCGCTGAGTTCCCGGAACAACATTCCCTCTTCTACTTACATCTAAGGAGTGTAAGTAAAACTTGTGCGCCCAGGTACTTGGCGCCACCGGCGGGAGCTGAAAAAGCCATGGAGCAGAGCAACTTGCCTTCAGGAGTAGGCCCGTTCCTCGATGGCTGGTGCTCTCGGACGAGCCTCATACTTACTTATGCGCGAAACAATCTTTACCTGCTAATGTACCTGCTCCGGTAAAAGCGCGGAGGCTGAAATGAAATACCGGTCGAGCCCACTTCTGTCGACTCTCGCGATTGCCCTGGCGGTCACCTTACCCGCCGCAGTCGGCCAATCGAACTCCTCCAACCAACCGCCTCGATCCCCACAAGGGCAGGCAGAGAATTCGATCCCAGCAGACGGATCCGGGTCAGAGAGTGCCAGCCAGACGAGTGCCCTGAGTCAAAGGAGCCAGGAACGGATCAGCCGAGAGGTCCGCCACCAGCTCGTGCTGCTGCCCTTTTACAGCGTATTCGACAACCTCGCATACCAGGTTTCCCCCGAGGGAACCGTGACCTTGATTGGCCAGGTGGTCAAGCCGACTTTGAAGTCCGACGCGGAAAATGTCGTCAAGCACATCGAGGGAGTGGAGAAGGTGGTCAACAATATTCAGGTTCTCCCCGTATCGCCCGATGATGATCGAATTCGGCGTGCCACCTATCGCGCTATCTACAGCAATGAGGTGCTCAGTCAATATGAGCTACGCGCGGTCCCTCCCATTCACATCATTGTAAGCAACGGGCATGTGACGCTGGAAGGCGTGGTTGCCCGTCAGATGGATAAGCAAATAGCCGAGATGCAGGCTAAAGGCGTCCCTGGTGTGTTCTCGGTTACGGACAATTTAAGGGTGGAAAAGCAGTAGTCCAGCCTGGGCGGGTTGTGGACGGGATTTCCCTGTGTCCTCACGCGGGCTAACCTGACTTTCGCAGCTGCGTCAGCCTGACATTCGCAGGAATGAGCTTTAGGCCGTGGAGCTGATCGAATTTCAGTGTCAGCTTAGGCGAGCACCGTCCACAGAGCCAAAAATGCCAGATGTGCCGCGATTTCCTCTTAGGGGTGACTTCGTCCTCCAAAGCCGCAGGATTGGCTCCCGACTTCTCCAGGGACTTTACCTCAAACTGATACAGCCTTCCGTCTCGAAAATACCGGAGCGGGGTCGCGCACGCCGGGTTGGCGCAATTGGATACCACAAGGGGACCTCAAAAATAAGAAATTCGTCCGCTCTCAACCGCTTAAGTAGAGTTCTTATCTCACAGAGTGATTTTGAACTGAATACCGATAATCCTGTATATCCAAAGCTGGACTGTAGTATGGGAACCGGATCCGAGCCGTCTGATCGAACACAAATTCCCGATCTTCTCGCCTCGGTGCGGGCATCTCCTTAGAAAATGTCCTACACCGCCGGTCACCAACCGGGGTCTGTTTATCCCGAGAACGGCCGGTATGCAGGATGGGAGGCTCCCGGGTTGGCTCTGAATCAGAAAGGTGGCTTTCTACATGATTTTCCTGATGTCCCTACGGTATTACCTTGATTGTTCGCAAACCGCCCGACCCGTATAAAGTACTCACTGCGCATAAACCGACGCGAAGCGAGGCAGACGCTGGGTAATCCAAACATCTAGCGTCTGCCATTCCTATTTTGGGCCTTTTTCTAAACCGCCTCGGCCTCCCGGTGACTCAAGCCACGATCAGTTGACCCCGCCTAAAGCCCGGTACACCGCTTCTCGGCCAGAACCATGCGGCAATCGGGCCGCCTGTTTCTTTATAAGCGAGGGAAAAAAGCCTCTCCACGCAGAGGCGCCGGGTGTTTTCTAGAGCTGGTTCAGAAATTGTTACTTGGTATGGCACGGGTTCACTGTATGCGGGAGAACCAATTTTCCCCCTGAGAACCGCTCAAGAACAACCCCCGTAGGGGTATCGCGAAGATAGCCCACCTCTTCAGTGCTGGGTCAGTCTGGGAATCTGGAACCAGTCCCTTAGGGACGACCGAAGTCCTGAGACACTCACTTCCAGCCCTGCCGCCGAGCTAGTTCCCGCCATCGGCCCATACCCTTATAAAACCTGGCTCGATGCATATCTTGATTCTTTGTTACGCTACGCCACCTTAGCAAAGATGATGACCAGGGTGTACAGCGCCAGTGACTCAATCAGCGCTAGGCCCAGAATCAGCGCCAGCTGAATCCCCGGCCGCGCTGATGGATTGCGGGCCAAGCCTTCCGCCGCGGCGGCAGTCGCCCGGGCTTGTGCCAATCCGCACACGGCGGAAGCGATCGCCATGGCAAAGCCAGAGGTGATGGCAACCCAGTCGCCGTGTGATGTTCCACCCCCTTTTTCCTGCGCGAACGCCGGCGCCGCAAAGCACAGCACCGACAGCATCATTAACAGGTAACTCGGTTTACGCATGCGTCTTTCTCTCCTCATATGAATTGCCCCAGGAGGTGGTTGACGTCATCCTCTTCGAGACGCCCTCACGCTGGAAGCGACCAGTCGTCAGTAGCTGGTAGCGAGGGGCTAGCTCCTAACTCCTAGCTACTCTCTTCTCAATGTTCTTCCGCCACCGCCCCCTGCAGGTACACGGTGGTCAGCAGGACGAAAATGTACGTTTGCAGAAACGAGACGCCAATGTGCAAGCCCAAGAAGAGCACGGGCACACCCATGGGGATTAGCGAAAAGAAAACCCAAGTGACCATATCGCCGGCGAACATGTTGGCGAAAAGACGGACCGTAAGCGACAACATGCGGGCTAAGTGGCTGATGAGTTCGATTGGCAACATCAGAATCGCCAGCGGAATACGAATCACCCAAGACATGCTGGGATCGGATGGCCCCAGGAAATGCAATATGTAATGAGCTCCCTGTTTCTTGAATCCTTGAGCCTGGTAGTAGATGAACGCGCAAACGGCACAGCCCAGCGGTACTGTAGGACTGGCTCCGGTCGGCGATTCAAACCCCGGAACCAGGCCAAGCAAATTGGAGATCAAGATGAAGAATCCCAGGGCCACTAGAAACGGAGTGAATCCTTCGCTATGGTGTCCGATAATTTCCTGGCTCTGCCCTTCAATGAACCCGTGCATCCCTTCGAAGATGTGCTGCATTGCGCCTGGCCGATCCACCGACAAGCTCGAGCGCACCAGCAGAAACACGATCAGCAGAACGGCGAATACGACCACTTCCATGGCCACGGCATTGGTGATGGGCGCCTGGGGATACTTCGGCTCCATATGCAGAGCGCGCAGTAAAGCCGTGACCGGCCCGGCGCAGGCATGGTTCAGGAGCTGTGTCAACCAGAGTTGTTCCGGCATGAATCAGTATCAGTTGTTATTCTTGGGAATGCTCACAATCCACGTGCTACGGCCACGTACAACTCGTAACCGGCTTCGCACGCGATGGCCCCTACGGGCAGGAACAGGCCCGTCAGAAGCCCGTAGAGACTCGCGGGAGAAACACTCAATATAGCATAGGCTCCGACACCCATCAAAACGTAACGCAGCAAAAAGCGCAGCACGATTCCCTTGCCTGACTCGCGCTTTCCAGTTTGCGTAATCCGGTCCGCCATCGCGCTCACCACGCGCTTCAACCAATAAAAATTGATATAAGCAATGGCACATCCCAGTTGGAATCCCAGGGCCGCCGGCCATCTGAAAGCAGCCCAGGCCGCCAGGCTGAGAAGCACCGCGAGACCAATCATGAAAGAGCGGATCCTTTCCAGCGCCCCGGCGTAAAAATTCGCGGATTTGGTTTCCATCTCCATATCAAGAATCGCAGGGTAGAGACGCGGCCTGCCGCGTCTCCCGGGAAACAATTCCATATTTTTCGGCCAGGAATGTCCGCAGCTTTCGAGGAAGTACCTCCGCCAGCTCTTGCCAGGTCAGAACCTTACACCGTAGACGCAGGTCATGAATGCGGATGCCACGCATGAAGGCATACCACGCTTCCCGCAGATCGGGACGTCGTTCATCCAGCATCACGCAGCACAAACAATCCATCGCATAAGCCGCCAGCACGTTTCGGATCAGCTGGTAAGAAATATAGGAATCCTTCTCCCGCGGCAGATCCCGCGCATCGAATACTGCTTTGAAATCCCGGTATGTCTCCACGACCGCCGCGGACTTCCTCTGAAAGTCGCTTTCGGTCAGCTTGGCTTCGACCAGCAAATCGCCGAGGCGCATGTCAACCTCGGTGCGATCCCCTCGTCCATTCGACAGCGGAACCCGTGCCTTGAAGCCGAATTGCGGCTTCGCTCCCGGGTCCGCGCCCACGAAATTGACCACGCGCGGTTGTTTCAGAACCCCAGGAAAACAGAAGATATTCATCAGCAGCGCATCGGAACTGGTGCTGGCGTCGAGTTCCCGCCAGTCGAGTCCATCGCGCGGCAGAGCGCGATAGGCAGAAGTATGGGGCTTCTCCAGCCGCTGGCTCCATTGCGGCCTCTTCAGGATGGCCTGGTAGCTCTGCGGAAGGAAATTGCCATGCTCCGCGGGGTCGTCCGAAGCCCGGTAGCAAACCACTCGAGAGCCGATGGTTTCGCGAAAGAACAAACCGGTGCGACTTGCATATTCCCTATTGCGTAAGCTCAGTTCCCGCCGCAATGCCTCGGCACACGAAAATGTTTTCACGGAATCCCCCATGGGAGGGCAGGATACAACGCCGCACTGGGGAGACTTCAACTCACTTCTCGGAATCTGACATTACCGTACACACCAGCTCCACAAACCCCGCTACAATACCCAACAGCAATCCAACCAGGTAAAGCCATCTCGTGTGGAGCCATTTGTCCAACGCCGCCCCAACCAGCCAGCCCGCGACGGTGGAGGCCGGCAGCACGAAGGCCAGCTGGCTGTAGCGCGTCAGCTGCGCAAGGAAATTCTTCTTTTCGGGAGGAGTTTTAGAATAGTCGTCGTTGGTCATTGGTCCCTGGTCGTTCTCCTTCTGCCGACGACCACCGACCCCGAGAGCAACGACTACTTCACCAGGTGTGCAATGGCCGGATGCTGCGACAATCCCAGCGACCAGTCCACCGCCCGGATGAACGGCTCAGGGTAAATGCCGATCAACAGCGTTGCCAGAGCGGTGACCCCGAGCGCGGCAGCCATCGATCCGCCGATCTTAAGCGGTTCCTTGTCCAGCGCCTGCCGCATTAACATGGCATTGGCAATTCGCATGTAGTAGTACAGCCCAAAAACCGCATACAGCACGGCCAGTGACGCCAGGACATAGTGGCCGGTTTCAATCAGGCTGAGGAAGATGAAGTATTTGCCCCAGAAGCCCGCCAGCGGCGGAATTCCGGCCAGCGACAACAGGAACACCAGCATCAGCACCGATTCGGTAGGCGCGCGGAAGAACAGCCCGGCAATGTCGTCGATTTCATCTCCAATCACATCGCGGCGCCGCAGCGACGTGATCACGGCGAATGCGCCCAGATTCATGAAGGTGTAGACCAGCAGGTAAATCAGGATTCCCCTAATACCATCCACTCCGGACGGAGTGTTTGCCGATCCGAAAGCAATCAGTCCCAGCAGCATGTAGCCGACGTGCGCGATGGAAGAGTAGGCCAGCAGACGCTTCAGATTGTTCTGGGTCAAAGCGGCAAGATTCGCCGCGGTCATCGTGGCAATGGAAACGAAGACCAGCAGTGGAACCCAGATCTTATGGAGGGGTGCCAGTCCCAGCAGTAGAATCCGCAACAACATCGCCCAAGCCGCTGATTTCACCGCCACCGACATGAACCCTGTGATGCTGGTGGGCGCACCTTCATAGGCGTCGGGCGCCCACTGATGGAAAGGCACGGCCGCGATCTTGAACAGCAGGCCCGTCGCAACCGTCAGAAGCGCCAGCACCGCCACGGGATCAGCATGATCGCCGGCCGCCGCCATCTGCTGCGCCAGACGCTGCCGGATTATCACCAGGTTCGTGCTTCCTGCCAGCCCATAAAGAAGCGACAGCCCGTAGGCGAAAATTCCGGAAGAGAACGCTCCCAGCAATAGGTACTTCAGCGAAGCCTCGTTCGATCGCCGATCCCGCCGCAGAAAACCGACCAGCACGTAGGTCGAGATCGCCATCAGTTCCAGGCCTATGAAGATGAGCACCACGTCCCATCCCGACGCCATGCACATCATGCCAACGACCGAGAACAGGATCAGCGCATAAAATTCGCCATGGTGCTCTCGCTCGACGTCCATGTAGTGCACCGACATCAGGATGGCCACCGCCGCCCCCGCCAGGAACAGGTACCAGAAATAAATGGCGAACCGATCGATCACCATCGAGTTCATGAACGCGGGCACCATCTGGCGATGCGCCTCGCCGAGCGCTATTTGAACTTTGATCAGCCCGGCCGTGGCAAACAACACACCCACAAAAGCAGTTGCTGCATTCGCCCATTTCCAGTCGTCGGGCAGCATCAAGTCGATAAGCAGGATCCCAAGCGCAAAGATGGTCAGCAGAATCATGGGTAGCGACATCAGGTAATCGCTGCGCTGGAAGAATTGGGCGATGGACACCGGCACTATTTCTTCCCCTTCGCCGCTACCGGCACCTCAACCGCGGGTGGCGAGGTCTGGGTAATCTCGTCCACCGACTTATGAGTCGGAGTCTTCGCCATCACATTCGGCTCGGAGCCGCGCACATCCTGCACAATCTGGTTTACCGGCTGCTCCAGGATCTGGAAGAACGGCTTGGGATAAAGCCCGATCCAGAACGCCATGATGAGGAGAGGAACGAACGTCAGCACTTCGCGCGGCGTCAGGTCGGTCAGCTTTTCATTCTTGGGATTGGTCACAGTTCCGAAGAAGACCCGCTGGTACAGCCAGAGCAGATACGCCGCCGCCAGAATGACTCCGATCACCGACAGGCCGGCCCACAGCCGGTTCTCCATGAATGCGCCCTGCAGGATGGTGAATTCACCTACAAACCCGTTCAGCAGCGGCAGCCCCATCGACGACAGAAACATGATCATCGTGATGGTGGCGTAAACCGGCATCACGTTAGAGATGCCGCCGTACTCCGCAATCTCCCGTGTGTGCCGCCGCTCGTAAAGGATGCCCACGATCAAGAACAGCGCGCCCGTAGAAATCCCGTGATTGATCTGCTGCAACACCGACCCGCTCAGCCCCACAGAATTCAGCACGAAGATCCCCAGCGTGCAGAAGCCGAGATGGCTGACCGACGAATATGCCACTAGCTTCTTCATGTCCTTCTGCATGAGCGAGACCAGCGCGCCATAGATGATTCCAACAATCGACAGTCCAATCATCCAGCCACGCACCTTGGAATTCATGACCACGCTCGGGAAGAATGGCAAAGCAAAGCGAATGAACCCGTACGTCCCCATCTTCAGCAGGACGCCTGCCAGAATGACCGAGCCTGCAGTCGGCGCTTCCACGTGCGCATCCGGCAACCAGGTGTGGAACGGAAACATCGGCACCTTGATCGCGAATCCCAGGAAGAAAGCGAGGAACAGCCAGATGGCGTACTGGAATGGAATCTTCGGTGCCGTCTCGTAGAGCGCAGTCAGGCAGAAGGTATACACGCCGGTAACGGAGTGATGATTGAAGTACAGGAACAGAATCGCCAGCAGCATCAGCACGGAGCCGAGCAAGGTGTACAAGAAGAACTTGATCGCGGCATAAAGTTTGCGCGGCCCGCCCCAGATGCCGATCAGCAGGTACATCGGCACCAGCATGGCTTCCCAGAAAACGAAGAACAGAAAGAAATCGAGAGCCATGAAGACGCCCAGCATGCCGGTCTGCAGCACCAGAAACCAGATGTAGTATTCCTTCACGCGTTCCTGAATCGCCGTCCACGAAGAAAGAATCGAGACCCAACCCAGCAATGTGGTCAGCATGATCAGCAGGAATGAAATGCCGTCAATGCCCAGCAGGTAACCGGCGCCGATCGACGGAATCCACGTGTTCGGGATTCCATCGACAAACTTGAACATGCCGGGCCTTTGCACCCACTGCCCTGCTTCGAACACGAATTTCACGCCCGGCTCGAAGCGCTGCACCCAGAACCAGGGCACCAGCGGCAAAGAGACAATGAAGCCGGCGAGGGCAACCAGATTCGCAATCCAGCGGATGGCGTCCTTGCTCTCCTTCGGAACAAACAGGAGCAGGATCGCGCCCACCAGCGGCGTGAACAGAATGATCGAGAGGATGTGATTCTGCATAATTGCTCAGTTCTCAGTTGCCAGTTCTCGGCTCAACCACGAACTCGACTCTCCAGATAACGTTGTGCTAACAGATAGACAATGCCCAAAAACAAAGTAGCAGCGATCCAGACAGCGAACCAAAGCAGCAATCCTAGCTGCGCACACAGCAAGCCCACCAAGCCAAGCACCATGACGAGGGCGTACCACTGCACCAGCCCCCACTGTAATAATTTGGCAGCGTACGAAAGCAGGCGCGCAACAATCGCGGTACCATTAACGCCTAAACCGTCAATAACCCAGGTATCCCACAAAATGGAAAGCTTCGCGGTGAGTCGTGTTATCCATCCGGCGCCGTTCACCGTTCCGTCAATCACACGGGAATCGAACCATGACGAACCTTCCCCCAGACCCATGACCCCCAACCGCACCGGGCCAAGTTTTCGCCGCCCCGTAAAGATGTAGTCGTATCCCTCGTCCACGTAGTACTTGTTGAGTATCACCGTGTAGAGGGGCGGAACCGCCGCGGCCAGCGGTTCGACATAGCCTTTGTCAGCATGGCGATAAGTTCTCCACGCCAGCCCCCAGCCCGCTACCGCCAAGCCCAGTGACAAGAACATCAGCAAGTACTCCTCGGGATTCGTGTGCTCCTGTTCCTTGGCGCCCGCGGCCAGTTGTGCCGGATGTTCCGCCCCAAGGACGTGTGCTTCGCGCGCGAACACCGGCTCCAGGAATTTTTCCAACCGGTTCGACCCGCCCAGGCTATGCGGGACCCCGAGCAACCCGGCCAAGACCGAGCCGATAGCAAGTACGACTAACGGTCCGGTCATTGAGGGGGGCGATTCGTGGATATGATGTTCCACCTCGTGGCCCATGCGCGGCTGTCCATGGAAGGTGAGAAACATCAGCCGGAACATGTAGAACGCGGTCATGAACGCAGTGATAATGCCGATGAGCCACAGCAAACGGTACGCGCCACCTTCTGACGCCCACGCCTGCCACAGGATTTCGTCTTTCGAGAAAAACCCCGCAAACGGGAAAATCCCGGCAATCGCCAGAGTAGCGATAAACATGGTCCAGTGCGTCACCCGTGTGCGGCCGTGCAGGTCGCCCATGTTGCGCATGTCCTGCTCGCCGCTCATGGCGTGAATCACCGAACCCGCCCCAAGGAACAGCAGTGCCTTGAAGAACGCGTGCGTGAACACGTGAAAGACGCCCGCCGCAAACGCGCCTACACCAAGCGCCAGAAACATGTAGCCCAACTGCGACACGGTGGAGTAGGCCAGCACGCGCTTGATGTCATTCTGCACCAGCCCGATCGACGCCGCGAAGATGGCGGTCAGCGCTCCCACGATGGCCACCGTCTTCATCGAGGTTGGTGCCAGCACGAACAACGCGTTCGACCGCGCCACCATGTAGACGCCCGCCGTAACCATGGTTGCAGCATGGATGAGAGCGGAAACCGGTGTTGGGCCTTCCATCGCGTCCGGCAGCCATACGTAAAGAGGTAGCTGTGCCGATTTGCCGCAGGCGCCTATGAACAGGCACAGTGTAGCGGCAGTGATGACGGGATCCCCGACCTGGAAATGCCCGCTGCGAGCCAACGCGTTGACATCGGTAAACCGGAACGAGCCGAAGTACCACGCAATCGTGAACATTCCGAGCAGGAACCCGGCGTCACCGATACGGTTCACGATGAATGCTTTGTTAGCGGCGTCGCTGGCTGACTTGCGGTGAAAGTAAAAACCGATCAGCAGATACGAGCACAGGCCCACCCCTTCCCAGCCCACAAACATCACCGCGTAATTGTTCCCCAAGATCAGCGTGAGCATGGAGAACATGAACAGATTCAAGTAGCCGAAGAAGCGGTAGTAGCCGCCCTCGTGCGCCATGTAGCCGATCGAATAGATGTGGATCAGCATGCCGACGCCGGTCACAAACAGCAGCCAGACGCTGGAGAGCGGGTCCAGAAAAAAGCCGGCATCGGCCTGAAACCGAGCCGGCGTTCCGTTATAGGTGGTGTAGTTCAAATGGCCGGTGTCACTGCCAAGCCAGGTGTACAGAATCTGCTGAAATGGCTCATGCCCGTGGCGGGCGGCCCAATCGGTGTATTGCCAAACCGATCCGCACGCCCACACGAACGCCACGACCACAGCGCCCACGCACACGGCGCTTACGGCCGATTTCTGCATCTTGCGGCCAACAAAAAACATTGCCGCCGCCCCAAACGCCGGCAGCAGCGGAATCAGCCAGATGTAGTCGAGAAAGAACATTAGCTTTTAGGATTTAGTATTGCCTCTTAGCTCCCTGCGAAGCGCACTCGAAACTAGAAACCCGAAACTCGAAAACGGTTTTGCTACCACTTCAGCAAATCCACTTCATCCACGTTGACCGTCTCTTTATTTCTAAAGAAGGCGATCAGGATTCCCAGCCCGACGGCCGCTTCCGCGGCGGCATCGGTAATGACGAAGATGGCGAACACCTGCCCCTGCAGTCCCCACATCCGCGAGAACGCTACCAGGTTCAGGTTGACGGCATTCAGGATCAGCTCGATGGACATCAGCACGATGACCACGTTGCGTCGCGTGAGCACACCGATCGTGCCCAACGTAAATAGGGCCGCCGCCAGAATCAGATAATGTATAGGCGTGATGGGAACCATAAGTCAGTTCTCAGTTGTCCGTTCTCAGTACCCAAAACCAAACAACTTGACTAGATTCTTGTGCGCCTACCGGTCAGCCAAGTTCTTCTGGGTATTTGGGTATTGCGAACTAAATTCTCTTCTTTGCCATCACCACTGCGCCCACGATGGCCACCAGCAGCAGCAGCGAAGCAATTTCAAACGCCAGCATGTACTGACCGTAAAGCGAGAATCCCACCTGTTGCGTGTTGCTGGTCTCCGGGAGCTGGGCGAGAGGCCGCTTCAGCAACTCAGTCAGCGTCTGGCTGGAAGTAAAGACTCTCACGAAAACAATACCCAGACCGACAGTGGCCGCAATCGCGAGCAGCCATTGCTTGTTGAACTGGCGTTCTTTTTCGGCGCGTCCCACGTTCACCAGCATGATCACGAACAGGAACAGCACCATGATGCCGCCCGCATACAGAATGATCTGAACGCCGGCGACAAACGGCGCATACAGCATCAGGTAAATCCCCGCGAGCGCGAGCAAGGTGAGAATCAGGGCCAATGCCGAGTGCACCGGATTGCGCCGCGTAATTACCAGAATGCCGCTGATTAATGCCAGTCCCGATAGCAGATAAAAGAAGAATGGAGTCGCTACCGGCGCCATCTCAGAGCACCCCCACGATGGCGGTCACGATCAGCACACCTAACCCCGTGGGCAAGAGCACCTTCCATCCCACCTTCATCAGCTGGTCGAAGCGATACCGGGGAAACGTGCCGCGATACCAAATGTACAGGTACATGAAGACCGCAACCTTGGCGACGAACCAATAAATATCCTGAACCCAGGCGCGCACCGGGGAAATAAACAGGATCAGTCCAATCAGGCCAAGCAAGGCGCCGAATCCCGCCAGACCTATTGTCTGCACCCGGAAGTAGCGCAGCTTGGGCATGCGGGCTGCGCTGAACAAGGTCAGCCCGGCGAGGGCGAGGAAGGTCAGCCCCGGGAATAAAGAGAAGACCAGATCCCAGGCGGGCCCGGCGAGCAGATTAGGAAATGGCCGCAACCATCCACCAAGCCACAGGGTCACCAAAATTGACGACACGGCAATCATCGCCGAATATTCCGCCAGGAAGAACAAAGACCAGCGAAACCCGCTGTACTCAGTGTGGAAGCCCGCCGTCAACTCGGATTCGGCTTCCGGCAAATCAAAAGGAGCACGGTTCGTTTCTGCCACCATCGCGACGGCGAAAACGAACATAGCAACCAGCCCCAGGGGGAAAAACTTGAAGGCAAACCAGGCCTGCTGCTCCTGCTGCGCCCTCACGATCTCGATCATGCTCAGCGTGCCCATGCCCGAGCCGCCCCCGGTTGCGTAGATTCCGGCTCCGTGCAAGCTCGTCATCAACACCGCCGAAACCACAGCTAACCCCATGGCCACCTCGTACGACACCATCTGTGCGCTCGAACGCAGCGCGCCGATCAGGGGATAATGCGAGTTCGACGCCCAGCCCGCCATCACAATCCCCAACACGCCCAGCGACGAAACCCCGAGCATAAAGAGGATGCCAATGTTCATGTCGGTGACAGCGTGCTGCGGCCCGAAAGGCACAACAATAAAGGTAGTGAAGGCGGTGGTCACCACGATCAGCGGTGCCATCCAGAAGACTAGCTTGTCCGCCTCGGCCGGCATGATGTCTTCCTTAATAAGTAGCTTGATCGCGTCCGCGATGGGCTGCAGCAAACCATGAGGACCAACCCGCATCGGGCCCAAGCGCACCTGCATGTGCGCCAGGACTTTGCGCTCGAGCCAATTCATCGCGATTACCGCGATAGACAGGCCCAGGAAGATGAGCATGATGTAGATGAAGGCCCACAGCATGTTCCCAGCTGCGCCCGGGGTAGCGTCGCTCTTTAAATAAGAGTAGAAGTAATCGCGCATCAGCGGTCCACCTCGCCTAGAACGATGTCCAGCGTGCCGATTACGGCAATCACATCCGCGACCAGTTGACCGCGCACCATCAAGTCGAGCGCCTGCAAATTCACAAACGAGGGTGGGCGCACCCGCACCCGATAAGGTTGCGTCGAGCCATCACTCACGACGAAGTACCCCAATTCGCCCTTCGGGGCTTCGATCGAGTGATAAATCTCGCCGACCGGCGGCTTCAGCACCTTGGGAATCTTGGCCATAATCGGCCCTTCGGGAATCTTCTCGACGGCCTGGCTGATGATGCGCAGCGCTTGTCGCATCTCCGCCATGCGCACCAGGTACCGGTCGTAGGTATCGCCGTGGGTGCCGGTTGGAATTTCGAAATCCATTTCGGAATAGGCAGCGTAGGGCTGTGCCTTGCGGATATCCCATTTCACGCCGCTGGCCCGCAGCACCGGGCCGGTCACACCCAGCGCGATCGAGTCCTTGTCCGAGATCACGCCCACACCTTTAGTGCGTTCCACCCAGATCCGGTTCGTCGTGAGCAGCTCTTCGTATTCGTCGATCTTGGGCCGAACGAAGTCGACAAACTTTTTCACCTCGCGCTCGAACCCGTCATAGGTCTCGTACTGGCAGCCGCCGATTCGAAATGCGTGAGTGGTGAGCCGCGCCCCACAGTATTTTTCGAAAATCTTGAGAATTTCTTCTCGATCGCGGAAGGTATAGAAGAGCGGCGTGATAGCGCCGATGTCCAGCGCGTGCGTTCCCAGCCAAAGCTGGTGGCTGGCAATTCGATTCAACTCCGTGAGAATGACCCGGATGTATTTCGCGCGCGGTGGCGCTTCCACATTGAGCAGCTTCTCGACTGCCTCACAATAACCCAATCCGTTGGAGACTGCCGCCACATAATCCATGCGGTCCACGTACGGATTGAACATCGTGTACGTCCGGTTCTCAGCAATCTTCTCGACCCCGCGGTGGAGATATCCGATCACGCATTCGGTGCCCAGAACCTTTTCGCCATCGAGTTTCAGGATGACGCGCAGCACGCCGTGGGTGGCTGGGTGCTGCGGTCCCATATTAATGACGAGTTCGTTGGAATCGAGAAAAGTCTCATCGCGTTCGCCCAGCTCGAGATGCGAGAGATATTTGGAGGTATCGGTCATTGGCCGCTTTCGATTCCCAGGTTGATCTGCACCCACTCTTTATCCTGCTCGATGATGCCGTAATCTTTGCGCAGCGGATGCCCCTTCCAGCCGTCGGGCAGCAGGATTCGCTTCAAGTCCGGGTGGCCATCAAACTTGATCCCAAACATGTCGAACGCCTCGCGCTCCAGCCAATTCGCGGCGGCCCAGATTGGCGTGGCGCTCGGAATCGACTCGCCATCCGCAATCATGGTCTTCACGCGAATCCGCTCGTTGCGCGGGAAGGAATACAGAATCCACACGACATCGAATGGCTTTTCGCGCTTGGGATAGTGGACCGCCGTGATGTCCACGCAGTAATCGAATTGCTCCTCATCACGCAGAACCTGCAGGATCTCAGGAATGAGTGAGCGATCCACCACCATGTAGTTCTGCCCCAGGTAGGTCAGGGGTTCAATGCCGGAACCATATTGCCGCTTGAGCTTGGCTACCATCGGCGAATCCCACGGAACCGGAACCGGACCGGCAGGCTTCGCGGGTGCGGCGGGAGCGGCTGGTTTCGGAGGAACAGCGGTAGGATTCGGCGGCTTGCCCGCAGGCGTGGGCTGAACTGCGCCGGATGGCTTCTCCGCCGCCGGTTTCTGTTCTCCGCCCGGCGGCGATGGTGTAGTGGACTTGTTGTCGTCAGCCATACTGCGAAGCGTGCACGCTCCGGCGCTGCAAGTTATTGAAAGAACGCTAAGTTCTAACAGCTGGCTACGGCACTCGTCAACCCAACCGGGTCACATCGAGCGATGATTCCGATCACTAGTGCTGTGCCCATAAACTGAGAGCTGAAAGCTGGCAGCTGACAGCTTCTAAATCCACTCCAGAGCACCCTTTTTCCAGATCCACAAATACCCAATCACCAGGATGCCCAGGAAGATAAACATCTCCAGCAGGCCGAACAGGCCCAGAGCCTTGAACTCGACCGCCCAGGGAAACAAGAAGATCGTCTCCACGTCAAAAACCACAAACAGGATGGCGACAATGTAAAAACGCACAGTGTAACGGCCGCGCGCGTTGTCCACAGGATCGATGCCGCACTCATACGGCATCAGTTTGGCCGGGTGGGGATTTTCCGGACGAACCAGCTTGGCTGCCAGCAGCGTCCCCGGGAGCAGGATTCCGATCAACGCCACAAATATGAAAATAGGTACGTAGTTCTGGGGCATCAGTTTCCTCGAACCCCTTGTCTGTTATGAAGAGCGGAGGAACGGTTAATACTACCCCTGAATGCGCATACCTTCAAGGAGCCGCACGCCCCGACGCCCCGCCCTTGACGCCGGTTCTGTGATGAGCAACACCCGCCTATGGCCCATTGCCAATTTCCAATTGCCGATTTAAGAGCAGCCGGGATTGCAATTGACAATCCGAAAATGGGAATTTCTCGGCGTTCTCGGCGGTTAATTTATAATCCCTGTTTCGCCACTCAAGCCCGGACCCGTCTATACGCCGTCCGCTAAGGAAGCCTTGGCACTCGACGAAAACATCTATCAACTCCGCCGCGAGAAGCTGAAAAAGATTGAGGCTCTCGGCCAGGAAAGTTATCCGCGCCGTTACCATTCTACGCACACGATCCCGCAGATTCTGTCCCAATACGGCCAGAAGACGACCGAACAACTGGAGAGCCCGCGTGTGCATGTGCGCGTGGCAGGCCGGATCATGGCCATCCGTCTGATGGGCAAAGCCGGATTCGCCCACTTGCAACAGGCGGGCCAGCGCCTGCAAATCTACGTCAAGAAAGACGCGGTCGGCGAAAACGGATTGGAGCTCTATAAGCTCCTCGACTTGGGAGACCACATCGGCGTGAGCGGCTACCTGTTCCGCACACGCACTGGCGAGCTCACTGTGCACGTCGAGGAGATCACGTTCCTCTCCAAAGATCTGCTCCCCTTGCCCGAGAAGTGGCACGGTCTCACCGACGTCGAACTGCGCTATCGCCAGCGTTACGTCGACCTGATCATGAACAGGGAGGTGCGGGAAGTCTTTCTGAAGCGCAGCCGACTCGTGCAATCATTTCGCCACTTCATGGATTCTCACGGCTTCATCGAAGTAGAAACGCCGATGATGCAGCCGATCGCCGGCGGAGCCGTGGCACGTCCTTTCATCACGCACCACAAGAGCCTCGACATGAAGCTCTACCTGCGGATCGCGCCCGAGCTGTACCTGAAGCGGCTCACGGTCGGCGGACTGGATCGCGTGTACGAAATCAATCGCAACTTCCGCAACGAAGGCCTGGGCTGGCGCTGGAACCCCGAGTTCACCATGCTGGAGTTCTATCAGGCCTACGCCGACTACCGCGAGGTGATGGAGCTCACGCAAAACCTGCTGACCCAGGCCGCCATCGACGTCACCGGCGGAACCAGGGTGAAATTCGGAGAACATGAGATCGACTGGTCGCAGTCGAACTGGCAGCGCCTGACCATGCGCCAGGCTATCCTTGAATATTGGCCCGAAGCAGCCGGAACCAAACCGCAGCTGTCCGACTTCGCCACGCATGATTCAGTCAGGATCTTGGTCCAGCGCTTCAACCAGGCGCGCCCCCACATGGCTTACGATCCGAATGAACCGACCGGGAAGACGATTGCGAATTTATTTGAGGCAGTGGTTGAAGAACACCTGGTTCAGCCCACGATCATCTACGAATTCCCGCTCGCCGTCTCCCCTCTTTCCAAAAAGAAAGCCGACGAGCCTGACTGGACCGAACGCTGGGAGATTTTTGCCGGGCAGATGGAATTGTCCAACGGTTTCAGCGAGCTAAACGACCCCGAAGACCAACGCAGCCGCTTCGAGCAGCAACTGAAAGAACGTGAGCGCGGCGACGAAGAGGCTCACCAGATGGACGAAGACTACATCCGCGCTCTTTCCTATGGCATGCCGCCTGCGGGAGGCGTGGGGGTCGGCGTCGATCGCGTCGCCATGCTGCTCACCGACTCGCACACCATCCGCGACGTCATCTTGTTCCCCCTCCTTCGCCCGGAACGCCCTGCCGAAGACGCTGCCGAAAGGTCGCTGCTTTGACGCGCTACACGATTGTCATCCTGGGGCGAAGGATCTCTGCTTTTCCGCGATTCCGCTCAAAATGAAGGGCCTTTTATCGCGCTATATGCTGAACCAGAAACAAACAGTTAACCTGGCTGTCGTGAGACTACTCCCCGACCAAAAGGTCGGGGCTTCTCAAGCCAACACAGGGCTACTAACTGTGCTTGACGCTTGAAGGCTCATACTCAGGCTCGGATTGGAGGCCAAACTGCGGCGGGCTCAACGTCGTGTTGCTCGCCGTACGAAGGGCAGCAACCGTAGGCGCAAAGCGGTTTTGCGATACCAACGCGGGTTAGCGAAGACTTCTCCGTCGCTGGTGACGGGGAAGGATTCTAAGCCCATGTCAATTCCAACTGCCTTGTCGTTGGCAGGGAGAGGCTTCCTCTCCACTACGCAAGCGAAACAGGCATACCAGATTCCGTTCTCCTGTTTTAGGGTGAGCGTCTTTATCTGTCCCTCCACCGGCCGGTGTAGTTTTATCTTGAGGTTGCCGATCTTGGATAGCTTTAGATACCTGCCCTCGAGCGAGAAGCCCGCTTGCGGATAGGTGAAGCTGGCATAGCGGGAGCGGGGAAATCCATATCCCCGCCGGAAGAAGGCTCTAAAAGTTTGGTCTACGCGCCGCAGAACATCCTGCAGTACTTGCGAGAATACCGTTCCCAGGCTGGCATCCGCTTGCTTGCAGGCCGGAAGCCGATTGGCTTGGTCGTGGTAGTTAAGCGATTTGCGGCAGATCTTGTAGGCATCTTGTAGGCATCTTTGCGCTCGTGCCGGGCGTCGTTGTAGAGTATGCGACACACCTCTAGAGTCTGCCCGAGCAAAGACTTTTATCTTAAAAGTTGGGTAAAGGCGATGGTGGAAAGCCCTTGGCGTTGAGCTTCTCCTACGCTTAGAGTAGAGTTGGTCTATGGCCTATGGCCTTTGTCAACGATATTCGACATGGTAGACACTGTGTTTTTCAGATGCATGTACATTTGGTCTTCGTCACCAAATACCGCCCAAAAGTGTTCGATGCAGCTGCGATCCACAGCCTACGGCTAATCTTTGCGAAGGTTTGTGCCGATTTCGAGGCTCAGCTTGTGGAGATGGAGGGAGAGGCAGACCATGTCCATCTGCTAATCCACTACCCGCCCAAACACTCGGTATCGGCAATGGTTAACAGCTTAAAGGGGGTTTCCAGCAGGCTACTACGAAGCGCAAGACCTGATCTGGCACACAAATACTGGAAGGGAGTACTTTGGTCACCTTCCTACTTGGCTGCAACCTGTGGAGGAGCCCCAATCAGCATTCTCAAGCAGTACATAGAATCTCAGAAGACACCGACTTAACCGAGTCGCTTATATCCCCACCCTAAAGGGCCAGGTTTTACGCTCCATTGGATAAACTCTCATCAGGCTCGGCCATTCACTTAGGGCGGGGCTATCGTAGCGTTTTACTTAAGGACGCGGGGTCGATAGCGCTTTGCGTCTTCAGTTTTTAGCCTTAAGCTCCTACCTTTCAACGCCCCAGCCAGGTTGGCAATTTCCAATAGAACGCTTGCGAAGTAAGATCGCAGTGCTGAGATCTGACATCCGAGAAGTCAGAACTGAGAACTAATCGCCAAAAGCCTCTTCGATTTATTCTTTCGTGCGATGAAAACCCT
>Ga0209804_1000552_pt1 | contig 29419 bp, 17 predicted proteins | sample GraSoiAngelo_139_FD_185896 | JGI IMG/M metagenome (GOLD analysis project Ga0209804, IMG submission 185896) | Grasslands soil microbial communities from the Angelo Coastal Reserve, California, USA - 14_0929_12_20cm (SPAdes) (version 2) | ecosystem: Environmental > Terrestrial > Soil > Grasslands ... | reverse complement strand
GGCGGTGTGGTACAGGGGATCTTCACGCCCAACGAATCGTCCACGATCGGCATGCTGCTCGCGTTGCAGGATATCGGCAAGGCCGGCAAGGTGCGATTTGTGGGGTTCGACGCGAGCGCCATCCTCATCGACGCGGTGCGCAACCATCAGCTCGACGGCGTCGTGGTGCAGAACCCCATGCGCATGGGGTACCTGGGCGTGACGGCGATGGTCGACCACCTGCGGGGCAAGCCGGTCGAGCGCCGCATCGACACCGGGGTCATGCTGGTCACTCCGGCGAACCTCGACTCCACGGCGACGCAGGAGCTCATCCACCCGCCGATCGCGCGTTATCTCACGGAGCCATGACCGCGCTGCTCGAGATTCGGGACGTCGCCAAGCGATTCGGGGCGACCACGGCGCTCGATGGTGTGGATCTCACGCTCTCCGCGGGTGAGGTGCATGCCCTGATCGGGGAAAACGGCGCGGGTAAGACCACCCTGATGAACATCCTCGCCGGCGCGGTGCGGCCCGATCGCGGCGCGATGCAGGTCGACGGCCGGCCGTACGCTCCGGCCGGCCCCGGTGACGCGCGCCGCCGAGGCGTCGCGCTCATTCACCAGGAGCTGTGCCTCTGTCCCCACTTGAGCGCGGCGGAGAACATGCTGCTCGGCCTCGAGCCGACGCGCGTGGGCTGGGTGGACCGCGGCGCGGCACAGCGCCGGGCGCGCGCCCTGCTCGAGCAGTTCGGGCGGGCCACGCTCCACCCAGAGGCCCGCGTAGGCGACCTGCCGCTCGCCGCGCAACAGGTGGTGGAGATCTGCCGCGCCCTGGCGGCCGACGCACGCATCCTCCTGATGGACGAGCCGACCAGCAGCCTGCAACGGGAGGACGTGGACCGCCTGTTCGCCCTGATCCGGCAGCTGGCGGCGCGCGGCATCGCGATCATTTATATCAGTCATTTTCTCGAAGAAGTGCGCGAGATCGCCGGTCGCTACACCATCCTGCGCGATGGCCGCAGCGTGGACAGGGGGACCATCGCGGAGACGAGCAACGATCGGCTGATCGCGCACATGGTCGGGCGCGCCACCCTCACCCTCGCGCCGCCTCCACCTTCCGGAGAGGGAGAACGCCATGCGGGCAACGTGATCCTCGCGGTGCACGACCTCGCCGCCCCACCGGTCTTGAAACACGCCAGCTTCGAGCTGCGGCGCGGCGAAGTGCTCGGCATTGCCGGCCTGATGGGCTCGGGACGGAGCGAACTCGTGCGGGCCCTGTTCGGGCTCGAGCTGCGGGCCTCGGGACGCCTCGTCCTGGCAGGCCGGCAACTCGCCGTATCGGGGGCGAGACCCTCCCGACGCCTGGCCCAGGGATTCGGGTACCTGAGCGAGGATCGCCGCAAGGAAGGCCTGGCGCTCACGCTGTCCGTCGCGGACAACCTGACCGCGACGCGCTTCTCCGCCTGCTCGCCTGGCTGGGGATGGCTCGACCTCGGGCGGCAGCGCGCGGCCGCCACGCGATGGATCGACGCCCTGCACATTCGCGCGGCCGCGCCTACTCAGCCGGTGCGCGCGCTCTCCGGCGGCAACCAGCAGAAGGTGGCGGTCGGCAGGCTGTTGCATCAGGACGCGGCAGTACTGTTGCTCGACGAGCCCACGCGGGGCATCGACGTCGGGAGCAGGGCGCAGATCTACGAGGCGATCGCGCGTTCCGCCGCGCAGGGCAAGGCGCTGCTGCTGGTGAGCTCGTATCTGCCGGAGCTGTTCGAGCTGTGCGATCGGCTGGCGGTGATGAGTCGCGGACGGCTCTCGCCCGCACGTCCGATCGAGCAGTGGACGCCCGAGACGGTACTGGCGACAGCGATCGGCGGGGCGAGCGAGACCTTGTAGGCTCGGGGCTGTTGCACCCTCGCAACGTAAGTCCGCCTCATCCCTCGAGGGTTGTCTCTTGAGACTCGCGGCCGCGCAGCGCGGCCGTCTCGCCGCTTGCACCCTACTCTCGGGAGCGCAGCATGCGCGCCATCGCACGTGCAGTCGCAGTGGTCGTCGCCACGCTTGTGGGGCTGCTGGGAGCCCCAGGCACCGCCAACGCCCAAGCCGCAGGCTCGATCCGAGGCACGGTCTCCGCACGGGAAGACCGGCGCCCGCTCCCCAACGCACGCGTGTCAATCGCCGGGGCCGATCGAGGCGCCATGACCAATGAGAGAGGTGAATACGTCATCGCGGACGTTCCCGCCGGTACGTACACGCTGCGAGCTCGGCTCATTGGCTATGGCGAAGGGAGTGACACCCTCACGGTGGCGCCGGGACAGGTCGCGACCGCGGACTTCTCGCTCGAAACGAAGGTCATCGCCCTCGATGCCCAGACGGTGACAGCGCTGGGAATCGAGCGCTCCAAGCGCGAGACGCCGTACGCCATCAGCGGAGTGGCCGACTCGGAGGTCACGAAGGCCAGCCCGATGACAGTGCAGTCGGCGCTGTACGGTGAGGTGCCGGGACTCAAGATCCAGCAGAACAGCTCGGGGCCGACCGGGGGCAGCAATCTCACCATCCGTGGCATCAAGTCCATCACCGGGAGCAACCGCCCGCTGATCGTCGTTGACGGCATCCCGATTCGGGACGACAACTCCGGCTACAGCGATGTGGGGTGGGTGTACGACCGCGACCTAGGCACCGGGATCAACGATATCAACGCGAACGACGTCGCGTCGCTGAGCGTTTTGAAGGGCGCGGGCGCGGCGGCGCTGTATGGATCGCAGGCGGCGAACGGCGTCATCCTGATCACGACCAAGCGGGGCTCGAAGCGCGACGGCATAGGCATGGAGTTCAGCTCCTCGTCGCTGTTCGACCGCGTCGCCTTCCTGCCGCAGTTCCAGAACGAGTACGGGGGTGGAATCCTCGATCTGATCCTGCAAAACCGGCCGAACAACGGTGAGTTCATTTACGACTCGACGACCAAGACGCCGTACGTGGCGTACGGCGGGGGGATCGGGGCGGCGCACAGCTGGGGTCCGGCGATGAAGGGTCAGATGGTCATGTGGTGGGACGGGCAGATGCGCCCGTTCTCGCCGCAACCAGACAACTACCGGGATCTCTATCAGGCAGGACAGACCCTGGAGAACAGCGTGACGTTCTCGAGCGCCACCGATCGGAGTCGCTATCGTCTCGGTTTCACGCGGGGCGACTGGACCGGAACCTTCCCTGGGGCCCGGCAAACGCGGAACACGCTGAGCCTCACCGGTGACATGCAGCTGTCGGACAGGCTGCGGGCCGACGTGAGTCTCAACTATTACGACCGCACCCTGACGAATCCGCCTCCCCGGGTGTACGTCGCCTTTTCGTTCCCGCGCTCGCTCAAGACTGACCTGCTGAGGCAGGACTACGAGACGTCGGCTGGCTATCTGACGACACCGCAGATCTACCCGCGGCTCCACCCCACCGAGGCCGACATGATGCGGCAGGTCTTCTGGACGGGGGAAGCGGATCAATACGTGTCGGGGCAGGATCGGCTCGTCGGATCGCTCAGGCTCCACTACGCCTTGGCGGACTGGCTCAACCTGCGGCTGGAGGGCGGGACCGATTACACCGACAACACCCTCGAGAACGACCAACGCACGACACAGCCGGCGAGCGCGGGACCGTCGGGTGGGTACGAGGTGCGGCGGCGTCAGGACCGGGTGCTCTACGGCGAAGTACTGCTGAGCGGGCAGCGTGCCTTGACACGGTCGCTCGGCCTGAAGCTCCAGGTCGGTGCCTCAACCCTGCGAAATCGCACCGGCGAAACGGCGGCGTGGACCAACGGCGGGCTCGTGACGGAAAACTGGTTCAGCCTCAACAACTCGGCGAGTACGCCGGGCCAATACGCGGGGCGCGGCGAAGACCGCACCGACGGCGTGTTCGGCGAGGCGATGCTGTCCTACCGGGACTACCTCTACCTGACCGCGACGGGCCGCAACGACTGGACCTCCACGCTTCCCCCCGGGAGCAACTCGTACTTCTATCCGTCCGTCGGCGCGAGCTTCGTGTTCAGCGACGTGTTGCGACTCCCGTCCCAGATTTCATCGGGGAAGGTGCGTCTGAACTACGCGCAAGTGGGGCGCGGCGCCCCGCGGTATCTCGCCAACAACGTCTACAGCTTCGGCACCTGGGACGGGGGCGTTACCCTCAACAGCTTTTCGACCACAGTGCCACCGCTTGCGTTGAAGCCCGAGCGCAAGTTCGAGACGGAAGCCGGGCTCGAGCTGGGCCTGTTCGACGAGCGGTGGCACGTCGACGCGTCGTTCTATCACCAGCGCAACGTCGACCAGATCATCCCGCTCGCGATCGCCGCCAGCTCGGGGGCGACCAACATCGTCGTCAACGCAGGCCTGATGACCAACACCGGGCAGGAGCTGCATCTCTCCGGCTCGCCCATCCGCAAGGTCGATTTCGAGTGGAGCACCACGCTCAACTTTGCCCGAAACCGGAACGAGGTGCGGAGCCTGGCGGCCGGACTGCAGACGCTGGTGCTGCAAAACTTCGAGGATAACCTCTACATCGAGGCGCGGCCCGGCCAGCCGTTCGGCGACATCTACGGCTACGACTTCCGACGGGCGCCCAACGGGCAGAAGATCGTCGACCAGAACGGGTTCTACGCGAAGAGCGACACCCTGAGCCTGGTCGGCAATATCATGCCCAACTGGCTCGGCGGATTGGAGAACACGTTCCGCTACAAGAGCGTCGCCCTGTCGCTCACGTTCGATGTGCGCATGGGCGGGCAATACGCGAGCATGTTCGACTATTACTCCCTCTCCACCGGGAGGGCCATGGAAACGCTGTTCGGACGCGACCAGGCCCACGGCGGTCTGCCCTACTACATCGACGCGTCGGGGAACTACGTCCAGCTCGCGAGCCACGATGCCGTCGCCCCGAACGGTTCCACCGTCTATCATGACGGCGTCATCCTACACGGTGTGCGCGAGACGTTCGACGGGAGCGGCAACGTCACGGGCTACGTGCCGAACGACAAGCTGGTGCCGGAGTGGCTGTACTACGAAACGAACTTCGACTGGAAGAATCAGGGCATCTACCCGCAGATCGTGTACAACAACAACTACATCAAGTTGCGCGAGCTCGCGCTCAGCTTCGACCTGCCGGCGGCGTGGACCCGACACATCCCCGCCCGCAATCTGCGGCTGTCGCTGATCGGCCGGAACCTGTTTTATCTCTACAAAACCCTCCACAACGTGGATCCCGAATCGGCCACGTCCACCGTCGATTACCGCCAGGGGCTGAACGACTACATCGGATACCACCCGACCACGCGGAGCCTCGGGTTCAAGATCACGGGCTCGTTCTGAGAGGATGTCATGACCCACATCCCGCACAGATGCGCGCGTCTCCTCGCGCTGCTGATCGTCCCTGTCGCAACGATCGCGTGCCATGACGCGTACGACGCGCTGTTCCTGGATCCGGACCGCTCCACCACGGCCCGGATCGAGTACCTGTTCACCCAGGGCCTACTCGACTCGGACTTCCCGATCCACTACGGGGAATGGTACTGGCAGGTGTACGAGAACGTCGCCGCCTGGGCTCAAGTCTCCGGCACGGTCAACGACGTGCACATGATGCAGCCCGTCAGCGATCAATGGCAGAACACCTGGACGGACTACTACACCAAGGCCGCCATGGACGTGCGGGAGATTCGGGTCATCTACGACCGGCTGCCGGCGGACCAGAAGGCGAGCTATGAGGTGTACCTCCACCTCGGCAAGATCGTGAATGCCTTCACGACGGCACGCACCACCGATCTGTGGGGCGACATCCCCTACTCGGAAGCATTCACCGCCCGGCAGACGGTCGGCCAGAACCTGTTCCCGAAGTTCGACACGCAGGAATCGGTGTACGACGCCATCCTGCAGGACCTGAAAGACGCGTCGGACGCCCTGCGCAGCCTGAGCGTGGTCCACCCGGCCCTTGCGGCGCAGGATCTCCTGCTGAAGGGCGACGTGATGGGCTGGCGCCGCTTCGCCAACTCGCTGCGGCTGCGCTTAGCGATGAGGCTGTCGGAGGTCGCCCCCGCCAAGGCCCAGGCGATCGTGCAGGAGATCCTGGCCGACCCAAGCGCTTACCCCTTGGTGGAGACCAACGCGCAGAACGTCGCCTGGTACATGGACCCGTCGTGGATCTACGACCACAACTCCCTCGGGAACCGCAGCCGGGCGACCAGCGAGCGTCCGGACAAAGCGTGGGCCCCGAAGGTGATGCTCGATATGATGGTCGTGGACACGGACCCCCGCCTCCCGATCCTGTTCGACCCGGTCCTCGACACAGTCGTGCGCTACGCAGGCCTCCCGTCGTCGCCGAACGATCAACAACCGCCCCTCGACCGGACGCGTTACTCCCGGCTCGACTCGCTCATGTTCAGCCACAACGACAACTTTCCGGGCTGGGTAATGACGGCCGCCGAAGTGCAATTCCTCAAGTCGGAGGCGTACATGCGGGGCTGGGCGACGGGGGACCCGCAGGCTGCGTACGAGAGCGCGCTCGACCTCTCGGTAGCGATGTACTACGATACGTACAACCGCAACAGCGCCGTCACCCCCAAAATCCCGCTACCGTCGGCGGCGGAGATGAGCGGGTTCAAAGCTCGCCCCAGCGTCGCCTACGACGGCACCCTCCAGCGCATCGCGACGCAGAAATGGATCCACCTCGGGATCGTGCAGCCGTACGAGGCATGGGCCGAGCTGCGGCGCACGGGCTTTCCCGTATTGCCGCCGGACAGCATCGGCGGCAGACTGCTGGAGCGGACTGTACGCGTCGTCTACCCTTCCACGGAGATCACGAACAACAGCCAGAGCTACGCGGCCGTGCGGGCAAAGGACACGCCGACCACCCGCGTCTGGTGGGACGTCAAATGAGGACGACAGCATGGACCACGACGACCTGATCACCCGCCGCGCAGCTCTCAGCCGCGTCGCGATCCTGCTGGGCGGCGCCATCTCCGCCCCCACACTGGCGGGCGCGCTCGACGCCGCGACCCGGCGCGCCTGGACCGCGCCGCCGCAGGATTGGGCGCCGCGCACGCTCACCACCGGCCAGCTCGAGCTCGTGGCCGTGATGGCGGAGCACATCATCCCCCAGACCGACACGCCCGGAGCCCGCGCGGCGGGCGTGCATCGCTTCGTGGACACGTTGCTCAGCGATCACTATCCCACCCCCGAGCGCGATCGCTTCCTGGCGGGCCTGACGGACGTCGATGCGCGGACGCGGACCCGCCATGGGAAAGCGTTCGTAGACTGCACGCCCGATCAACACGTGGCCCTGCTCACCGAGCTGGACGACGCGGCGTATCCCGTCGCCAGCGATGCCCCGCGATCGCCCGAAGCCTGGTTCTTCCACCGGATGAAAGAGCTGACCCTGGTCGGCTATTACACGTCGCAGGTCGGTGCCACCCAGGAGCTGCACCCGTCACCGTTCGGCGCGTATCGCGGCGACATCCCTTACGCCTCGATCGGGAGGGCCTGGTCATGATCACCTACGATGCCATCGTGGTCGGGTCCGGGATCACCGGCGGCTGGGCGGCGAAGGAGCTCACGGAGAAGGGTCTGCGCACCCTGATGATCGAGCGCGGGCGCGAGGTGGTGCACCGCAAGGACTACATCACGGAGCACAAGCCGAGCTGGGAGCTGCCGCTGCGCGACGCGCGGCTCTCCGTAGGAACCAAGGGCGCCGAGGAGTATCCGATCCAGGCGCGCACGGGACAGTTCCGCGAATCGAATAGGCACTTTTTCATCAAGGACAAGAAGAACCCCTACATCGAGGACCAGCCGTTCACCTGGATCCAGGGCGACCAGGTCGGCGGCAAGTCGCTGATCTGGGGACGCCAGGTGTACCGCTGGAGCGACCTCGACTTCGAGGCCAACCTGCGCGATGGGCACGGCGTGGACTGGCCGATCCGCTACGCCGACATCGCGCCGTGGTACAGCTACGTGGAGCGCTTCATCGGTGTGAGCGGCGAGAAGCTGGGCCTGCCCCAGCTCCCCGACGGCGAATTCCAGCCCCCGATGGAGATGAACGCCGGCGAGAAGCTCGTGAAGGCGGGCGTCGAGCAGGCGTTTCCGGGTCGGCACGTGACCATCGGGCGGGTGGCAATTCTCACGCAGCCGCTGAACGGGCGGCTGCCGTGTCACTTCTGCGGCCCGTGCGAGCGCGGCTGCTCGACCGGCTCGTACTTCTCGACCCAGGCGTCCACGCTGCCGGCGGCGCGCGCCACCGGAAAGCTCACGGTGCTGCCGAACAGCGTCGTCCACTCGGTCATCTACGACGCGGCCAAAACCCGAGTGACGGGCGTCCGCGTCGTGGACGCGGAGACGAAGCAGACCACAGAGTACTCGGCGCGCGTGGTGTTTCTCTGCGCCTCCACGCTCGGCACCACGCGCCTGCTCTTGAACTCCACCTCGCCGCGCTTCCCCACCGGCCTCGCCAACTCGAGCGGGGCGCTGGGCCACTATCTGATGGACCATCACTTCCTGGCGGGTGCGAGCGGCAGTATCGAGGGACTGCTCGACCACTACTACGAGGGCAATCGGCCCAACGGCATCTACATCCCCCGGTTCCGCAACCTCGGCGACGACGCCTCGCGCCGCGACTACGTGCGCGGCTTCGGCTACCAGGGCGGCGCCAGCCGCCAGGGGTGGGGGCGCGGGGCCGGCGGGCGGGGGTTCGGCGTGGAGCTCAAGCGCCAGCTGCACGATCCCGGCACCTGGTCGATGGGCATGACGGGGTTCGGAGAGTGTCTACCGCGCGCGGACAATTACGTGGAGCTCGCCGACAAGACCGACGATTTCGGCATCCCTCTCCTCAAGATCCATTGCACCTGGGGCGACAACGAGCTCGCGATGCGCAAGGACATGGCCGCGTCGGCCGCGGAGATGCTCGAAGCGGGGGGCTGTAAGAACGTCCGCACCCACGACGCCTACCGGGGCGGCGGGCAGCTCGGCGCCGAGCCCGGGTTCGCGATCCACGAGATGGGCACGGCCCGCATGGGGCGCGACCCGAAGACCTCGGTGTTGAACGCGTACAACCAGTCGCACGACGTGCCCAACCTGTTCGTGACCGACGGGGCGTGCATGGCCAGCACGTCGTGCGTGAACCCGTCGATCACCTACATGGCGCTCACCGCGCGCGCCTGCGACTACGCCGTGGCGGAGCTGAAGCGCGGCAACCTGTAGCGGCGCGCGCGCGGTCGGGCGGTCAGACGGCGTGAACGCGATGCTGGCAGCATTGCTGCTCCTCGCGGCGGGAGCGGCTCCGGCCGCGGGCCAGGGGCCGAGAAACCTGCTCACCGGCGCACGAAGCGAGCCGGCCCTCGCCGCCGTCCTGGTCCCAGCCGGTCAGTGGCATCCGTATCCCACCATCCAGGATAGAGCCGCCTGGGAGGCGGTCCCCCAGGAGATTCGCGTCGCGTACGTCCGGGACGCGCAACAGTACCTGGGCACAACCTGGGAGCGCATCCCGGCCACGGTCACGTTGCAGTTCGTCCGCGACGGGACCCGGTCGAATTACGACGCAATGAATACCCGGCAGCGCGAGAAGCTCGCGACCCTGGTGCTCGCGGAAGTATTCGAGAACGAAGGGCGGTTTCTGGACGAGATCGCCGACGGGATCTGGGCGTTCTCCGAGCAGACCTTCTGGGGGTCGACCGCGCACCTCGGCATGCAGCGAGCCGGAAACGGACTTCCCGACGTCACCGAGCCGATCGTCGACCTGTTCGCCGCGGAAACGGCGGCGTTGCTCGCGTGGACCGACTATCTGCTCGGCGACAAACTCGACAAGGTGTCACCGCTCGTCCGCAAGCGCATCCGCGTGGAGGTCGACCGTCGCGTGCTCACGCCGGCGTTCGAGCGCGACGACTTCTGGTGGATGGGCTTTGGAGAACGCAAGGACGTCAACAATTGGAATCCGTGGATCAACTCCAACTGGCTGACCGCCGCCCTGCTGCTCGAGGCCGACCCGCAGCGACGCAGCGCCGCCGTCTACAAGATCATGCGCAGCCTCGACAACTTCATCAATCGCTACCCGCCCGATGGCGCCTCGGACGAAGGCCCGGGGTATTGGGGGCGGGCCGCGGCGTCGCTGTTCGACAACCTGGAGCTGCTCCGCGACGCCACCCACGGCGCGATCGACATCTACGGTTCGCCCCTGGTGCGCAGCATGGGGCAGTACATCTATCGCGTCTACATCAAGGACGAGTACTTCGTCCCGATGGGTGACGCTTCGGCGAAAATCAGGCCCGATGCCGAGCTGGTGTACGCGTACGGGAAGCGGATCGGCGATCCGGTCATGCAGGGGTTCGGAGCCCTGCTGGCGCGGCGCCGCGGCCCGTACCGGCCCGGCTCCGGCTCGCCCGGGCGCATCCTGCCGGCGCTGCTCGTGGCGCGGGAGATCGCCGCGGCGCCGGTCTCCGAGCCACTGCTGGGCTCCGTCTGGCTGGCGGATCTCCAGCTCATGGCCGCGCGGTCCATACCCAACGCGCCGAAGGGCCTGTACGTGGCCGCGTGGGGCGGGCACAACGGACAGAGCCATAACCACAACGATGTGGGCAACTTCATCGTCTATGGAGACGGCAGGCCCGTGCTGATCGACGTGGGCGTGGAGACCTACTCGGCGAAGACCTTCAGCCCCCAGCGCTACGAGATCTGGACCATGCAATCCGCTTATCACAACCTGCCGACCATCAACGGCATCATGCAGGGGGCCGGACGGGAGTTTCAGGCGAAGGACGTCTCTTTCAACGAGACCGCGAATCGGGTCACCTTCTCCGCCGACATCGCCGCCGCCTATCCGGCCGCGGCGGCGGTCAACCGGTGGCAGCGTCGGGTATCGCTCGACCGCCGGGCGCCCGCCGTGGAGGTCGAGGACCGTTACGAGCTGACCCAGTGGAAGGAGCCGGTGCTCCTCAGCCTGATGACGCCGCTGCGCGTGGACATCACCCGGCCCGGCGAGGTGCACCTCCGGGCGTCACAAGAGCAAGGCGGCGGCCGCTACGTGCTCGCGTATGATGCACACGTGCTGCGCGTCGCTGCGGAGGACATCGCGATCTCCGACGCACAGCTTCGCTCGGTGTGGGGCGACCGTCTCGGGCGACTGGTGCTCACCACGCAGGGAACCGCTCTCGAGGGTGGCTACCGAGTGGTGGTCCGTGAGGAGCAGTGATCACGCGTCATCCCCGGAAATACAGGTACGCCGCGAGAATCAAGAGCAGCACCACGCCGGAGGCAATCACGTCACGCCGGTTCCAGCTGCTGCGGGACTGGGCGCGATCCTCGGCGCCGACCGTCGCGTACGTCAGCCCCGACAGCTGCTCGGGTGCCGGCGGCGCCGTCGCATAGCTCACGACGAACATCACCACGACCGACACGACGAAGATGAAGACGCTGTAATACTGGAAGTAGAGATTGTTGACGACCCACAGGAACGAGCCGGGCGCGTAGCCGTCGGCGAAGCCCGCCAGGCGCAGGCTCACCGGCGTATCCACCGCCAGGCGGAACACGCCGAGCACGAAGCCGACGAGCAGGGCGGCGAGACACCCCTTGGTATTGAGCCGGCGGTTGAAGATGCCGAACACGAACACCGTGAAGATCGGCGGCGCCAGGTAGCCCTGGACGCCCTGGAGGTAGTCGTACAACCCGCGGGCCCCCTGAATCACAGGGATCCACAGCAGGCTGATCACCACCATGGCGGCGGTGGCCGCCCGCCCCACCCACACCAGCCGGTGTTGTGACGCCTGCGGCCGGAATTTCTGATACAGATCCATGGTGAACAAGGTGGACGACGCGTTGAATGCGCCCGCCATCGAGCTCATGAGCGCCGCGAGCAATCCCGCCACCACGACGCCGCGAATGCCCTCGGGCAGCAGATCCTTCACCATGAGGGGAAACGCCGCCTGAGCGGCCTGGGCGATCACGTTCCCCTGCGCGTCCACTATGACGCCGAGCCCCGGGACCTTGCCGGTCTTCGCGAGCGCGAGCGCGATCAGGCCGGGAATGATGAAGATGAACACCGGGAACAGCTTCAGGTACGCGGCGAAAATGCTGCCGCGGCGCGCCGTGCGCTCGTCCTTGGCGCTCAGGGCGCGCTGCACGATGTACTGGTCCGTACACCAGTACCACAAGCCGATAATCGGCGCGCACAGCAGCATGCCCGGCCACGGGTAGTTGCCGTTGAAGTACCAGGCGATGCGGCTGGATTCCTTCACCGGGGCCCACGTGCCCTCCATCCCGGCGGGGATGATGGGCTTCCACAGGTTGAACAGGTCCGGGTCGAGCACCCGGCGCAGCTCGTGCCAGCCGCCGAGCCGCGCGAGCCCGTACGCCGTGAGGAGACCCGATCCCACGACGAGGATGAACGTCTGCAGCGCGTCGGTGTACGCGACCGCCCGCATCCCGCCGAGCACCGTGTAGAGCCCGGTGAGCAGCACGACCGCCACGGTGCCGATCCAGAAGCTGTTGAACGTGGCGCCTCCGACGTGCAGCCCCACCTCGGGCAAGAGGGTCGCGAAGACGACCCCCCCTGCGAAGATCGCGACCGCGAACTTGGTGAGCACGTGCGCCGCGAGGGTGATCACCGACAGCACCCAGCGAGCGGTAGGGGAGAAGCGCCGCCCCAGAAACTCCGGCATCGTGTACACCAGCGCGCGCGCATAGAACGGGACGAAGACCCATCCCAGCACGAGCAGGCACCAGGCATGCAGCTCGTAGTGGGCCAGCGCCACGCCGCTGGTGGCGCCCGCGCCCGCGAGCCCCACGACGTGCTCCGACCCGATATTGGACGCGAAGATGGTCGCGCCCACGAGGAACCAGCCGAGGTTGCGGCCCGCGAGGAAGTAGTCGTCGGCGGTGTCCTGGTTGCGCCGCGCGACCCACCAGGCGAGGCCCAAGAGCAGCGCGAAGTATGCGGCGATCACCACCCAGTCCAGTGCGGCCACAATGGCTCCCTCGAAGAGTGAGTGCGGCTCAAGGGCGCGCGGCCACCTGCCGCGCGCGGAACCGCTCGTAGACCTGCTGATACGCCCGATGCGCCGCCGGATCCGGGGACGCCAGCGGCTCCCGGGTCAGCGTGCAGCGGGCGGCGGATGCGAGATCCGGAAACGCCCCCGCCCCGACGCCCGCGAGCAGCGCGGCGCCGTAGGCGGGTCCCTCCTCGCGATTCACCGTGGTCACGGGCAAGCCGAAGATGTCCGCCTGCAGCCGACGGATGAACGCGCTGCGCGCCCCACCGCCGGTCAGGAGCAGGCGGGTGGGAGCCAGGTCGATCTCCTGCAGCACCGCCAGGCAGTCGCGCAGCGCAAAACACACGCCTTCAAGCACGGCGCGCGTCATGTGGGCACGCGAATGGGCCAAGCTCAGGCCGACGAAGGCCGCGCGGAGCGAGGCGTCCCGGTGGGGCGTGCGCTCCCCCTGGAGGTAGGGGAGAAACGTCACGCCCTCGGCGCCGGCGGGCACGCCGGCCGCTTCCTCGACGAGGCGCGCCTCGGGTTGATCGCTCTGCACGAGATCGCGCGCGACCTGGTCTCGATACCAGGCGAAGGCGCCCCCCGCCGACAGCACGACGCCCATCACGTACCAGACACCGGGCGCCACGTGACAGAACGTGTGGGCTCGCAATCCCGGGTCGACGCGCGGCTCGGCCGTTGGGGCGAGGACCGTCCCCGACGTCCCCCAGCTGGACACCGCCTCCCCCGGCGTGATCGCCCCGACGCCGGCCGCCCCGCACGCGTTGTCCGCTCCGCCACCCACCACCGGCGTGCCCGTGGCGAGACCCGTGAGCGCTCCGGCCTGGTCGCTGACACGACCAAGGATTTCCGACGATCCCCCCACCTCGGGCAACAGCGAAAGCGGCAGGCCGACGGCCTCGAGCATCGGACGAGACCAGCGCAAACCGGCCGGGTCGAACATCAGGGTCCCGGACGCATCGGACGGCTCCGTGGCGAGCGCGCCAGTGAGCCGCAGCCGAACGAAATCCTTGGCGAGGAGCACCGTGGCGAGGCGGGCGAAGGCGGCGGGCTCGTGATTGCGCAGCCACAGGACCTTCGGCAGCGTGAACCCCTCCAGGGCGGGATTGCACACCCACTCGCGCAAGCGGGACTCGCCTCCAGCCCGCTCGACGATCTCCCGACATTCGGCCGTGGTTCTCCCGTCGCACCACAACAGCGCCGGGCGGATCACCGCGCCGCTCTTGTCGAGAAAAACGGAGGAGTGCATCTGACCGGAGATTCCCACGGCGACGACGCGCGCATCGGCGTGCTGCCCCAGCAAGCGCCGGATGGCCGTCGCGCTCGCTTCCCACCACGCGTCCGGATCCTGCTCCGCCCAGCCGGGCCGTGGGGTGGCGAGCGCGAGCGGAGCGGTCGCGGCGCCCGCGACGTCTCCCGCCGGGCGCACGAGCACCGCTTTCACGGCGCTCGTGCCGACGTCCAACCCGAGGAACAGCGCGTCGTCCATCTCAGCGGACACCCAGCAGCAGCTCCATCGTGAGCTGGTCGAGACGCTCGTAGGCGTAGCCGCGGGTACGCAGCGCCACCAGGTCGAACGTCTCGGCCTTGAGCGCGCTCGCGCCCTGCGCGCTGAACTGTACGCGCGCGACGACGTCGCCGCCGCGGCCACGGTCGCGCAGCTCCCCCAACAGCTGCTGGATCTCGACGTCGTGGTTGAAGCGCTCGACTCGCTCTTTCAGGATCAGATACGTGCGCATACTCCCCGAGGCGAAGGCCCACACCCCATCTTCATCCTCGGTGCGGTAGGCATGACTGTCGAAGTGCCGCATCCCGGGCCAGCCCGCATCCTCGAGCAGCTTGACTAGGAAAAACGCCGCCTTGGGATCGTCGCTGCCGAACCGCAGATCCTGGTCGAACCGCCCCGGCTGCTGCCCATTGAGATCGATGTGGAAGAGCTTGCCGGCTTCCAGGGCGTGGGAGAAGTCGAGGCCCGCCATGCGCTCGTGTGCCACCTCCGGATTCACGCCCACCATCTCGGGATGCTCCAGCGTATAGATGAAAGCGAGCATGTGTCCGGTGGTCGGGAGGAACATGTCGCCGCGCGGCTCGTTAGGCTTCGCCTCGAGCGCGAACCGGAGGTCGTAGCGCTGCGACCGCACGTACTCGCACAAGAAATTGATGGCGTCGCGGTACCAGCCGAGCGCGGCGCGGGGATCCTTGGCGGCGTTCGTCTCCACCCCTTCCCGCCCGCCCCAGCAGACGTACATCGTCGCCCCCAGCTCCACCGCCAGGTCGATGGCCCCCATGGTCTTCTGCAAGGCGTACGCCCGCACCCGCGCGTCGTTACTGGTAAAGGCGCCGTCGCGGAAGACGGGATCCGAGAAAAGGTTGGTGGTCGCCATCGGCACGCGCATCCCCGTGTCGGCGAGCGCTTGCTTGAACTCGCGCACGATGCGATCCCGCTCCGAGGGCGTGGCGTCCCGGGGCACCAGGTCGTTGTCGTGCAGGTTGACGCCATAGGCGCCGAGCTCCGCCAGCTTACGAACGATGCGAACGGGGGAAAGCGCGGCCCGTACCGGATCCCCGAACGGGTCGCGTCCCGGGTTGCCGACGGTCCAGAGCCCGAACGTGAAGTGGTGCTCGGGCCGGGGCGTATAGACGTCCTGCGTGACTCGCGCACTCATGTGGTGGGTTCCCCGAATGGCCGGTTAGATTAGCCGCGGCGTCAGGGCGATACTGAACTCCCTTCCGCGCGGTGTCAAACCGGGAAAACGGGCATGATCTGGGAACAGCGTTGGCATCCGCTGCGGCGTGAGTGGGTGATCGTGTCGTCCCACCGCGGCGAGCGGCCCTGGCAAGGCGAGCGCGTGGGTGGCGCCCCCCGGGCGCTGCCGCCGTACGTCAAGGACTGCTATCTGTGCCCCGGCAACGTGCGCAGCTCGGGCCTGCGGAACGACCGCTACACCGGCGTCTTTGTGTTCGACAACGACCACCCGTGCGTCGGCGCCGCGGCCCCTACGGAGCTCGCGCCGCCACCGGGCATCTATCGGAATGCTCCCGCCGTAGGATGCGCCCGCGTCGTCTGCTTCACGCCGCGGCACGATCTCACCCTCGCCCAGCTGCCGGAGGGGGAGCTGGTCGGTCTCCTGGAGGAGTTGCGGGCGCAGTACCAGGAGCTCGGCTCGCGCGCCGAGGTCCACCACGTGCTCGTGTTCGAGAACAAGGGCGAGGTGGTCGGCGTGAGCAATCCGCATCCGCACTGCCAGATTTACGCGACCAACTTCGTGTTTCAGACCATCGCGGTCGAAGCCGAGGCACAGGCCGCGCACCTGGCGGCGCACGGCCGGCCGCTGTTCCAGGACATCCTGGCCGCCGAGGAAGCGGATGGCCGGCGGCTCCTGGTGCGCCGCGACCAGGCGCTCTCGTTCATCCCGTACTTCGCCCGCTACCCGTACGAGACGTTCGTGGCGCCGCGGGCGACGCACCCCAGCCTGGCGCACCTCTCGGCCGCCGAGCTCAGCGACTTCGCGGCCGTGCTGCGAGAGACGCTGATCCGCCTCGACAACCTGTGGCGGCTGTCGTTCCCGTACGTGATGGTGCTGCACCAGGCGCCGACGGACGGATCGCCCCACGCGGGGTTTCACTTCCACATCCAGATCCATCCGCCGCTGCGCAAACCTGGTCTCCTCAAGTACCTCGCCGGGCCCGAGATCGGCGGCGGGAACTTCCTGAACGACGCCGCCCCGGAGGAGACGGCGGCCGAGCTGCAAGCGGTCTCGGGCGTGCACTACACGCAGGGCGGCTGAGATGACGGACGCCGGGCGCCTGCTCGAGCCCATCCTCGCCCTGCACGAGCGCATCCGGGATGCGGTGCTCGACGCATGCACCCGCCAGGCTTCGGAGCTGCTCGCCGCCGTGGCGTCCGACGCGGCAGGGGGAGGCGATACGATTTACGCCATCGACCGAGTGGGTGAGGAAACCCTCGTAGAGGGCCTCGCTGAGCTCGCGCGCCAGGAGCCGCTGTGCCTGGTAGCCGAGGGACTCCCCGGCGATGGCCTCGTGCTGCCGCGTGGGGCGCGGGAGCGGGATTGCCGCTGGCGCCTGCTGGTGGACCCAATCGACGGCACGCGCGGACTCATGTATCAGAAGCGCAGCGCCTGGATTCTCACCGGCATAGCGCCGAACCGCGGCACCGACACGCGCTTGCGCGACACCGTCCTCGCCGTGCAGACGGAGATTCCCCTCGTCAAACAGCATCTGTCGGACCAGCTGTGGGCGCTGCGCGGTCGGGGGATGGAGGCGCGGCGGCGCAATCGCCTGTCCGGCGCGCGGGAGCCGCTCACGCTCCGGCCGTCGCGCGCGGACACCATTGAGCACGGGTTCGCGACCGTCGTGCGGTTCTTCCCCGGAGCTCGCGACACGCTGGCCGCCATCGACGACGAGGTCGTGCAGGCGCTGGTCCAGCCGACCGCGGGAAGGGCCGCGTGCTTCGAGGACCAGTACGCGTCGACCGGCGGTGAGCTGTACGAGCTGATCGCCGGGCACGACCGCCTGATCGCCGACCTGCGGCCCCTGGTCCAGCCCGTCCGCGCCGCCAGCGGTCTGCCCCCGGGCCTGTGCTGCCACCCCTATGATCTCTGCACCGCGCTCATCGCCCTAGAGTCGGGCGTGATCGTGCGGGAGCCGGGCGGCACGCCGCTCGATGCCCCGTTCGACGTGACATCCGACGTGGCGTGGGTGGGATACGCGAACGAGCGTCTCCGCGCGCTGGTCGAGCCCGTGTTGCAAGGGGCGCTGCGGCGGCGCGGCCTGCTCCCGTGATCGGTCTGCGTCGACTCTCAGAGGTCCGCGCGGCGGGAGACCTCGTCTGGTTCCAGCGCGCTCTCGACCGCCTGCGCGCCTTGCCACACGAGACGGACCCGCGCCTGCGGGCGTTTTTCTCGGGTGACTCCGCCATCTACGTCGCGCGGGCGCCGGGACGACTCGACGTCATGGGCGGAATCGCGGACTACAGCGGAGCGCGCGTGCTCGAGCTGCCGCTCGAATGCGCGACGGCGGCGCTGTTACAGTGGCAGGATACGCCGCGTTGCGATATCGCCACGTGCCGCGGGGGACGGTGGCACTTCTTGAGCCTCGCGCTACCGCTCGGCACGCCCGACGAGCTCGCCGCCCGGTTCGCGGGTCGGGATACGGATCGGTGGGCAGGCTACGTGGTGGGTATGGTGGAGTACTGTCTCTCCCGCGCCGCTCGAGAGGGGCGATCACTGCCCGCAGGCCTCCGGCTGCTCATCGATTCGACCGTGCCGGAAGGACGGGGGGTCGCCTCGTCCGCGGCGCTGGAGGTCGCGGTGGGGGCGGCCGTCGCCGCCGGCTGCGGCAGCCCGATCACCGCGACGGACCTGGCGGCGGCCTGCCAGGCGGTGGAAAACCACGTGGTCGGTGCCCCCTGCGGCATCATGGATCAGATGACCAGCGCCTGCGGTCAGCGCGATCGGCTGCTCCGATTGCGCTGCCAACCGGGCAAAATCGAAGGATACGTCGACATTCCCGACGGGTATCGCTGCTACGGCATCGATTCCGGCATCAGCCACGCGGTCGCGGGGGCGGACTACGGGACGGTTCGGACGGCGGCGTTCATGGGGTACCGCATGATCGCCGCCGTGGCGGGGTTGCCCGCGGTGCGGGACGGGTCTCGGGTGCGCGTCGACGATCCGCGCTGGGGAGGCTATCTCGCGAATCTCACGGGGTCTGAGCTCTCGGCCGTCAGCGACGTCCTTCCGGAGGAGATGTCCGGGGCCGAGTTCCTGGAGCGCTACGACGGCCTGACCGACACGGCCACTCACGTTCGCCCCGAGCGGCGCTACCCCGTCCGCCGGGCCACGGAGCACCCCGTGCACGAGCACGAGCGCGTGCGGCGCTTCGCCGAGCTGCTCGGCGTGATGGCGGAGCAACCAGGGGCGGCACTCGAGCTCGGGCGCCTCATGTATGAGTCCCACAAGAGCTACGGCGCCTGTGGGCTCGGCAGCGACGGCACCGATCGCCTCGTGGAGCTCGTCGCCGCCCTTGGCCCGGAGCGCGGACTGTTCGGCGCGAAGATCACGGGTGGGGGGAGCGGCGGCACGGTGGCGGTGCTCGCCACGAGCGGGGCGGAAGCGCTGGTGCACGACGTGGCGGCCCGCTACCGCGCGGAGACCGGCCGGGACACGGCCGTCTTCACGACCTCCGGACCGGGAGCAGCCGAGACGGGCGTCCTCTGTCTACCGCAGCTCGATGCGAGCTGACGCGGGCGCGACTCCGCCCTCGGCGGTGGCCGTGAGGGTCACCGTCCCGGGCGTTCGGCCGCCCCGGATGATCACCAGGGCCTTTCCCTCGAACAGTCGCACGTGATCGGCTTGGAACGGCTCGTGGCTGATCTGGTCCCCGTTGTCCACGCCCACGATGCGAGCATCTCCCGCGACACGGAAGCGCACCAGCGGCTCCGCCGTCGGTACGGGAACGCCCGCCGAGTCTTCTACCGTCACCGTGACGAACGACAGGTCGTTGCCGTCGGCGTGGATCGTCCCCCGGTCGGGCGCCAGCGCCACCCGAGCCGGGACCCCCGCGGTCTTCACCTCCTGAGTGGCCACGACGCGCCCCTCCCCCGTGCGCGCGACGGCTCGCAACGTTCCCGGCGTGTACGCCACGCGCCACATCAGGTGTGAGACCTGCTCCGGCTTTTGCTTCGCCCCGAGCGAGGCGCCGTTCAGGAACAGCTCGACCTCAGCGGCGTTGGTGTAGGCCCAGACGTCGATGGTCTGGCCGGGCGCCCAGTTCCAGTGCGGGAAGACGTGCAGCATGGGTCGTGTCGTCCAGACGCTCTGGTACAGGTAGTAGGGATCCTTCGGGAACCCCGCCAGATCGACGACGCCGAAGTAGGAGCTGCGCGCCGGCCACTCGTAGGGCGTGGGCTCGCCCAGGTAGTCGATCCCCTGCCAGATGAACATCCCCGACAGGAACGGGTAGCGCTCGAACAGGCGCAGCGACTCTTCGTGCAGCGAGCCCCAGAACGCCTTGCGGTCGTCGTACGACGACAGCCGGTAGTCTTTGTTGGGCTGCGGTCCGCTGTCCTTGACGTAGGGCGTCGCGTAGCTGGCGACCGAGTCGGAGGGCTGCTCGTAGACGCCGCGGCTGTTGAGGGCCGACATCGCCTCGGTGATGATGAATTTCTTTCCCGGGAACTGCGTCGGAAAACTCGCCCACGCCTCGTGATGGTAGTTGTGGCCGAGCAGGTCGAGGACCCCCGATTGCAACACCGGATTGGCGGGACTGCCGTTGTTGTTCGCCGACGTAATGGGCCGCGTGGGGTCGAGGCCTCGCACGATGCCGGCGAGCTCGCGCGCGATCGGGGCGGCCGTGGAGTCGCCGTTGGTCCACTGCTCCATCACCTCGTTCCCGATGCTCCACATGAAGACGCTCGGGTGGTTCCGGTCGCGCCGCACCATATCCGACAGGTCGCGCACGTGCCACGCGTCCCAGTCCAGGTGATAGTCGAACTTCGTCTTCTCCTTCTTCCACATGTCGAAGGCCTCGTCGAGCACGATGAAGCCCAAGCGATCAGTGAGATCGAGCAGCTCGGGGGCCGGCGGGTTGTGCGACGTGCGGAGCGCGTTGACGCCCATGCCCCGCATGATCTCGAGCTGGCGCTCGAGCGCGCGCGTGTTCACGGCGGCGCCCAGGGCCCCGAGATCGTGGTGCAGGCACACACCCCGGATCTTCACATGCGTCCCGTTGAGGATGAACCCGCGGTCTGGATCGAACGTGAAGGCCCGCACGCCGAACGGTGTGCTGTAGTCGTCGCAGGGCCTTCCGCCGCACACCACCCGAGACACGGCCCGGTACACATACGGCCGCTCGACCGACCAGAGATTCGGCTTCGTGATGACCAGGTCCTGCACGATTTCGGTGACGGAGTCGCGCGGCACAAGGCCCGGGGCAGATGCCGTCGCCACGACCTTGCCGGCGGCGTCATAGACGGCCGTCCGCAGGGTGATCGGCTGATCGGCGCGCGACTCGTTACGCACGGTGGTCCGGATCGTCACCCGAGCCGTCGCCGGCGTCGCTTCGGGCGTGGTGACAGACGTCCCCCACTGGTCGACGTGCACGGGGCTCGTGGTCACCAGACGGACGTGTCGATAGATCCCGGATCCCGAGTACCAGCGGGAGTTCGGCTGCTGCGAGTTGTCCACCCGCACGGCGATCACGTTGCTCGCCTTGTGGAGGTGTGGCGTCAGCTCGTACCTGAAGGAGCTGTAGCCGTACGGCCGTTTTCCCAGGTACTGCCCGTTGATCCAGAATTCGCTGTTACGGTAGATCCCGTCGAACTCGATGAACACCAGCCGGCCGCTGTCCCGCTCGGCTAGCGAGAAGGTCTTGCGGTACCAGCCGACCCCGCCGGGCAGCGCCCCGCCACTCGCTCCGGCGGGGTTGGTATCGCTGAACTCTCCCTCGATGCTCCAGTCGTGTGGCAGATCCAGGGTGCGCCAACCCGAGTCGGAGAAGGTCGGGTCCCGAGCCGCCGCGATATCGCCCAGATGGAATCGCCAGCCGCGGTCGAAGGCGAGCGTCGCTCGCTGTCCCTGCGCCGCCGCCGTGAACGGGGCGACGAGCAGCGCGAGCAGGCTACCACGACCGAGCCATCTCACGGCTGCACCGTGAACCGGTAGATGGTCCGCGAGCGGTATTGCTCCCCCGGACGCAAGATCGTCGTGGGGAACGCCGGCTCGTTGGGAGAGTCGGGGAAGTGCTGCGTCTCCATGGCGAAGCCGTAGCGGTGCCGGTAGACGACGCCGTGTTTGCCGCGCAGCGTGCCGTCGAGAAAGTTGCCGGAATAGAACTGCAGTCCTGGCTCCGTAGTGGAGATCTCCATCACACGCCCGGTTGTAGGCTCGTACACGCGTGCCGCGAGCGTCGGCTCGCCGTCTTTGCCGCCCTTGTTGAGAACGAAGTTGTGATCGTAGCCCGGCCCGTAGCGGAGCTGCTGGTCGTGCTGCTCGATGCGGGCGCCGATCGGCGTCGGCGTGCGGAAGTCGAACGGCGTGCCCGCGACGCTGCGGATCTCGCCTGTCGGAATCAGCGTCGAGTCCACCGGCGTGAAACGGTCGGCGTTCAGCGTGACCACGTGGCCGAGGATGTCGCCCTTGCCGTCGCCCGCCAGGTTGAAGTAGCTGTGCTGCGTGAGGTTCACGGGCGTGGCGCGGTCGGTGGTCGCGTGGTAGTCGAAGATCAGCTGGTTGCTGTCAGTCAACGTGTAGGTGACGGTGGCTTGCAGCGTCCCGGGGTAGCCCTCCTCGCCGTCGGCGCTCGTGTAGGTGAGGACGAGCCCGACCGAGTCCGCGTGCTGGAACGGCGCGACCTTCCAGACCACCTTGTCGAACCCCTGCACGCCGCCGTGCAGGTGATTGGGGCCGTTGTTCGTGGCCAGCCTGTAGCTGCGGCCGTCCAGGGTGAAGCGGCCCCGGGCGATGCGGTTGCCGTAGCGACCGATCAGCGCTCCAAAGTACGGTGACCCGCGCTCGTACTCCGCCAGGGAGTCGAATCCCAGGACGATGTCGTCGAGGCGGCCGGTGCGGTCGGGCACGCGGAGCGACACGATGATGCCGCCGTAGTCGAGGACCCTCGCCTCCGTCCCGTGGGCGTTCTTGAGTGTGTACAGGCTGACGGCCTCCCCGCGATGGGTTGTTCCGAACGGCTGCGGACCGGGCGCGCCACGGGCACACGCGGCGCTCCCCGCCAGGATGATGGACCAGTAACGGACCGTGGATGCCATCGCACGCGAAACTGACACGCTCGGGGCTGGCGCGCTACCCCTCGGGTATCGGCATATCTTCAGGTATGGTCAAGCGCTTCCCGTTTACGATTGCTGTCTTGGTCACGTCTCTTGTACCCGCTCGGTCCTCACCACCTATCCCCCTCCCCGAGCATCCCCGGCCCGACTTCCAGCGCGACCTGTGGCAGAACCTGAACGGGCCGTGGCAGTTCCAGTTCGATGCGTCGGACTCAGGTGAAGCGCGCGGGTGGTTCCGCGGGCCACTACCGGCGCCACGCCAGATCCTCGTGCCCTTCCCGTGGGGCAGCCCGCTGTCGGGCGTACCCGACAGCGCGGTCATCGCCTGGTATGCCCGGCCGATCGTCGTGCCGGCGGCGTGGGCCGGGCGTCGCGTGTTCCTCGTGATCGGCGCGGCCGACTGGCGCACTACCGCCTGGCTCGACGGCCAGAAACTCGGCACGCACGACGGCGGCTACATCCCGTTCGAGTTCGAGCTGACCAGGTACCTGAAGTCCGGGCAAGAGCAGCGGCTCGTGCTCCGGGTCGATGACGCGCCGCGCGCCTTCAAGCTCGAAGGCAAGCAGGGCTACGGCAACGCGCGCGGCATCTGGCAGACGCCCTATTTGGAAGCGCGGGGCGCCGCGCCGCTTCGCACGCTGCACTTCTCCCCCGACGTGGACAACCGACGCGTCGTTGTCGCAGCCCGACTACTCGAAAAGGCGCCCCGCGACCTCACGCTGACGCTGCGCTTCCGGAACGCCGAGCTACCGGCCGTGAGCTGGCGGATTCCGAAGGGGACAGACCGCGTGACGTTCGACGTGCCGATCCCGCACGCGCACCTCTGGTCGCTCGACGACCCGTTTCTCTACGAAGTGGACGCCGCCGTGGGCGACGACCGGGTACAGAGCTACTTCGGAATGCGAACAATCTCCGTCGTCGATCTCCCCGGAACGAACTACCGCTATGTCGCCTTGAACGGGCGACCGCTGTACCTGCAGCTCACGCTGGATCAAGCGTTCCACCCGGGCGGATTTTATACCTACCCGAGCGACTCGTTCATGCGCGCCGAAATCCTGCGCGCCAAGAGTATCGGCCTCACCGGGCTGCGCGAGCATGTGAAGGTCGAGTCGCCGCGCAAGTTGTATTGGGCCGACCGGCTGGGGATGCTGATCATGGCGGACGTGCCCAATTCGTGGGGCGAGCCCGACTCCGCCATGCGCCGCGAGGCGGCATCGACGCTCCAGGGAATGGTGGCGCGCGATTACAACCACCCCGCCATCTTCGCCTGGGTGCTGTTCAACGAGACGTGGGGGCTATTCACCAAGGCCGGGGGAAAAGAGGTCTATCGTCCCGAGACGCAAGGCTGGGTCGCGTCCCTGTATCGCGCGACGAAGGCCCTCGACCCCACGCGCCTGGTGGAAGACAACTCCCCCTGCTGTGGCCGCGGCCACACCGAGACCGACCTGAACTCGTGGCACTCCTACCTGCCGGGCTGGGCGTGGGAGGAGCACGACCGGCTGGTGAGCGACAGCACCTACCCGAGCTCGCCGTGGAACTTCGAGGCCGGCTACCGCCAGGCGCGGCAACCCGACATCAACAGCGAGTTCGGCAACGTCTGGGGCTACGAGGGGAGCACCGGCGACGTCGACTGGAGCTGGGATTACCACCGGGCGGTCAACGCGTTCCGGCGCCACCCCAAGATCGCCGGCTGGCTCTACACCGAGCTGCACGACGTGGTGAACGAATGGAACGGCTACTGGCGCTACGACCGGTCCGCAAAGGAGACCGGGTTGGGCGACCTGGTGGAGGGAATGTCGCTGCGCGATCTCCATTCCCCCCTGTACGTCGTGGTGGGTGACTCGCTCAGCCAGACCGCGCCCGCCGGCGCCGAGCTGCGGGTGCCCCTGTACGCGTCCTTCTTGACGTCCGGTAAGGCGTGGGGCGACAGCCTGACGCTGCGCGCGCAGATCTACGGCTGGGACGCACTCGGCCGGCGACGGGCGTACCTCGAGACGACCCGTCGCGTCCCCTACCATCCGTGGATGACCGGGCCGCTCGAGCCGCTCTCCGTAACCATGCCCGCCGGGCCAGCGGTCCTGGTGCTCGCCGTACGCCTCGAGGATGCAACGGGGACGGTGCTGCATCGCAACTTCTGCACGTTCGTGGTCGAGGGCGCGCCGCCACCGGAAGTCCGATTGGACGACGGCCGGCGCGCGCGCCTCGTGGCGATCGATCCGGCCCGCTTCGATTCCGCGGCCTGGACGCTCAAACAATGGAATGTGATGGACGGGCTGAAGGTGAACGGCGCGGGGTCGGGATTCTTCGAGTATCGAGTGGCATGGCCGTCGGAAATCGCGCTGGCCGATCTCGACAGCGCGGTGTTCGTGGCCGAAGTCTCGTCCAAGCAGCTGTTCGGCAAGGACCGCGCGGGCAGCGGGCGAATCGAAGGGGACTTCATGCGGGGTCGAGGCACGCTCGACCCCAGCCTGAACCCGAACGCCTACCCGATGACCGACGAGCAGCGATTCCCCAGCGCCGTGACGCTGCGGGTCAACGGGGTGATCGCCGGGCGCGCCACGCTCGCCGACGACCCCGCCGACCATCGCGGCATCCTGTCGTGGCACTATCAGATGCACGACCGGCGGCTGCGCGAGGCCGGCTCATACGGCACGCTCGAGCGCATGGCGATCCCGCGCGAGGCGCTCGAGCGCGCGGTGGCGCAGGGACAGCTCGTGATCCGTTTGGAAGTCGATCCCGCGCTGCCCGGGGGACTCGCGATCTACGGCCGGCGCTTCGGGCGCTATCCGCTCGATCCGACCGTGATCTTCCTACTGCGCCGGTAGCTCCGCCACGCCGGCCTGGCGTAGATATCCGGCGGCGACCGTGGCGAACTGCGCGAATGCGACCTCCGGCTCCTCGATCTCGGGGTGCCAGCGCTTTTCCCATTCGAAGTTGTAGTAGCCGCGGTAACTGCTGCGCGCGAGCGCCTCGATCTGCCGCCGCACCGGCACCTCGCCCGTACCGGTGAGCACGTAGCGGCGGCCTCCCGCCGTCGCGGCGGACGGCACCGAGTCTTTGAGGTGCACGTGCCGGATGTAGCGCCCGAGCTGGCGGACCGTGTCTTCGGGCTGCTCCTTGCCGGAGACGAACGTGTGGTGCGCGTCCCACAGCAGGGCGACAGCGGGGGAGGCCGCCTGCTCGAGCAGCGCGAGCAGCGAGGGGGAGTCGGTGAAATCGCCGTGTGATTCGATCAGCACGGTGACGCCCTTGGGTCGGGCGTAATCGCCCAGCTCGCGCAAGCCCCGAGCGATGTGCGCGAGCATCATGTCGCGCGGCACACCCTTCACGTAATTGTTGCCGAACACACGCACGTAGGGAGCGCGCAGCGTCTCCGCCAGGTCGATGAAGCGGCGTGCCTCGTCGAGCTGGGCGGCGCGCTTGGCAGGGTCCTGCTCGTGCAGCTGCGCCGAGGCGCCGAGGTCGGATACCTTGAGCCCGCGCTCGCGCAGCTCGCGCTTCGACTCTTCGATGCGCCCGCCGTCGCGTGAGAGCTCGGGCGTGAGGGTCAGGTCCATGTTCTTCTGGATCCCGCGCAGCTCGATCGCCGCGTAGTCGTGCGCCTGTGCGAAGTCGAGGATCTGCTTCCAGGTCCACGCCGGGCAGCCGAGGGTCGAGAAGCCGATGGGGAGGCGGGCCGCCGACCTCAGCCCCCGAGGTGAGACCAGGATCGCAGCGGTGGTCTCGAGGAACGCGCGTCGTGTGGTCATGGAGCAGCTCCTCCCAGGAGCCACAACAGGGGTTGGCGGATCGGGTAGTTGCGGATCACCTCATCTACCGTGGGATCGGGGTCCAGCGTCTTCCACAGATCTAGGTAGCGCGACTCGTGCAGCGCCAGGCCCCCAAAGAGCAGAGCCGGATGACGCACCGGCCATGCAGCGAAGTACATCACGTCCGGCGGCTTCGACCAGGTGCGCTTGTCTTGGATGTACGGAAACATGAAGGCCAGGGCTCGCCGCATGCCGCGTCCGTCAGCCATCGTGTCGGTCCAGGCACCGAGCACCCACGCGAGCGTCCCCATGACGTCCAGCTGAAACAGCGAGTAGCCGTAGGGCTTGGTGCGGCCGAGCTCGCGCGGAAAGCTGCCGTCGGCGGCCATCTGACCCGAGACGAGCGTGTCCTCGAAGAAGCGCCGCATGCGGGCGAGCTGCCCCGCGTCGCCCACCAGGTGCGCGAACTCGGCGACCTGCAGGGCCCAGGCCGCCGCGTGATTGTTGCCGCTGGTGCGCTCGTCGTTGCCGTACGGGTGGGTGGTGAGCCAGTCGAGGTACTCGCGGAACCATCGCCTGGTCCCGGCGAGGGCGTCGTTCTTGTAGCCCAAATGCTCCAGCACCCACGCGGCCCGCGCGACCTCGACCAGGTGAATCGTGTCGATCAGCCCGGTGCCCCGCCCCGTCGCCCGACCGTGGATGGCCTGCGCGTACAGGAGGCTCGGGTTCATGCGCGTCGCTTCGTCCACGAACCAGGCCCGCAGGTGGGCCGTTGCATGACGGGCGTAGCGCTCGTCGTGGCTGATCTCGTACGCCGCGACGAGCGCCGGCACGACCTGGCTGAGCCGCCGCATCGCGTCGCGGTGCGCCACGAAGTTGTGTGGGTTGGTCTCGCCGTCGCGGCGCACGTAGGGGCTGTCGGGGCTGCGCGGATCGGGCCACCAGTAGTCGCCTTCCGAGTAGAAGTCGTGCAGCCCGCCGGCACTGCGCGACGCGCGGAACGTCGTGATGGTGACTGGGGCCTCGCGCAGATACCGCTCCGCGGCGGCGACGACGCGCGGGCGCTCGAGACGCGCGAGCTCGGCGGAGTCGAGCTGGGCCGCGGCGGGCCGGGCCGCGAGCAGCGGCAGCAGGACCGCACCGAACCGCCGCATGTCAGGAAAAGCGCCCGATGAACCCGCCCGCGGCGCGCAGATCGATCTTGAGCGAGTCCTGCCGGCGCAGCGTGCGGGTCACGACCCGCACCGCCGCCGGATCCTCCGGCTCGTCGCCCACGAGCAGCGTCTCGTGGACCCCGTCCCCCAGGAAGGAGAGCGGCACATCGACCGAGCGCGCCTTCGGGCCATTCGCGATCACGAGGAACCACTGCGTACCCGATCGCCGCGCCAGCGCCGAGAGCTCGCCGATCTCGCTCGCCGGCAGCACGCGGGTCTCGTCCCACACCGGGGGGATGCTCTTGATCAGCTCGACCGCGGGGTTGTCGAGGATCGCCCGGGGGTGGGCGCCATAGACGAGCAAGGGCGCGGTGAACGTCGCCGCGGTGGCGATCTGATGCGCCCACGACGTCTCGCGGCGCCGCTCGCCGAACAACATCGGCGTGAAATCCATGGGGCCGGCGAGCATGCGGGTGAACGGCAGCGTGGTATCGTGCACCGCCCACGCCGGCATGCTCTTGCGCTCCATGCCCGACACCGCTTCCCGGTTCAGCTCGTTCGGCCAGGTACGCGATTCGCCGGCGGGTTTGTCCGCGCCGTGGAAGTCGACCATCAATCGGTGGCGGGCAGCGCCTTCGAGCGCCGCCCGGTATAGGTCCATGACCTCCTTGGCCTCGTGGTCGAAGAAGTCGATCTTTACCCCAACGGCGCCGACGTCCTGCACGTGGGCGAAGAACGCCTCCCGGGCCTCCGGATCGTGAATCTCCTTGCTGTGCTGCCACAGCCAGATCCCGACGCCGTGCCCCCGCGAGTATTCGATCAGCTCCCGCAGCTCGGTCTCATCCCACTGCCGCCAGAACCCTTCCACCAGGTTGTACTCGAACCCGAGCTCACCGGCGAGCCGGGAAAACTCCTTCATGGTGTCGAGCGTGTTCGCGCCGCCGCCGTCCAGGTACTTCCAGACGGCGCGTCCCGGCTTGATCCACGCGGTGTTCATCCCGTCCGGGAAAAGGGCCGGATCGGGCGGCGGCGCGAGATCGTGCACGATGTCGCAATTCACCAGTGTGTTCAGATCGGGACCGATCATCACCACGCGCCACGGCGTCGTGATCGTTCCCACGATCGCCGCCGGTTGGGCCAGCCGGGCGGCCTCGGCGTCGCCATAGCGCAGCGTGAAGGGATAGCTCGGCGGCTGGGCGTGCCCGAGCCGCACGCGGAAGCCGCGTTGCCCGTCGGCCTGCAGGGCCATGCCACTGTAGTCGATGATGGCGGCTTCGGTGATGGAGGCATATCCCGCGGCATCCGGGAGCTTGCAGGTCAGGGGCGGCGCGGCCCACTCGCCGGCCTGAGCCTGAGCGATGTCCTTCTTGGCGTGGACCCCTTCGTAGTGCCCGCGCAGGTCGTGGTACCACACGGTTGATCCAGCAGGAACCACGAACGTCGTCGCTTCATCCGGGACCCGGGGCCCGGAGCCCGGTACGATCGAGCGAAACGCCACCCCGTCATCGAAGGCGCGCACGTCGAGCACGTAGTCGGTGCCGCTCGCCGTATGCCGTAGGGCGATCCTCGCACCCTTGAACCGGTTGATCGCTTGCGAGTGTACGCCGCGCCAGGGGTAGCGCTGGTTCGCGTCGTAGCGCTCCACGTTGCCGACCGCGACCCCCCGCCCCAACTCGGCGCCGTCGACGACGAGGCTCAAAGGCGAGGTCTCGATCACCGGCCGACCCCTGAAGCTGATG